>Ga0129312_1000354_pt1 | contig 42047 bp, 33 predicted proteins | sample O827metagenome_FD_94434 | JGI IMG/M metagenome (GOLD analysis project Ga0129312, IMG submission 94434) | Orangutan group fecal microbial communities from Wisconsin, USA - O827 metagenome | ecosystem: Host-associated > Mammals > Digestive system > Large intestine > Fecal | place: USA: Wisconsin... | reverse complement strand
TTATTTTATAAAAAATAAAAAGTAAAAAGTATAATATCGGGGTGTGGCTCAGCTTGGCTAGAGCGCTTGATTTGGGATCAAGAGGTCGCAGGTTCGAATCCTGTCACCCCGATGACCATAAATTCGATCAAAGAAAAAATGAAGGACTGGTAACTCAGATGGGTTATCAGTCCTTTTTTCGTGCGCCTTGCGGCGCAGGTTTCTAATTTACGCGAACAACGAGCCAAAGTCTGTGCTGGCACAAGACCTTGGCGAATGTCGCGATAACTTGAGAAACTCGCAGAGCGTGTTTCTCATAGTTGTATTAAAAATGAAGATGTTATGGTGATTCCGCGTTGATAGATGGATGCGGAGAAATATTAACAATTCGCTATAAGTTATATGCACATACAGGCATTTTACTTTCAAAAACGTCAATGCTAAGATAAACAGGAAGAGCCGGTACAATGTTTGCAAAATAGCAGAGGAGCAGTGGACTAGTCAATCGGCCGCTGATAAAAATGTCCTTCCAGTTCATTGGTAGGCATACTGTTGATAAATGCCTGAGGGTCTGCTTTGCGGACAGCACGAATGACAGCATTATTTTCATCGCGGGAGACTACAGAGTAGACGATTTTGCGTTCGCTGTGTTCATGGGCACCTTCACAGTCAATAATGGTGGCACCGTGAACGGTGATATCATAGATGAGCTGAGAGATGTCTTCTGCTTTGTTAGTGACGATGAACAAAGTTTGCTTTTGATATTGTTTGTACAAAACGTGCAGCACCTGCGTGGATGTGTACTGAAAAATCATTGAATAAAGTGCCTTATCCCAACCGAAAAGTAATCCTGCAATACTGAGGATGACAACGTTGAAAGCAAGGATGATATTCCAGGCATCGATGCCTTTCCTTCTGGAGAGAAAGATGGAAATAAAATCCGTTCCTCCGGTGGTAGCATCACATTTCAGGCAGAGACTGATGGCAAAACCATTGATCAAACCACCGAAAATACTAATTAACAGAATATCGGAGGTGATGGTGTAGGACGGCAGACAGTCTGTCAGAAAACCGGTGAGGAAAATGACAAGACAGGAATAAAGTGTGAATTTCCTGCCGATAAAGCGAAAACCAATATAAACAGGAATAGCATTCAGCAGAACATTGACAGCAGTATAAGGTATAGTTATATGAAGATAACGGTCAAAAATGCTCTGAATTAACAGAGTTAAACCCGTTGCACCACCTGGAAACAGTCCGCCGGTGCGGACAAAAGTCCGGATATTGACAGCCATAATACAGGATGCAATACAACAGATGATAATTCGTTTGACCTCTTTGGAAACATTTTTTTCCATATGAGTGCCTCCCTCAAATATTTTTATGCCCTTAGTATAGACGGAAGCGGTGAGATAGTCAATACAGGAAAGAGAAGTTGACATTCTTTACGGTTATTAGGTATAATGGGGCTGTTATACTGGATGGGAAGGATTTTCCATCAGGTATCAACTGCGTTGGCTTGCGCAGGAATTCGAAGGCTCATTGTATTTGCAGCGCAGATTCGAATTCTGTGCCGGGACTCATGTGTGAGTTCTGAAAGAGTGTAAACAGGAGATGGGAGGAAATACTGTGAAATGGCAGGATGTTGTAATTAAGAAAGTATTTTTCTGTATGTTTGATACAACTTTGGAGGTTGTGCCTTATTCGGGGTATGTGCCTGGTGATGAGGATGAGATGTACAGATATCTCTGCCAGATGGTTGCCAAATATTATTATCATGAGACGTCCAGAAAGGGATTTATCCATGAAGATTCAGAGCTTCAGCAGATTTTGCCGGAGAATGGTGATCAGTTTGAAGCTTTTGTGAATTGTATCTGTGATGAGATTCAGGATCTGATGCATGCGAATCCGGAGATCCAGACAGGGGCAGGCATGTTTGCCTGGGTAACGTTGGAAGATCAGGATTATATTACATTTTTCAAGAGTAATTACCAATCCAGATTTTGTGTATCGCAGGATGAGCATGGAACTGTACACTGGGCGCTGAATCATATGATTTTGCCGGGACCGTCTCCGAAGGTGAATGAATATTTTTATCTGAATCTGAATGATAATCAGGCACAGGTATCGGATATTGAATGTTATATCGATGGGCTGAAGCAGAATTATCTGGCGGATCAGGTACTGAAACTGGATTTTAAGCCTTCCGAGGCGGTGACTGTTAAAGCGATTGATGATTCTGTTGTGGAAACCATCAAACACTGTTATGAAGAGCAGGCCCCTCAGAAGATTATGGAATATAAAACCATTGTGGCTGATCAGGTGAAAGAAAAGGGGCAGATTATCGTTCCGGAACTTGAAGAGGCTGTTTTCAAAGATAATGAACAGGCGGCTGTTTTGTATCAGGAAGTGGCTGAACAGCAGCAGATTCCGAAGATACCGGTGTATGTCAGTAAGAAAACAGAGCGTAAGCTTGGCAAAAAACAGAAATTGGTGACGGACAGCGGAATTGAATTGCTGGTGCCGTTGGAGCTGCTGAAGGATGAGAGCATTTTGGAGTATCATCAGAATGATGATGGGAAGATGTCCATTTTGATCAAGGAAATCGGATTTATAGAGAACAAATAGGAACAGGAGGCAGAAGATGAGACTATTATTGCATATTTGCTGTGCCCCATGTTCCGTGATGTGTATCGAGACATTGAGAGCGGAGGGAATTGAGCCCACAGGTTTTTGGTACAATCCCAATATTCATCCGGTGACAGAATACAAAGCCAGAAAGAATACACTGACGAAGTATGCCTCGGATATTCATCTGCGTTTAATTGTTAAGAATGAATATGGGCTTCGGAATTTTATTGATCATGTTTATCCGCACTATGAGAGCCGCTGCGGTTACTGTTATTTGTGCCGATTAGAGGAAACCGCACGTTTTGCAGCTGAAAACGGTTACGATAGTTTTTCAACTACGCTGCTCATCAGTCCTTATCAGAATCATGAACTGATTATTAAGACGGCACAGGCGATGGCTGAAAAGTATCATGTGGAATTTCTGTACAGAGATTTTCGACCGTATTTTAAGGAAGGCCAGGAAAAAGCCAGAGCCATGGGGCTGTATATGCAGAAATATTGCGGCTGTGTATTTAGTGAAGAAGATCGTTTCCTTGATAAGAAGAAGGGACTGGTCACTATTCAGAAGTATAACAATCGTAAAGAAGAGGTCGGTCATCAAAAGGATGATAGAAATCAAGGGTCACCGCAGGAAGGATGAGTTAAGATGGAGATAAAAATGAATGGCAAATCCATTGTGCTGACACATCCGGAAGCTTTTCTTTCTATATTAAAAAGGGAGAAAATTCACTTTCCATTATATTGCGGCGGCAGAGGCACATGTGGTAAATGCAGAATTCAGGTAACAGAAGGCCATTTATCGGTGACCACGGAAGACAGGCAGTTTTTTAGCGAGGATGAACTGCAGGCAGGATTCCGGCTTGGGTGTCGGGCAATGATTACTGAGCCCTGCTCGATCATCTTTGAAAATGCACAGAAGGAAGATGATTTTTTTGTACCTTCGCTGCAGGCATACGGGCAGGCAGATCAGGTGCGGAAGGAGAAAAACGGCAGGGCAGAGAGACGGTGGAGCATTGCGGTTGATATTGGTTCCACAACCATTGTTATGGCAGTTGTCGATGCAGATACCGGAAAAATTGCCGGAGAATATCGGGGTCTTAATCATCAGAGAAGCTATGGGACAGATGTGATGGCGAGAATTCAGGCAGCGGTTGAGGAGGGACAGGGTCAGGCTATGCAGGCAGTCATCAGACAGGATCTGGCAGAGGGCATCATAGAACTTCTCAAGAATGTGGAGGGAGAGATTGACCAAATTGTGATTGCCGGCAATACAACCATGCTGCATTTGCTGAGAGGTTATGATTGCCGGGGGCTTGCCGCGTATCCTTTTCAACCGAAGCACCTGGATTTTGAAACGTTATCCACAAAAGAACTATTCGGAGAGAATCCAATAGTGGAAAACGATATCCTGAAAAATACAAAAGTTGTATTAATAGCAGGTATTTCAGCCTTTGTTGGGGCAGATATTACTGCCGGTATATGGGGATGCGGCCTGATGCGGTCGGAGAAACCGCATCTGTTTCTGGATCTTGGTACCAATGCGGAGATGGCTGTCGGCAATAAAGACAGTATCCTTGTCAGTTCTGCGGCAGCGGGACCGGCTTTTGAAGGCGGGCACTTATCCTGCGGAACAGGAAGTATTCCGGGAGCTGTGCGGGATGTGCGCATTCAATACGGACTGGTTCGTTATGAAACGATCGGAAGGAAAACACCGGTGGGAATCTGCGGCAGCGGTATTGTGGCAGCTATTTCGGAGATGCGCAAGAACAGGATCATGGATGATACCGGCAGATTAAGTTCCCGTTATGCATCCCGCGGGCTGGAAATTATTCCCGGTAAAATTGTGATTACCCAGGCAGATATCAGAGAGTACCAGAAAGCAAGGGCGGCTATCCGTGCCGGACTTGAGATACTCATTGAAAATGCCGGGTATCGGATGGAAGATATAGAAGCTTTGGAACTGGCGGGCGGCTTCGGCAGTCAGTTGGATATTGACAAGGCGGTGGGTGCAGGCCTGATACCGGAAGAACTGGCAGGCAGTGTGCACATTCTGGGAAATGCAGTCATTACAGGAATCTGTACTTATATAAAAAGTCCTGATAAGGATGGCATCCGAGACATGATTCGGCATACAAGGGAAATTTCTTTGGCGAATCAACCGAAATTTACAAAAACTTTTTTAGGATTTTCATATTTTTAACAAAAATATTTAGGACATATAGTTGCATTTTTGTCGAAAAGTGAGTATAATAGAGCCCATAAGTAAATAGGGAGACACAAAACATTATAGGAGGATATGGAATGTATCAAATTGTTAAAGCAGAAAAACTTGCAGACAAGATTTTTCTGATGGAAATTGAAGCACCGCGTGTTGCACGCGCATGCCAGCCTGGACAGTTCCTGATTGTGAAGATGGATGAGGTTGGCGAGAGAATCCCGTTGACGATCTGTGATTACAACAGAGAGAAAGGCACTGTTACAATTGTATTTCAGATTGTCGGAGCATCCACTGAGAAGATGTCCTGGCTTCGTGAGGGAGATTTCTTCCAGGATGTGACAGGTCCTCTGGGCAAGGCATCCGAATGGATTGAGGACGATATTGAAGAACTGAAACAGAAGAAGATTTTATTTGTAGCCGGCGGTGTTGGTACGGCTCCTGTGTATCCACAGGTAAAATGGCTGCATGAGCATGGTGTGGCAGTTGATGTGATCGTTGGTGCCAAGAACAAAGACCTTCTGATTCTTGAGAAGGAAATGGAAGCAGTTGCAGGCAATTTATATGTGACAACAGATGATGGCTCTTACGGACGTCATGGTATGGTTACAGCTGTTATTGAAGAACTTGTAGCCGGTGGCGCTAAGTATGATTTCTGTGTTGCCATTGGTCCGATGATCATGATGAAATTTGTATGTCTGTTGACAAAGAAACTGGGAATCCCTACAATTGTCAGCATGAACCCGATCATGGTTGATGGCACAGGTATGTGTGGTGCCTGTCGTCTGATGGTAGATGGCAAGGTGAAGTTTGCCTGTGTAGACGGCCCTGAATTTGATGGCCATCTTGTAGATTTTGATCAGGCGATGCAGCGTCAGCAGAGCTATAAGACTCAGGAAGGCAGAGCAATGCTGAAACTGCAGGAAGGAAATACACACCATGGCGGATGTGGCAATTGCGGAGGTGACAGATAATGGCAGATAAGAAGAACAGAGTACCTGTACGTGAGCAGGCACCGGAAGTACGTGCAAAGAATTTTGAAGAAGTATGTCTTGGCTATAATAAAGAAGAGGCAATGGAAGAAGCTTCCAGATGTCTCAACTGTAAGAATGCAAGATGTATTACGGGATGTCCTGTCAATATCAATATCCCTGCATTTATCGCAGAAGTCAAAGAAGGTAATTTTGAAAAAGCATCCCAGGTGATTGGTGAATCTTCAGCACTGCCTGCAGTCTGCGGCCGTGTATGCCCACAGGAATCCCAGTGTGAAGGCAAGTGTATTCTCGGTATCAAAGGTGAACCTGTTTCCATCGGTAAACTTGAGAGATTTACAGCAGACTGGGCAAGAGAGAACAACATCGCACCAGTTCCTGCCAAAGAGAAGAAAGGCAAGAAAGTCGCTGTCATCGGTTCAGGTCCTGCAGGTCTGACATGTGCAGGTGATCTGGCGAAGATGGGTTATGATGTGAAGATTTTTGAAGCCCTTCATGAAGCCGGCGGCGTACTGGTATATGGTATTCCTGAATTCCGTCTGCCAAAGCAGACAGTTGTGGCTCACGAAGTTGAGAACGTGAAGAAACTGGGCGTTGAGATCGAGACCAATGTCATCATCGGCAAGTCCATTACCATTGATGAATTGATCAATGAAGAAGGTTATGATGCCGTCTTCATCGGTTCAGGTGCCGGTCTTCCGAAGTTCATGGGTATTCCTGGTGAGCAGGCGAACGGCGTTTTCTCAGCCAATGAGTTCCTGACACGAAACAACTTGATGAAAGCTTTCAGAGATGATTATGATACACCAATCCATCAGGGCAAGAAAGTCGCTGTTATCGGCGGCGGTAATGTTGCCATGGATGCAGCCAGAACAGCCCTTCGTCTCGGCGCAGAGACTTATATTGTCTACAGAAGAAGTGAGAAAGAGCTTCCTGCCCGTGTGGAAGAAGTGCATCACGCTAAGGAAGAGGGCATTCAGTTCCATCTGCTTCGCAATCCGAAGGAAATCCTTGTGGATGAGAACGGCTGGGTGAAAGGACTTCGTGTCATCAAGATGGAACTTGGTGAACCAGATGAATCCGGCAGAAGAAGACCTGTAGAAGTTCCTGGCTCTGAGTATGATCTGGATGTAGATACAGTCATCATGGCACTTGGTACATCACCAAACCCACTGATTTCTTCTACAACCAAAGGCCTGGATGTGAACAAATGGCAGTGTATTATTGCAGATGAGAACAACGGTGCAACAACCAAAGAGGGTGTTTATGCCGGCGGTGATGCTGTAACGGGTGCTGCAACGGTTATCCTGGCTATGGGTGCCGGCAAAGCAGCAGCGAAAGGTATCGATGAATATCTGAGCAATCGATAATCCATGGATCAGGACGAGCCCTGAATCCTGTACTTATATCAATAATTTCTGAAATCTGGAAAAAAATGATTGACATTTCCTATTTCAGGGGTATAATAGAGACATATTTGAGAACAACGGCGTTCCTTTTTAAGGGGCGCCGTTTTATTATTTTATAGAAACTTGTTTTCTGTGAAAATAATCAAATGCTCTGCATAGAGGGTATTGAATATCAAATTCCATTGGAATCAGGAGGTTGTGTCATGAAAAAATTAGAGATTATTATCAAACCGGAAAAACTGGAAAGTTTGAAGAATATTCTGAATGACTGCGAAGCAAGTGGTCTGATGATTACAAACATTATGGGTTATGGTAATCAGAAAGGTTACACACGTATGTACAGAGGAACAACGTACAATGTCAACCTTCTGCCAAAGGTAAAGGTTGAAACCGTTGTTGCAGATGATGCAGCGGAGAAGATTATTGACAGAGTTGTCAAAGAAATCAGCACCGGTAATTATGGTGATGGTAAAATTTTTGTTTACAACATCGAAGATGTTGTTCGTATCCGTACCGGCGAACGCGGTGCAGATGCTATTTGATATCAGATTCAGATAATCTGATAACATTTTATTCGGCTTTAGCTTTGAGACATTTTGTATGTTTTGAGGTTATTGTAAATACATTCTATTTCCCTAATAAGGCCTTATCGAAAGATAAGGCCTTCCCCCGTTTTATGGGGTCTGATCAATATGATATTTCTTTAGTTTGCGATAAAGCACCGTACGATCAATACCTAGAAGACGGGCGGCCTTGGCTTTATTGCCGTCCGTCTGACGCAGTGTCTGACGGATCAGTTCTATTTCTGCATTGCTGCGCTGTTCCTGTAAGGTGGAAACAGCAGCGGCGGCAGGTCTTGAAAGAGTATTTTCCCCGGACATTTTATGAATAAGAAAATCGCAGGATGAAAGCCGGATGGTGCTGTGGCCGTTCAAAAAGCAGAGGCGTTCGATGACATGTTCCAGCTCACGGACATTGCCGGGCCAGGAATATTGCTGCATCAGCGTCAGGACTTCCTGGTCGATGCCCTGGGTGTAACTGCCGTTTTCACGGTTGAACTTCTGGATAAAGAAATTACAGAGTTCAGGAATATCATCCAGACGATCACGAAGCGGCGGGATGGCAAGCTCAATAGTATTGATACGGTAGTAAAGATCGGCACGGAAACGCCCTTCCTGGATTAACTGGGTCAGGTTCTGGTTCGTACTGCAGATTAGGCGGACATCGACTTTGATAGGGGTGACGCCGCCGACACGTTCAATTTCCTTTTCCTGAAGGACACGCAGCAGTTTGGACTGGAGCGGAAGGGGCATTTCTCCGATTTCATCCAGAAGCAGTGTACCGCCGTCGGCCAGTTCGAACTTGCCGATTTTGCCGCCTTTTTTGGCGCCTGTGAATGCACCGCCCTCATATCCGAAAAGCTCAGACTCCAACAGATCTTTTGGAATAGCGGCGCAGTTGATCTTGACAAAGTTGCTGGCGCTTCGGCTGCTGAGCTGGTGAAGGGCATTGGCGAAAACTTCTTTACCGACGCCGGTTTCTCCGGTGAGCAGAAGAGAAAGTCCGGAATTGGCAAAAATGGCAATGGTAGATTTGATCTGCTGGATGGCCTGGGAAGAGCCGATGATATAATCCAGCGGATTGGTTTGCTTGCGCAGCTGTTCAATGGTCTGCTGATACAATTCATTCTGCTGCTGCATTTTTTCAACTTCTGAATACAGATGATAAATCTCTCCCACCTCATTAAACGTGGAAATGGCAACGCCGCCGATTATCTCCCCATCTTCGATCAGGGGAATGCGATTGCAGACAAAGCGGATGTTCCTGCCGGTTTTGTGGTTATAAAGCGTCATTAATGCACCGATATCCGCTTTGCCGGAGGCCATGACTTCAGGAAGCTTTGTGGTCGGAATAATGCTTTTGATAGGTTTGCCGATGACTTCTTCCAATTGTACATTCAGAATTTCGGTATAAGGTTTATTCATATAGGCAATGCGGCAGTGTTCATCTACAATAATGAAGTTTGAAAAAGCATTAAGTGCAGCTGTCCATAAGGGGGTAAAATTCATTTGATCATCTCCTGATTGATGGTTATGCGCCGTTAGGTGTATACATTGTCCTGCGAACAATGAAGACGGTTACAAATTAAATATATGATACAGCAAATGACACAAAAAAGCAACAGAAGTGTGACATAAAGCAACATATATGTGCGTTGACTTCAAAGTGTGCAGGCAGCAGAGATCTGAAAGGTGCATAAATCGGGTAAAATCATTGGACGTACAGTTTGGCACGGGACTTGCTATTTATATAGGCAGAAGCAAAAAAACAAAAACTTTATGGTGTGAGAAAGGAAAAAGGAAGTATGAAAAAAGCAGTTATCGTGAGTGCATGCAGAACAGCGATCGGTACATTTGGGGGTACATTAAAGGATGTTCCTGCAGCAGAACTTGGGGCAATTGTTGTTAAAGAGGCAGTTTCAAGAGCCGGCATCAAACCTGAGCAGGTAGATGAGGTTATTTTTGGCAATGTATTACAGGCAGGACTGGGACAGAATATTGCCCGCCAGGTGACATTAAAAGCAGGCCTTCCGATTGAGACGACAGCGATGACTATTAACATCGTTTGCGGTTCCGGTTTAAAGAGTGTGGCCCTTGCAGCGAACCAGATTCTTGCAGGTGAATCTGAAATCGTTGTCTGCGGCGGTACAGAGAATATGAGTGCAGCACCGTATGCGATTCCGAGTGCCCGTTGGGGAGCAAGAATGAACAATACAAAGATGATCGACGTGATGGTCAATGATGGTCTGTGGGATGCATTCAACCAGTATCATATGGGTATCACAGCCGAGAATGTTGCTGAAAAATACGGTATTACAAGAGAAATGCAGGATGAATTTGCTGTTGCGTCCCAGAGCAAAGCAGAGGCAGCCATCAAAGGCGGCAAATTCAAAGATGAGATTGTTCCAGTAGTCATCCATGGCAGAAAAGGGGATACAGTCTTTGATACAGATGAACACCCTAAATTCGGTACAACACTTGAGAAAGTTGCAAAATTAAAACCGGCCTTCAAGAAAGACGGCGGTACAGTGACAGCAGCGAATGCTTCAGGCATCAATGACAGTGCAGCAGCATTTGTTGTGATGAGTCAGGAAAAAGCAGATGAACTTGGTTTAAAACCAATGGCATCCATTGTTTCTTATGCGACAGGCGGTGTAGATCCGGCTATCATGGGTGTGGGACCGGTTCCTGCTGTTAAGAAAGCGATGGCCAAAGCAGATCTGACCATTGATGACATTGACCTGATCGAAGCAAACGAAGCTTTCGCAGCGCAGTCTCTGGCAGTTGCCAAGGAACTGAATTTCGACATGAACAAAGTCAATGTTAACGGCGGTGCCATTGCACTGGGACACCCGATCGGTGCATCCGGTGCCAGAATTCTTGTGACATTATTATATGAAATGCAGAAGAGAGAAGATGCGAAGAAAGGCCTTGCGACACTGTGTATCGGCGGCGGTCAGGGTCAGGCACTGATTGTAGAAAAAGCTTAAATCCTATCTTTGTATAAATCCACTTCAAAAATACCCCGGCGGTCTGTAAGTATAGACTGTCCGGGGTATTTGCTTTGCGCTGCCGGATCTGGCAGTGCAAAGCAGATTTTGAATTTAAAGACCAAGTTCGGCAATGACCTTTTCAGCTTCATCAAGAACAGAGGAGAAAACAGAAAGGGCACTGGCAACAGGGGCTTTGGTAGTCATATCAACACCGGCCTTTTTGAGCACATTGATCGGATAGTCGGAGCCGCCGGCTTTTAAGAAATTGATATAATCTTCAACTGCCGGCTGACCTTCAGTCAGAATACGGTGGCTGAGGGCAATGGCAGCAGAAAATCCTGTTGCATACTGGTAGACATAGAACGGCATATAGAAATGCGGAATCCGTGCCCATTCCAATGAAATTTCAGGATCATTGGTCATATCAGGACCGAAGTACAGAGCATTTAAATCACCATAGATTCTGCACAGGGACTGAGCATTTAAAGTCTCGCCTGCCGCTGTTTTTTCGTGGGTGATTTTTTCAAATTCCGCAAACATGGTCTGACGGAATAAAGTACCCTTGAACATATCCAGATAATGATTCAGAAGCCAGAGCTTTTCGTGAGGATCGCTGCATCTGCCAAGCAGATCATTCATGAGCAGCGCTTCATTGCAGGTGGAAGCAATTTCAGCCACAAAAATACTGTAGCTGGCGTCCACATAATGATGGCTGTGGTTTGCATACCATGAATGAAGGGAGTGACCCATTTCGTGTGCCAGAGTAAAGACATTGTCCAGTGTACCCTGATAATTCATCAGAACAAAAGGATGATGGGCGTAATCACCGCCGGAGTAGGCACCGGTTCGTTTGCCTTTATTCTCATAGCGATCGATCCATCCGCCGTGCATGCCTTCGTTCAGAAGGCGGACATAGTCTTCTCCCAGGGGAGCCAGTCCTCTGCTGACGATGGTCATGGCTTCATCAAATGGGATATCTGCATGCTCACCTGAAACAAGCGGTGTGTAGACATCATACATATGCAGCTCGTTGACACCGAGCATTTTACGGCGAAGACGGACGTAGCGGTACATTTCGGGAAGTGCGTCATGGACGGCTTCAATCAACTGCTCATAAACGGAAGTTGGAATATTGTTCTGAGACAGGTGGGCCTCCATGGAGGAGCCATAATGTCTTGCTTTTGTATAGAACAATTCTTTTTTCAGATTGGCGGCAAAAATGGCCGCTACAGTATTCTTATACTGGTCGAAGGAACGGTAATAAGACTGAAAGACCTTACGGCGCAGATCTCGGTCGGGGCTTTCAAGAAGCGGGACAAAACGACCGTGGGAAATACCGACTTCATGACCGTCTTTGTCAGTGACACTTTCAAATTGAATGTCCGCATTATTAAACATATAAAAGATAGATTGCGGCGTACCATCCAGATCCATTGTCAGGGACATCAGTGCCTCTTCTTCTTTGGAGAGAGTGTGCGCTTTCATACGCAGTGTGTTCTCAAGATAATGGGTGAAGGGAACCAGATCCGGACAGATGTCCAGTGCATCCGGTATAAAGTTTTCCGGAAGGGAGAGCAGTTCAGGATCTTCAAAGGCAGTCACTTCATAAAAATGATTGCCGGTAAAATCTACCTGGCCCCGTAAATCCTGATAATGCGGATTGGAAGTATCCTCATCCGAACGATGTCCGGCATAGCAGTAAAGACTGTCCAGTTCAACAAGAACTTTTTCTTTTTCTGTCAGGTAATGGCAAAGTGTTTCGGCAGAATCTCCGAGATGGTTTTTAAATTCGGACAATGCATCGATATGGGTGCGGCATTCGGCAAGGGCTGCCAGAAATGCATCATCATCTGCAAAAATATCTTCTATATGCCATTTGTCACCAGCAGGCACTTCTTCACGCAAAGGAAGTGTATGTGTTGTTTGTTCAGCCATAAATGAACCTCCTAAAAATGATTTCTTTCCCTATTATAACTGTTTGAACTTTCAAAATCAATGGAGCCATCATAGCTGCCTGAGCAGGAAAAAGTTTATAAAATCTTCACTGAATCCAATCACATTCTTTGTTATAATGAAAGATAGGAGATAAACTATCGGGGGATCGGAGAAGTTATATGAAAAATGCAATGAACAAAGATTTTTTCAGAGAGATTAAGAATACCTTCAATCGTTATTTATCCATTCTGCTTATTGTGGCATTGGGCGTTGCGTTTCTCGCAGGTATACGTGCAGCCTGTCCGGATATGAAATTGTCTTTGGATTATTATTTGGATCAGAACGATTTTATGGATCTTAGAGTATTATCAACGTTGGGGCTTATAGATGATGATCTGCAGGCTATTTCATCCATTGAAGGGGTGAAAGCTGTCGAAGGTGCTTACAGTTATGACGCGGAGGTTATCGGAGAGAATGCCAAATGGATTCTGCGTTTTCTGTCAGAGCCGCAGACAGTGAACCGGTTAAATATTGTGGAAGGACGGGATATTGAGAATCCGAATGAATGTGTTGTGGACCGGCTGATGATTGACAAAGACGGTTATCAGATCGGCGATCAGCTGACCGTCACAGCAGCCGGGAAGGATGAAAAGGTTTCAGATACGTTATCGCAGACAACGTTTACCATTGTGGGTGCAGCCACCAGCCCGAGCTATTTTACAAGTGCCAGAGATACGACATCCATTGGAACAGGACAGACAGATGCGTTTGTGTATCTGGCTCCGGAAGTTTTTAAGACAGAGGCATACAGTGCAGCGTATATGATTGTGGAAGGGGCCGCAGAGAAAACCGCCTATTCAGATGATTATGAAGACGTGGTGGATCAGGTAAAGACGAAACTGGAGGCAATCAGCGGAGAGCGAGAAGCGGCCAGATACAATGGGATTATGGAGGAAGCCAATGCAGAATTAGATGATGCCAGATCGAAGCTTGCCGATGCGAAGAATGAGGCAGAATCAGAACTTTCCGATGCCTGGGCGAAGATTCAGGATGGGGAGCAGCAGTTGAATGACGGCCACAGAACATTGGATGACAACAAGGCAGCCTATGAAGCACAGATTGCTTCGGCGAAGGCAAAGCTTCAGAACAGTGAGCAGCAGCTTCAGGAAGGCGCAGCACAGGTTAGTGCCAATGAGAAGAAGCTGAAAGACGGCAGAGCACAGCTGAATGAGGCAAGACAGAAGATTGCGGAATCAGGCCGTACATTGGAAGTAAAGAAGCAGCAGTATGAGGAAGGGCTGAAAGCTGTCGAAGACGGACAGAAACAGTTGGATAACGGCAGGGCGCAGCTGGCAGAGGCTTCAGAGAGTCTGAAAAGTCAGGAAGAAGCATTAAACACACAAAAAAGTGCGCTGCAGGAGCAGTATGAAACACTTTTGGTACAGAAGGAGGGACTGGAGGCGGGCATCAGCCAGCTGGATGAGCAGATTGACGAGCTTTGTCAGCAGCGGGAGGAGGCAGCCGCTGCGGAGGAACCGGATGAAGATTTGATCGCACAATTGGATGGACAGATTGAAGCGGCAGAAGAACAAAAATCCCAGTTGGCATCCCAGCGGGATGAACTTCAGGCAGGATTAGATCAGGTGGAAAGCGGTCTCTCAGAGATAGAAGCGGGACTCACACAGATTGAGGCGGGCAAAGAGGAACTGAGTCAGCAGCAGGTACAGTTAGACAGCCGGCAGGCGCAGCTGGATGAGACAAAAAAACAACTGGATGATGCCGGAAAGCAGCTGGAGGCGGGAAGCAGTCAGCTGGCAGCCGGAAAGCAGCAGCTGGAGGACAAACAGCAGGAGCTGGAGGATGGCCAGGCTGCTTTAAATCAGGCCAAGAGCCAGTTGGAGAGCGGATGGTCGGAACTGGAAAGCGGCAGAAAGGAACTGCAGTCTAAGATGGCGTCAGCACAATCCCAGTTTGAGGAAGCCGAGCAGAAGCTTGCAGATGCCAAGGCAGAACTTTCTGATGCCAAAGAAAAATATGCATCCGGCAAAAAGGAAGCTCAGGAGAAGATTGCAGATGCAGAGCAGGAAATTGCAGATGCAGAGGAACAACTGGGTGAGGTGGAATATCCAAAATGGTATGTGCTTGACAGAAATGCCACGCAAAGCTATGTGGAATATGAACAGAATGCGGAACGTATCGGTGCTATCGGCAAAATATTTCCGCTGATATTTTTCCTTGTGGCAGCACTGGTGAGTCTGACGACGATGACGAGAATGGTTGAGTCGCAGCGAACCCAGATCGGTACACTGAAGGCACTTGGCTACAGCAGCTGGTCGATTGCCAGCAAATATGTCTGGTATGCATTGTCAGCAAGTGTGATCGGCAGCGTGATCGGACTTATTTTCGGTCAGAAGTTTTTGCCATGGGTGATCATTACAGCATACAGAGTGCTGTATCCGAATATTGCGGTTATTTTGACACCACTGAATCTTTATTATTCTGTGACGGCTTCAGGGGCTGCCATTCTTTGCGTGACAGGTGCGGCACTGGCTTCGTGTTACCGTGAGTTGATGGCTTCGCCGGCAGAGCTGATGCGGCCGGAGGCGCCTGCAGCCGGCAAGAAGATTCTGCTGGAGCATATAGGATTTATCTGGAAGCATATGAAGTTTACTTCCAAGGTGGCTATGAGAAATCTTTTTCGGTACAAAAAGCGTTTCTTTATGACGATTTTCGGCATCGGCGGATGTACGGCACTTGTTGTTTTTGCTTTCGGATTGACAGATTCCATCAGCGGCGTAGCCCACAGACAATATGATGAACTGTTTCATTATGATATGACCCTTACTTTGGAGGATCATGTGACGGATCAGGACATGAAGAAGCTTTATGATTTTCTGGAGAATAATGATGGCCTGAAGGCGGAGCAATCTATCCGACTCCGATCCATGAGCATGTCTGTGCAGGGAAGCGCAGCATCCTATACCGCCTATCTGACCGTACCTGAAGATGCAGAAAAGTACGGCAGCTTTGTGGAACTGCAGGATCGCAAAACAGGAACGCCGTACAATATCAATGATACGGATGTGATCGTGACAGAGAAGCTGGCAGATCTTCTGGGAATCAAAGCCGGTGATACCATCAGAATTACAGATAAAGATATGGAGCGTGAGGTTACTGTCGGGGCGGTTGCAGAAAATTACCTGATGAGTTATGTGTATATGTCTCCGGCACTGTATGAGAAGACATTTGAGCAGCGGCCGGAATGGAACAAGATTGAGGCTTTTATTCCGGGACTGAACAGCGGCAATTCCGATGCTTATTCTGCAGAATTGCTGCAATTAGATGCTGTATCCGGAACATCGACGACGGATTATGTCCGAAGCAAATTTGAGGAAGTACTGGACAGCCTGGATATTGTGACGCTGATCCTGATGACAGCTGCCGGCATGCTGGCGTTTATCGTCCTGTATAATCTGAACAATATTAATATTACAGAACGGCGAAGAGAATTGGCGACCATCAAAGTCCTTGGTTTCTACGATCTGGAAGTGGCAGAATATGTCTACAGAGAGAATGTGATGCTGACAGCCATCGGCGCATTATTTGGTGCAGTTCTTGGCAAGTATCTGCATGCTTTTATCATTACATCGGTGGAGACAGATGTGATCATGTTTATCCGTCACGCGGACTTCTCAAGCTATGTTTATGCGGTGATGATCACCTTCGGATTTGCAGTTTTGGTCAACTGGCTGATGTATTTCAGATTGAGAAAAATTGATATGGTTGAATCGTTGAAATCCGTTGAATAGCTGTCAATTTCAATAAAAAATACTTGATTTTTATGGGTGAAATGGTATAATGTGATAGACAATTTAATAATGGGAGAAATATTACAGAAAAAAGAGGTTTAAACGATTATGAAAAAGAAATCTGTAACAAAGATTCTTTTAAGTGTAATGGTGCTTTTGGTATCTGTTGCATTCTGCGCATGCGGAAGCAATAAGAGTACAGAGTCTTCTGAAACTGGTAATAGTTCTTCAGAAAAGACAACTGAATCTGCAGCAGATGACACACAGGCTGACGCAGCAAATTCAGATAATTCCTGTTTCACAGTAGGTCTGTCACAGGAAATCAGCAGTCTTGACCCGCACGAAGATACGGATGCAGGAACTCGCAGTGTCTTATTTAACGTTTTTGAAGGTTTGGTAAAACCTACTACAGATGGTGATGTCACTCCAGCAGTAGCAAGTGATTATACAATCTCTGATGATGCAAAGACTTATACTTTCACATTAAGAGATGGAATTACTTTCCAGGATGGCAACCCTGTAACTGTCGAAGATATTAAATATTCATTAGAGAGAAGTGCGGAAATGGACGGCGAGTCTTCCGCACTTTCTGTTATTTCAGATATCAAACTTGTGGATGACAAGACTGTTGAGCTGACATTGTCAGAAGCAAACTCAGAGTTTATCTACAATCTGTCTGTTGCAATCCTTGAACAGGCCAATGATGCGAATCAGGCAACAAACCCAATCGGTACAGGTCCTTTCAAGATCACAAACTTCGCAGAAGGTCAGTATCTTGAGATGGAGAGATATGATGGTTACTGGAACAAAGATCTGGATTGTGTGAAGTCTGCAAAGTTCAAATTTATTGCAGATGCCCAGTCAGCTTTTGTTGAGCTTCAGGGCGGTACCATCGACATGCTGCAGTATCTGACAAGTGATCAGGTACAGGCACTTGGTACTGAGAACTACAACATTGTAGAGTCTACAATGATGCTGGTTCATGGTCTTTTCCTGAACAACTCTTATGAGCCTCTGAAGGATGTTCGTGTCAGACAGGCACTGAACTATGCTGTAGACAGAGATGCCATCAATGATTTCCTGTTTAACGGCAAGAGCAAGATCATTCAGACACATGGTTATCCGACAATCACAGCATGGTACAATGCAGATACAGAAGGTACTTATACATATGATGTAGAGAAAGCCAAAGAGCTTCTTGCAGAAGCAGGCTACGCAGACGGATTTGATCTTGAGATTACAGTACCTAGCAGCTATACACAGCATGTTCAGACAGCAGAAATCATTGCAGAACAGCTGGCAGCTGTAGGTGTGAATGTAACCATCAATCAGGTTGAATGGAGCTCATGGTTATCAGATGTTTACCAGGGCAGAGATTATCAGTCTACAGTTATCGGTTTTGATATCAGCTCTCTTTCACCGGCAACATGGTATAAGAGATACTATACTGATTCAAGCAACGACTTTACAAACTTCAGCGATGAATCATATGATGAAACATATGGCAAAGCACTGGCAACCATCGATCATGAAGAGAAACATCAGCTGTACGGTGAACTTCAGCAGATCCTGACAGATCAGGCAGCATCTGTATTTATTGAAGATCCGGCTGATTTTATCGCAGTCAGCAACAAGTACACAGGTTATCAGAGCTATCCGGTTTCCGCAATTGATCTTTCACTTGTAAAACCGGTTCAGTAGAATCAGCTGAATAATTACGAAATTTAATAAAACACATAGTTCAAGTTGAGCAAGTGCGAAACTTGGCGGAGGTCATAATGAAATATTTTATAAAAAAAATCATTACTCTCATTATAACATTGTTATTTATTTCACTTCTGACCTTTACCGCTTTTAGTGTCATACCGGGAGATGCCGCCGTTTCCAAACTGGGAGTGGATGCATCTCCCGAAGCTATTGCAAGGGTCAGAGCAGAGTATGAGTTAGATCAGCCTGTTCTGACACGTTATGTACATTGGCTTGAGAAGGCATTACATGGCGATTTTGGTCAATCTTACAAATACGATACAATGACAGTCACACAGCTTCTGCAGTCAAGACTGCCGGTTACGATTCTTCTGGCTGTGATGGCATTTATAATTATTATTGTTGTGTCGCTGCCCCTTGGTATGCTGTCTGCACGATATGCCGGCAAATGGGTGGATATGCTGATCAACCAGGTGACACAGATTACAATGGCAATTCCTTCCTTCTTTCTGGGGATTATCCTGACTGTTATTTTCGGACTGGTACTGAAGGTGTTCCAGCCGGGCGGATATGTCAGCATGGAGGAGGATATGAAAGGGTGCATTGAATATCTGATTCTTCCGGCAGTTGCAGTAGCACTTCCGAAGATTGCAATGGTTGTAAAATATCTTCGTAATTCTGTTTTAAGTGAGATGAAGAAAGATTATGTCAGAACGGCTTACAGCAAAGGCAACTCTGTGAATCAGGTTTTGTACGGACATGTTCTTCGTAATGCGCTGATACCGGTTATTACGTTTGTGGCAATGGTTGCAGCAGAGATTCTTGCCGGAAGTCTTGTTATTGAACAGGTTTTCAGTATCCCGGGGATGGGACGTCTGATGATTACTTCTATATCCACCCGTGATTATCCGGTGGTTCAGGCGGCGGTATTATATATTACATCCATTGTTGTCATTATCAATTTCCTTGTAGATATTTTGTACCAGCTGGCAGACCCGAGAGTAAGGACAGCGTAGGAGAGTAGAAGATGAAGAAACATAATTACAGTTTGATCATCGGATTAATATTGACAGGTATTATCCTTATTATAACGATTATCGGCCAGTTCTGGACACCCTATGACATTACCGGTATGAACAGCATGGCCAAGAATCAGGCACCGAGTCTGATGCATTTGATGGGAACAGACAATTTCGGAAGAGATGTTTTCAGCCGTGTGATGAATGGATGCGGAACGACCTTCTTTGTGGCGGTCTCCACAGTTGTCATCGGATGCGTGTTTGGTACGATTATCGGTGCATTGACGGGATTTTACGGCGGTCTTCTGGATGAGATCGTTATGAGAATCAATGATGTCTTATTATCATTCCCAAGCGTCCTGCTTGTTTTGATTTTTATCAGTTTTATCGGAACCGGCAAGTACAAAATTATTGTGGCACTGGGCGTGATGTTTATTCCGAGTTTTGCAAGAATTGTGCGAAGTGAAGTGATCCGATACAAATCCCAGGAGTTTGTCCGCAGTGCTCAGGTTATGGGTGCAGGCAATCTGAGAATCATATTTGTGCATATTCTTCCAAATACTGTTGTCAGTATGCTGACAGCCGCAGCCATCGGTTTTAATAATGCAGTATTGGCGGAGGCAAGTATGAGTTATCTCGGTCTGGGTGTTCAGCCGCCGGATCCAAGTCTCGGACGTATGCTTTCGGAGGCACAGGCTTATATATTTACAGCACCATGGTATGCAATTTGGCCGGGTGTTGTCATTGTCCTTATTATTCTCGGCTTCAGTCAGATCAGTGAAGGACTGAGGGCCATCAGCGATTAGGAGGAACCTATGGATAAGGAATTATTAAAAATCGAGAATTTGACCATTGGTTTTCCAACAAAGAATGGCATACACACAGTTGTGGATCATGTCAATCTTGAGGTGGGAAAAGGAGAAATCGTCGGAATCGTTGGCGAATCCGGTTCCGGTAAGTCCATGACATCCCTTGCAGTGATGGGACTGCTCAGTGAAGAAGCACAGGTGTCTGAAGGTTCCATCCGTCTGAACGGACAGGAACTGCTCGGTATGAGCCGTGAGGAACGCCGAAAGATTCAGGGAAAGAATATGTCCATGATCTTTCAGGAGCCGATGACTTCATTAAATCCGGTTATGAAAATAGGTGCCCAGGTAGGTGAAAGTCTGAAACTGCATACAGATTTAGATAAAGAAACGATTCGCGGGCGTGTGATCGAAGCACTGGCAAGCGTGGGGCTCAGAAATCCGGAATTACTGGTGGATCAGTATCCCCATGAAATATCCGGCGGTATGCGTCAGCGTGTGATGATCGCCATGGCAATCATCAATCATCCGGATCTGATCATTGCAGATGAACCGACAACCGCTCTTGATGTGACTGTACAGGCCCAGATTTTAAATCTGCTGAAAAAGATCCACAAGGATACAGGCAGCTCAATCCTGTTTATTTCCCATGATCTGAATGTTATTAAAGAGGTCTGTCAGAAGGTCGTTGTCATGTACAAGGGTGTGATTGTAGAACGCGGTGATGCCAAAGAAGTACTGAAACATCCAAAACATGAATATACCCGCAAACTGGTAGCGTCCATGCCGGATCAGGTGCAAAAAGTCCAGAATACGAAGAAGCTGCTGGAAGTTCAGAATTTAAATGTGTATTACAAAGAGAATAAGAAGCTGTTTTCAAGTAAGGATAAACGTAAGCATATTATCCATGATATGAGTTTTGATCTCTATGAGGGAGAAATTCTCGGTGTTGTAGGAGAAAGCGGCTGCGGCAAGTCTACATTGGCAAAGACCATTGTCGGGCTGAATCGTGAGTATGACGGCAAACTTGAGATGGATCATCTGAAACCGCAGATGGTCTTTCAGGATCCATTCAGTTCACTGAATCCTGCCAGAAAGATTGGCTGGATTCTTGAGGAACCATTGAAGCTGAAAGGCATTAAAGATAAGAAACAGCGCAAAGAAATGGTGGATCAGATGCTGACAGAGATCGGACTGGATTCGTCTTTTGCAAATCGCTATGCCAGAGAACTCTCAGGAGGACAGCGTCAGAGAATCAGTATCGGCCTGTCACTGATGCGCGGGGAGAAATTGATCATTGCGGATGAGCCGGTATCAGCACTTGATGTTACGGTTCAGTCACAGATTCTCAGGCTGCTTCTGAAGCTGCATGATGAGAAGAATCTTACCTATATGTTTATTTCCCATGATCTGAATGTTGTTCATCACATGTGCCATAGAGTGATTGTTATGTATCTCGGAAGAATTGTGGAGATGGCAGATGTAGATGAATTGTATGATCATCCGTGCCATCCGTATACAAGAATGCTGTTTGACAGTATTCTGACAGATGAAGAGAAAGAAACCACAGACAGTGTAACCGTGAATGAAATTTTACCGGACGAAGCAGCGGGTGAGGGCGGATGTCCGTTCTATGGACGCTGCCGTTATGCCGGTGAGAATTGTCTCAGGGAAGTGCCGACATTGACAGATATTGGCACCCCGGGACATCCACACCTTGTGAGATGTGAAAGGATAGAATATGGAGAGAAATATACGGCTGCTGATTGAATATGATGGCAGCAGATATGATGGGTGGCAGCGCCTTGGCAAAGGCCATGGTGTGACCATTCAGGGAAAATTGGAGGATGTCCTCAGCAAGATGACAGGTGAGAAGGTTGAGCTCATTGGTGCCGGAAGAACAGATGCCGGCGTTCATGCCTATGAGCAGGTTGCCAACTTCCATACCGACAGCAATATGAAATGCTGGGAGATGAAGTATTATCTGAACCGGTATCTGCCGGGAGATATTGCAGTGAATCGTGTGGACGATGTGCCGGAACGTTTTCACAGCCGGTACAATGCCAAAGCGAAGAAATACCTCTATCGCATTGCCATCGGTGATGTTCCGTGTGTTTTTGACAGAAAGTACACCTGGTACTGCTTTGATAAACTGGACGTGACAGCGATGAAAAAGGCGGCAGCCCTTCTCATTGGTGAGCATGATTTCAAAGCGTTCTGTTCAAACAAACGAACCAACAAATCAACGGTGCGTGAAATCTATGATATAGATATCTATGCAGACACAAGAGAACTGCAGATCACCGTTTACGGCAATGGCTTCTTATATAACATGGTAAGAATTATCGTAGGAACATTAATCGAGGTTGGCAAAGGAGAGCGTCAGCCGGAAGAAATGACAGCCATCCTTGAGAGCAGAGATCGAACCAAAGCCGGGGCAACTGCGGCGGCACAGGGACTGTTCCTTCAGGAAGTGGAATACTAGACGATCATTGCGAACTGTTCTTATAATATCGAAAAACATCAAAGAGCACCTGCCATGAATGGGTGCTCTTTGATGTTTTTTCAAAAGGTTATTGCCAGTTCGCAATGATCTGTGTATAGAAAGGCGAAGGTGTAAGTGAGTTAATCCTGTAAAGCAGATATGCCTTCTGTACCGCTGCCAGCACCAGGCAGTGCAAACGGGCCTGCATGATTAACTGTGGATCGTTGTTCTCGAAAGCTAGGGATGTTTCGCTGCCGCCCCCCTGGCAGATGGTGGAATTTGGTATTTTGTAGATATTAATAAAAAAGTTTAAAAAATTTAAAAAAAGTGCTTGACGTTTTTGCTTTCCTGTTATATAATTCTTTTTGTCAAGAGACATTGGGCTATCGCCAAATTGGCAAGGCACAGGATTCTGACTCCTGCATTTGAAGGTTCGAGTCCTTCTAGCCCAGCTATTAGATCAGACATCTTGCTGAGGCAAGATGTCTGTTTTTTTATGTAATAGGAAATTACGAGGAATTTCCTATTACATAAAAAGGCACTAACGCGCCTGTTATGCGCACTCGCGCGAAGATGTAGATTGTCGCAAGCGACCGCGCTCGGCGCGAGAATGTGCTTTGGCACATTCTTTTTGTTGCATAGGAAATTGTGTCCTATGCAACAAAAAAGCTCCGCAGGAGTGCACATTGTCCGGCGGGCAGGATTCTTTTTTATTCTGTGACAGATGAAGGAGGAGACATGAATGTATACACATGACAGAAGAGTCACTTACAGTGAGATTTCTATGAGAGGTTTTGCAGATATTGCGCAGATTGCCGAATATTTTCAGGACTGCAGTGTTTTTCAGTCGGAAGTGCTGGGGATGGGACTTGAATATCTGACAGAACATCATCTGGCATGGCTTTTGGCTTCCTGGCAGATCGATGTCGATACGTACCCGGAGATGGGCAGTAAGATCAGCGTCAGTACATGGCCATACAAATTTGATGCGGCATTTGGGTATAGAAATTTTATGCTTCAGGATGAGAACGGAAAGCGGATTGCAGTTGCCAATTCACAGTGGATTCTTGTGGACACAGAAAGCGGACGAGTGGTTCGAATTACGCCGGAGATTGCGTCTCACTATCCGATGGGAGAGAAAGCGGATATGGCCTATGCGCCGCGGAAGATTGTTTTCAAAGAAGAGAAAACAGAACAGGAACCAATCAGTGTTCCAAAGGCATTTATTGATACCAATCAGCACATGAACAATGCACAGTATATAAGAACAGCATTGGAGTATGTCCCGGATGCTTTTCATATCCGTCAGGTGCGTGTAGAATATAAGAAAGCAGCTGTGCTGCATGATCAGCTGCATCCTTTTGTTTATATGGATGAACAGACAATTAAGATTCTTCTCGGAGACGAGGAGGCACATCCGTATGCTGTTGTAGAGTTTAGAAATTAGAGATGAGATAAAGATAGGATATAGGGAGAAGAACATGATCGAATTAGGTAAAAAACAAATTTTAACCGTTAAACGTATCAAAACATTTGGTGTCTATCTTGGATGTGAAGGTGAAGATCAGGCTGTATTGCTGCCGTCAAAATATGTGCCGGAGGGAAGTCAGATTGGCGATGAGATAGAGGTCTTTGTTTATCGCGATTCACAGGACAGACTGGTGGCGACAACTTTGGAGCCGAAACTGAAACTGGGTGAGACTGCAGTGCTTGAAGTGAAGGAAGTCGGCAAGATTGGTGCTTTCCTTGACTGGGGACTTGAGAAGGACCTTTTTCTTCCTTTCAAAGAGCAGACATGGCGTCCTGAAAGCGGTCAGAGCTGTCTGGTTGCTTTATATATAGATAAGAGTCATCGACTTTGTGCAACGATGAAGGTTTATGAATATTTGAAAACAGACAGTGACTATCAGAAGAATGATTATGTCGAGGGTATTGTTTACCAGATCAATGAGCATTATGGAGCTTTTGTAGCGGTGGACGGCAAATATCACGGCATGATTCCGGCAAAAGGTGTTCATGGCGGCATAAAAGTCGGCAGCCGTGTGCATGCAAGGGTTGTCAAAGTCCGGGAGGACGGCAAGATGGAATTATCCATGTCAGAGACTGTCAGCGTTCAGATGGACAAAGACGGAGAGAAGATCCTGAGACTTTTAGACAGCTACGACGGTGTACTTCCTTTTACGGAAAAGGCCAGCCCGGAGGTCATCGAGCGTGAACTCGGCATCAGCAAAGCGGCCTTTAAACGTGCGGTCGGACGCCTGCTGAAACAGCAGAAGATCATGATCCAGGGCGGAAAAATCCGCAGGATAGGTTGACAAAAAAGCGTATCATTGGTATAATCTTTTTGTAACAATAATGTAACAACTTACAATCGTTTATTAATAACTTGTAATTGCCGTTCAATAATTACAAGCATATGAACAAAGTAAAGGATAGAAAAGAGGTATACCGATGGTGAATCATAGATATAAAAGAGCTGTGTTAGGTATTACCACAGCTCTTGTTATTTCTGCATGTACAGTGCCGGCTATGGCAGCACCGATTACGATTAATACAGATCAGAGCATATCTGTTGTCAGCACCGACAGTACCTATGCAGGCGGTTTGGATCTTGAGGCGAGAATTATTACGACTGTTGAACAGGATCAGCGTTCTCCATATGCAAAGAAGGGTATCGCTGTAACAGATGATTATCTGAAGATCCGTACAGAGCCGAATAAAGATGCAGATGTAGTTGGCAAGCTTTATACAGGTTCAGGATGTGAGATTCAGGATGTCAGCGACGGTTGGGCACATATTACATCCGGTGACTGTGAAGGCTATGTGAGAGCGAAGTACCTTCTGACAGGAACAGACGCTGAAGCTTATGCTGAGGAGCATAATGTTTCAGAATTAGTTGCAAAGTCCCAGAATGAGCAGATGTATTTATACGAAGAACCTTCAGCAGATTCCAAGATCGTGACAACTGTATGGGATCAGGAACTGACTGTACTTGGCGCATCTGATGATGGCCAGTGGGTACAGGTGAAGGTTGGTGACAATACAGGTTATATCCCTGCAGATTCCGTTATTCTGGATGTGAAGTATGAAGAAGCTGTTTCTGTTGAAGAGGAACAGAAGAAAGCAGCAGAAGAGGCAGCCAAGGCTGAATCAGAAGCAGCTGAGACAGAGACAGAAGCACGGACAGAAGAGACAGAAGCTGAGACAAAGGAAACAGAGGCAGAGACAGCAGAAACTGAAGCACCTCAGACACAGGATTCAGCATCATACACAGATGTGAATGAAACTGTATGGGCAACATATTCTGTATCTATTCGTTCCGCTGCATCCACAGATGCAGATAAGCTCGGTGTACTGGTGGGAAGCTACAGCATTACACGTACAGGTGTTGGCGACAATGGCTGGAGCAAGGTCGATTATGATGGCCAGACAGGCTACATTAAGAGCGAATATCTGACAGCAACTAAACCTGCTGATGCTTCTGATGATACACAGCAGACTGTTGAAGAGAAGGAAGAAACCGTTTATGCAACAGCCGGTGTGAATATCCGTGCAAAAGCATCCGCAGATGCTGATGTGATCGGAACATTGATTGCAGGCTACAGCATCACACGTACATCTGACAGCAATGGCTGGAGCAAAGTCAACTATGATGGTCAGACGGGTTATATCAAGAGCGATTACCTGACAACAACAAAACCTCAGGTAACTGAGAACAATAATACATCCTCTTCATCATCCTCCTCAAAGAGTGATATTGAAGAAGTGAATGAGACCGTTTACGCGACAGACGGTGTGAATATCCGTGCGAAAGCATCATCAGATGCAGATAAGATCGGAACACTTGCAGCAGGCGGCAGCATTACACGAACAGGCAAGACAAGCAGCGGTTGGAGCCGTGTTGATTACAATGGTCAGACAGGTTACATCAAGAGCGATTATCTGACAACAACAAAGCCAACTGTTACAAGCAATACAACAGCATCCTCTTCATCTTCCAGTTCTTCACTGGGACAGCAGATTGCGGACTTTGCAGTCCAGTATGTGGGATATCCATATGTTTACGGCGGCAACAGTCTGACAGAAGGTGTTGACTGTTCAGGTTTCACACAGCAGGTTTATCTGCACTTCGGCTATTCCATTCCGAGACGTGCAAGTATTCAGGCAACAGTGGGAACATCCGTAGCCATCAGCGATCTTCAGCCGGGAGATCTGGTATTTTACGGTGACAGCGAAGGCGTAGGCCATGTTGTTATCTACATCGGCAACGGACAGGTTGTTCATGCAAGTACACCATCAAAGGGAATCATCATTTCTGACCTGTACTACAGAACACCAATGTGTGCAAAACGTATTATCTAATCAATATACAAGAAAAGACGGTGTGTTTACAGAGTAATCTGTGAATACACCGTCTTTTTTTGTACAATAAAATATCTTGACGGAATCTTTAGAAAAAAGGAAGATCCATTGAGTCGTGAGGCAGGGCCCTGAAATGTTTCATTATGAAAACAATCTAAAAATGTGCGATTGTGAGAAATGCACAATAATTATGCAAAAACATGTCGAAGTTGCCCGACAGATGATAGACATAGGTGGAAAGTTATCACCAAGTTATCCACAGGGATAAATGCTGAAAATGCGCTATTTTGGAGTTATACACAGAGTTATCCACTTTATCCACAGGTTTGTGGATAAAAAAATGGTGGATATCTTAATGGACAAGACAAATATATGTTTTGTCTAAAACGTAAAAACTGTCAAAAATGCGAAAAAAAACTCGAAAGTACTTGACTTTTTTATTGACAAATAATAGTGAAAACCGCATAAAAAATTCTAAATAAAATGCACATAATAGCTAAAAAAATCATTTATTTTTTGAAAATTCAATGAATTGACTTGAAAGAATCGGTATTTATGGTATAATAATTTTATAGTTTTACAAGTTGTAAGACAGAAGAACCTCTGATTGATTTCAGTGGAATATAGATGAAGGAGATGGTTATATGCGTTATATCATCAGCGGTCGCAATATCACAGTTACAGAAGGATTGAAGGAAGCCATTTACGACAAACTCGGTAAGCTTGAGAAGTACTTTACGCCTGATACAGAAGTAATTGTTACATTAAGTGTTGAGAAGCAGCGTCAGAAGATTGAAGTGACCGTTCCTGTGAAAGGACATACTATTCGTGCAGAACAGTCCAGTGATAATATGTATGTATCCATTGATCTTGTGGAAGAGATCATTGTTCGTCAGTTGAGAAAGTACAAGACGAGAATTGCGAACCAGCAGAACAGCAGAAAGAATTTCCAGCCGGCATATCTGGAGATGGAGACAGATGGCGATGAAGAAGTGAAGATTGTCAGAACGAAGAAGTTTGCCATCAAGCCATTGGATCCGGAGGAAGCATGCGTTGAGATGGAACTGCTGGGACATTCATTCTTTGTATTCCGCAATGCTCAGACCGATGAAGTCAATGTTGTTTATAAGAGAAAAGGCAACACATATGGTCTGATCGAACCTGAGAACTAGATTTTATTTTGACTGCCAGACTCAAAAGGGGTCTGGCAGTTTTTTTATTGCATAGGAAATTGCGTCCTATGCAATAAAAAAACGCTCCGCGTGGATCGCACTGCGGCGATAATGAACAATGTCGTAGAAACGACCGCCGCAGGCGGAGAATCCTGCTCGCAGGATTCTTTTTTCTCTTTTTTTATTTGCAAATGCTGATATATAGTGTTAGAATAAATTCGTTATAGACACGTTTCGGGTGCGCCGTGACAGAAAGACGGACAGAATGCAAGTGGGCGCACAATTCAGTGATTTTAGGAGAGAACTATATGGGAATTTTCAGCAAGATTATGGGTACACACAGTGAGAGAGAACTGAAAAGAGTCTACCCAATCGTTGATAAAATTGAAGCTATGGGTCCTGCCATGGAGAAGCTGTCTGATGAAGAGCTGAGAGCGAAGACAGATGAATTCAAGAAGCGTCTGTCAGAGGGAGAGACATTGGATGATCTTCTGGTGGAAGCTTATGCGGTTGTCAGAGAAGCGGCAACTCGTGTTCTTGGCATGCGCCATTACAGAGTGCAGCTGATCGGCGGTGTGATCCTGCATCAGGGTCGTATTGCAGAGATGAAAACCGGTGAAGGTAAGACACTCGTGTCTACATTGCCGGCTTATTTGAATGCACTTGAAGGCAAGGGTGTTCATATTGTCACAGTCAATGATTACCTGGCCAACCGAGATGCTGAATGGATGGGTGCCGTTCATCGTTTCCTTGGACTGAGTGTCGGTGTTATTTTGAATAGTATGAATTCTGATGAACGCCGTGCTGCTTATCAGTGTGATATCACCTACGCCACTAACAATGAACTCGGTTTTGACTATCTGCGTGACAACATGGCTGTTTATGAGAAGCAGCTTGTGCAGCGGGAACTGAATTATGCCATCATCGATGAGGTGGACTCCGTATTGATTGATGAGGCCAGAACACCGCTGATCATTTCCGGGCAGAGCGGCAAATCGACAGCACTTTACAGCACATGTGATTATCTGGCTAAACGTATGACCAAGGGTGAACGTAAAGGCGAGATCAACAAGATGACGGTGATGATGGGTGAGGACGTTGAAGAAACCGGTGATTTCATTGTCAATGAGAAGGAGAAGCATGTTGTTCTGACAGAACAGGGTGTTAAGAAGGTAGAGGACTATTTCCATCTGAACAATCTTGCAGATGCAGAAAACCTTGAGATCCAGCATGTCATGACATTGGCGCTTCGTGCAAACTATCTGATGTTCCGTGATAAGAACTACGTGGTTAAGGACGGAGAAGTTTTGATTGTCGATGAATTTACAGGCCGTATTATGCCCGGCCGTCGTTATTCAGATGGCCTTCACCAGGCGATTGAGGCAAAAGAAGGCGTAGAGGTTAAGCGTGAGAGCCGTACACTGGCCACAATTACACTCCAGAACTTCTTTAATAAATACAACAAGACAGCCGGTATGACAGGTACAGCTCTGACGGAGGAAGAAGAATTCCGTGAAATCTATGGCCTGGATGTTATAGAGATTCCGCCGAATAAGAAGGTGATCCGTGTGGATCATGATGATCTTGTTTTCGGCACACACAGAGAGAAAATCAATGCCATTGTTGAGGAAATTATTGAAACACATAAGAAGGGACAGCCTGTACTGGTTGGCACAATCACCATCGAAGGCTCTGAAGAAATCAGCAACCGTCTGAGAAAAGAAGGTATTCCACACACTGTTCTGAATGCAAAGTTCCATGAGAAGGAAGCGGAGATCGTTGCCCATGCAGGTGAAAAGGGTGCTGTTACGATTGCAACTAATATGGCCGGCCGTGGTACGGATATTAAGCTTGGTGACGGTGTGGCTGAACTGGGCGGTCTGAAGATTATCGGTACAGAACGTCATGAATCAAGACGAATCGACAATCAGCTGCGAGGCCGTGCCGGACGACAGGGAGATCCTGGTGATACAAGATTCTTCATTTCCCTGGAAGATGATTTGATGCGTCTGTTTGGTTCGGATAAGATGATGAAGGTATTCAATGCGCTGTCCCATGAAGACGGTATGGCTATTGAACATAAGATGCTTTCCAATGCTGTTGAGAAGGCACAGAAGAAGATCGAATCCAACAACTTTGCCATTCGTAAGAATCTGCTGGAATACGACCAGGTTAATAATGAGCAGAGAGAACTGATCTATGAAGAACGCCGCCGTGTATTAAAAGGCGAGAACATGCATGATGAGATTGTCCGTATGATCGGTGATGTTATCAAGGCAGAGATTAACGATGTGATCGATGAGGGACAGGCACCGGAAGAGTGGAACCTTCTGCTTTTGAATCGTACATTGCTGCCGATTGCACCGATTAAGCCATTGTCCATGAACAAGGATGATTATAAGGGCTATACAATTGATCGTCTGGTGGATGAAGTCACAGAACAGGTCAAAGATCTGTATGCGAAGAAGGAACAGGAGATTACAGAGGAAACAGGTTCCGCAGAGACATTCCGTGAGGTAGAGCGTGTCTTCTTATTGAAAGTTATTGACAATAAGTGGATGAGCCATATTGATGATATGGATCAGCTGCGCCAGAGTATTTCTCTTCAGGCTTATGCACAGAAGGATCCTGTCGTTGAATATCGATATGCAGGTATCCAGATGTTTGATGAAATGATCGCAGCAATTTCCAAGGATATCGTGATGATCATGCTGCATATCCGCAAGAAACCGGAAGTGGAGCGCAAACAGGAAGTGAAAGTGACAGGAACCAACAAGGATGATTCAGGTCCAAAGAAACCTGTCCAGAGAAAGAACAAGAAAGTTCAGCCGAACGATCCTTGCCCATGCGGTAAGTGTTATCCGGACGGACGTCCAATTAAGTATAAGAATTGCTGCGGCCGCAATCAGTAATGTGACCGGTGGGAATTTGAATAGAAATCGTGCCTGCTTTGCAGACACGATTTTGCACCAGGGTCTGTAAAAGTACCCTGTCATATAGAAAGAGGTGATTTTGGTGGTCGAATTCGATCAGATTAAATTCGCTCTGAACGGCTATGCCGTACCATTAAAAGAAGTGGGGGATTCACTTTGACCTGGCTGGCAAGAAGTCAAGGATCGAAGAGTTAGAGCGTATGATGGAGGAACCTGGTTTTTGGGACAATGCCGACAAAGCCAACAACTCCATGAAAGAATTAAAGAATTTAAAAGATACTGTTGAGGAATATCATCGATTGGAGACTGCATGGGAGGATGTGGAGACACTTCTTGAAATGGGTTATGAAGAGAATGATGCTTCACTGATTCCGGAAGTGCAGGAAGCGATGGATGATTTTGAAAAACGTTTTGAGCATCTCAGGATTAAGACGCTGCTGTCGGAGGAATATGACGGAGACAATGCCATTGTGACACTGCATGCAGGTGCCGGCGGTACGGAGGCCTGCGACTGGGTCAGCATGCTGTTCCGTATGTATACAAGATGGGCTGAGAAGCACGGATTTACGACAACTGTTCTGGATTATCTGGATGGCGAGGAAGCCGGCATCAAGTCCGTAACGGTTGAAATTGCCGGTGAGAATGCCTATGGTTATATGAAGAGTGAGAAAGGCATCCATCGTCTTGTGCGTATTTCGCCGTTTAATGCAGCGGGCAAGCGCCAGACATCCTTTGCATCCTGTGATGTTATGCCGGATATTGAAGAAGATCTGGATATTGAGATCAATGATGATGATCTGCGAATCGATACGTACCGTTCCAGCGGTGCCGGCGGTCAGCACATCAACAAGACATCTTCAGCCATTCGTATTACACATTTGCCGACAGGGATTGTTGTCCAGTGCCAGAATGAGAGATCCCAGCATATGAACAAGGACAAAGCGATGCAGATGCTGAAAGCAAAGCTGTATCTTCTGAAGCAGCAGGAGAATCAGGAGAAGCTTTCGGGTATTCGCGGTGAGGTCAAGGACAATGCCTGGGGCAGCCAGATCCGTTCCTATGTCATGCAGCCATATAAGCTGGTCAAGGATCATCGTACAGGTGCCGAGAGCAGCAATGTGGATGCAGTACTGGATGGAGATATCGATCTTTTTATCAATGCTTACCTGAAGTGGAACAATCTTTTAAAAAATCAGCCGCAGGAGCAATAAAACAGTTGCAATGGGGGATGATTTGTGCTACTATCGTTCTAGTAAAAACAAGTGTATTTCCTATGCGAACAAAAGGTGGATTTTATGGATAAAAGTGGCAAGTATTACATTGTAAAGGAACGGGCATTGCCGGAAGTTTTACTGAAGGTTGTGGAGGCAAAGCGTCTGATCGATTCGGAGAAGGCGATGACTGTACAGGAAGCAACAGATGCCACGGGTATCAGCAGAAGTTCTTTTTATAAGTACAAAGATGATATTATTCCTTTTCATGAGAATGTCCATGGACGGACCATTACACTGAGCATACAGTTAGATGACGAGCCTGGACTGTTGTCGGGAATATTAGGTAAGATTGCAGATTATCGTGCCAATATACTGACGATTCATCAGGCAATCCCGATCAATGGTGTAGCATCATTGACATTGAGTATCGACGTTTTGCCGACGACAGGAGATTTTTCTGCACTTGTGGAGAGACTGAATGCCATGAAAGGCATTCATGACATAAAAATACTCGGAAGAGAATAGACACAGCACAGGTCTGAGTGCAGGAGGAGATTATTGTGAAGATAGCTGTTTTAGGATATGGTACAGTAGGTTCAGGTGTGGTAGAGGTTCTGACAACGAACCGTGAGACAATTACAAAGCGCGCAGGTGAAGCGATTGATGTAAAATATGTTCTGGATTTGAGAGATTTCCCGGGAGATCCGATTCAGGAGAAAATTGTGCATGATTATCAGCCGATTCTGGATGATCCGGATGTGAAGATTGTTGTAGAAGTCATGGGCGGTGTTGAACCGGCTTACACATTTGTCAAGAAAGCCCTTCAGGCAGGCAAGAGTGTGGCAACTTCCAACAAGGAATTAGTAGCCAAGCATGGTGCAGAATTGCTGGCAATTGCCGATGAGAAGAATGTGAATTTTCTTTTTGAAGCCAGTGTCGGCGGCGGTATTCCAATCATCCGTCCATTGAATCAGTCCCTGACAGCGGACGAGATTGATGAAATCACCGGTATCTTGAATGGTACAACGAATTACATGCTGACCAAGATGGATACAGAAGGGGCAGATTATGATGCTGTTCTGAAAGAAGCTCAGGATAAGGGGTATGCAGAACGCCATCCGGAAGCCGATGTGGAAGGCTATGATGCCTGCCGTAAGATCGCGATATTAACTTCCCTTGCTTATGGTATGCAGGTGGATTATGAGGATATTCATACAGAGGGTATCACACATATCACAGAGACAGATTTTAAGTATGCCAAGGCAATGAATATGGGGATTAAGCTTCTTGGTACAAGCCGCAGAGAAGAAGGCGGTCTGTTTGCACTTGTTGCACCGATGATGATCGCCCATGATCATCCGCTTTACAGTGTCAACGATGTATTCAATGCAATCCTTGTAAAGGGCAATGCGCTGGGAGATGTCATGTTCTATGGCAAAGGTGCAGGCAAACTGCCGACAGCAAGTGCGGTTGTTTCTGATGTCGTGGATGAAGTTAAGCATATGGGCACTCATATTATGACAATCTGGAAATCACAGAAACTGCATTTGTCTGAATATGCACTGTATAAGAGCAGATTTTTTGTTCGTGTGAAAAACGGCACAGAAGATCAGGTGAAAGCTTTATTTGGTAATGTGGCCATCTGTCATGCAGAAGGTGTTAAGGATGAGTATGGTTTTGTGACAGAACCAATGACAGTGAAAGATTTTGAGGAGAAGAAATCACAGCTGGACGGCTTTATTGCGCGTATTTTTATGAACTAATCTTATATAGAATAAAAGTGATCGGGGCTGCGGCAAGAATAATATTATTTTGCTGCAGCCCTGTTGCATCTCTTTTCAAATCGAATATAAAATCAATAAGGAGAGAAGTATGATAGATATTGAAGCAAAACTGAGCAGTGAACTTGGTGTTGAAAAATGGCAGGTGACGGCGGCTGTACAGTTGATAGACGAAGACAATACCATTCCATTTATTGCCCGTTATCGTAAAGAAAAAACAGGGGCACTCAATGATGAAATATTGAGAAAACTTTATGAACGCCTGGTATATCTGAGAAATCTTGAGGACAAGAAACAGCAGGTAATCGCAACGATCCGGGATCAGGGGAAGCTGACAGATGCTTTGCTGAAGCAGATTGAAGAAGCCCAGACACAGGTTGTTGTGGATGATTTATATCGTCCGTATCGTCCAAAGCGCCGGACCAGAGCCATGATCGCCAAAGAAAAAGGGCTTGAAAAGCTGGCCGCTGCGGTAATGGCACAGAATTTGAAGCATTCTGTAGAGGAAGAAGCAGCAACTTATGTATCCGAGGAAAAAGGCGTGGCAGATATCAAAGAAGCCATGGATGGGGCGTCTGATATTCTGGCTGAGACGATCGCTGATACAGCTGCTTATCGTATGTGGATCCGTCAGCAGTTTGAAAAGGAAGGCTGCCTTGTGTCAGAGGCAAAGGATGATCAGGTGAAATCTGTTTATGAGATGTATTATCATTTTTCAGAACCTGTGTCCAAAATTGCGGGACACAGAATTCTGGCCATCAACAGAGCGGAAAAAGAAAAAATTATCAATGTAACCATTGAAGTGCCTGAATCGTCTCTGATCGGATGGCTGAAAAGACAGGTCGTCCATCAGAAAAATCCATATACAACACCGATGCTGGAGGCAGCAGCGGAGGACAGTTATCGCAGATTGATCGCGCCTGCTGTGGAGCGTGAAGTGAGAAATGCGTTGACAGAAAAGGCTGAAGAGGGGGCCATGACAGTCTTCGGAAAGAATTTGCATCAGCTGCTGATGCAGCCTCCAATCAAAGGACAGACTGTTCTGGGATGGGACCCGGCGTTTCGAACAGGATGCAAGCTGGCTGTTGTGGATCCGACAGGAAAGGTTCTGGATACAGTCGTAATCTACCCGACAGAACCTCAGAAAAAAATTGATCAGGCCAAAGAAATACTGAAAAATCTCGTTAAAAAATATGGGATTACACTGATTTCCCTTGGCAATGGAACTGCTTCCAGAGAATCTGAACAGGTGATTGTTGATTTCCTGAAAGAAATACCCGAGAAGGTGGCTTATGTCATTGTCAATGAAGCAGGGGCCAGCGTTTACTCCGCCAGCAAACTGGCAACAGAGGAGTTCCCGAATTTTGATGTCGGTCAGAGAAGTGCGGCATCCATTGCAAGACGACTGCAGGATCCATTGGCGGAGCTGGTCAAGATCGACCCAAAAGCCATTGGTGTTGGACAGTATCAGCATGATATGAACCAGAAGAAACTGTCAGAAGTTTTATCAGGTACTGTTGAGGACTGCGTGAATAAAGTCGGTGTGGATTTGAACACAGCATCCGCTTCACTGCTGGAATACGTTTCCGGCATCAGCAAAACAGTAGCCAAAAATATCGTGGCTTACAGGGAGGAAAATGGACGTTTTGACAATAGAAAGCAGCTGCTGAAAGTGTCAAAACTGGGACCGAAAGCTTATGAACAGTGCGCAGGTTTCCTGCGGATCAGCGACGGCAGTCAGCCTTTGGATAATACAGGCGTTCATCCGGAAGCATATGATGCGGTTAAGAAACTGCTGTCAGAGCTGGGGATAGAACCTGAGAAACTCCGTGAAGGAAGTCTTCCTATACGGATTGAAGATTATACAAAGATGGCAGAAAAGTTATCGATCGGTGAGATTACCCTGCATGATATTGTCCACGAACTGAGACGTCCGGGAAGAGATCCGCGAGAAGATATGCCGAAGCCGGTACTCCGTACAGATGTCCTTGAAATGAAAGATCTGAAACCGGGCATGATCTTAAAGGGTACTGTCAGAAATGTCATTGATTTCGGTGTGTTTGTGGATATCGGTGTTCATCAGGACGGATTGGTGCATATTTCACAGCTGACGAATAAAAAATTTGTCCGTCATCCAATGGAAATGGTCAGCGTCGGTGATGTGGTGGAGGTCAAAGTGATGTCTGTTGACTTGGCGAAGAAACGTATTCAGTTGACAATGATTCTTGATTAATGATACTATTATAGATTAGATACAAGGAGGCAAAATGGACGAGATTAAATTTAAAATAACATTAAAAGTGAATGATCTGTACTATTTTATGATGCATCATTATTACAGCAAGCCTGCAGGTATTATAGGCCTGGTGCTGAGTCTTGGATCGCTTGTATTACTGATTACCAGATGGAATGTGACGGATGCAACCGCTAAGATGCTTTATTTTATCATTGCATTGCTGTTTACCGTTATTAATCCGCTGATGCTGAGGACAAAGGCAAAGGCACAGATTCAGAGAAACAAATCTCTGGGCGGCGGTCTGGAATATATTTTGTCAGATGAGCATCTTTCAGTATGCCTTGGAGAAGAAAAGGCGGATATTGAATGGAATCAGATTATTAAAGTCAAAGATAACGGTCGGGAGCTGGTGGTTTATATGACAGCAGCCCGTGCGTATATCTGGCCGAAGGACCAGCTGGAGGCTCAGTATGACGCCGTCACAGCTTTCTTAAAGAAACACATTGATGCAAGAAAAATAAAATTAAAATAATTGCTCAGACAATTACAAATTGAGAGAGTCAGGTTATGAAGATAGAAACATTTAGTGCGGAAGAAACGTATAAAATCGGCGAGCAGATGGGCAAAGAGGCCAAGGCAGGGGAAGTGATCTGCCTGATCGGTGATCTTGGCGTCGGCAAAACCGTGTTTACTCAGGGATTTGCAGCAGGACTTGGTATTACAGAGCCAGTCAGCAGTCCGACATTTACGATTGTTCAAACCTATGATGAGGGAAGAATCCCGTTTTATCACTTTGATGTTTATCGTATTGGTGATGTGGAAGAAATGGATGAAATCGGATTTGATGAGTATATTTTTGGTGAAGGTGTCTGCCTGATCGAATGGGCCAATCTGATTGAAGAAATTCTTCCGCCCCACTATCAGACAGTGAAGATAGAAAAAGTACTTGAAAAAGGTTTTGATTATCGAATGATCACAATCGAGGCGGAAGGAGAATTGCTGTGAAGATATTAGTATTGGAGAGCTCCGGACTGGTGGCTTCAGTTGCAGTGGTAACGGAAGAGAAACTGGTGGGAGAATATACAACAAATTTTAAAAAGACCCATTCACAGACATTATTGCCTATGATGGACACATTATTGAAGATGATCGGTATTCCGGTTCAGGAGATGGATGCCATTGCGGTTTCCGGCGGTCCGGGTTCTTTCACCGGCTTAAGAATCGGATCCGCAACAGCAAAGGGACTTGGTCTGGCATTAAATATTCCGATTATCAGCGTGCCTACGGTGGATGCCATCGCTTATAATCTGTTTGGAACAGATGCGGTGGTGTGTCCGCTGATGGATGCCCGTAGAAATCAGACATATACAGGATTATATGTGTTTGAGGACGATCAGATGAAGTGCATTTCAGGCCAGAAAGCGGTGATGCTCAGTGAGATCGTTGATGAGATCAATCAGCTGGGACGCAAGGTGATCTTTCTGGGAGATGGGGTACCGGGATTTAAAGCTTATATAGAAGAACATATTCAGGTACCGCACAGCTATGCACCGATTCATCTGAGTCAGCAGAGAGCAGGTGCCCTTGGCGCACTGGCACTTCAATATTATCATGAAGGCAGATATGAATCGGCAGCGGATCATCAGCCCGACTATCTCCGACTTTCGCAGGCAGAAAGAGAACTGGCTGCCAAAAAAGGGCAGGAAAAGGCATGATTATAAGAAAAATGGAGCTCAGAGATCTGCCGCAGGTAGCTGTGATCGAGGAGAGTCTTTTTAGTGATCCGTGGACGGAAAATGCTTTCCGGGATACGTTGAATCAAAAAGAGGCGGATTTCGTTGTCGCTGTCAGTGAACAGGAAGAGATTATTGGCTACTGTGGGGCTTACAGAGCGCTGGATGAAGCAGAGATTGTCAATGTTGCCATCAGAAAAAAAGATCAGAATCAGGGGGCCGGAGCCGGAATGGTTCGGACACTGATTGAGGAAGAGAAGAAAAAAGGCGTTCGCTTTTTTATCCTTGAAGTGCGGGAAAGTAATTTATCGGCACAGCGCTGTTATGAAAAGCTTGGCTTTAAAGCCATAGGCGTCCGCAAAAATTTTTATGATTGTCCGAGGGAGAATGCCCTGATCATGCAGATGGAAAGTATTGCCGGTGACGAATGAGACGTATTTTTTGTATAATAGACCTTGTCGAAAAAGATCATTATTGGGAAAACAGGGGAGACTTCTATGAAAAAATACGATAAGATAATTAAAAAAGAAATATTGATATGTAATTGCTGCGGAGAGAAGATTGCAGCCGTTGACGAGAGTGACAGGACGGATTTTCTGGACGTATGCAAAACATGGGGATATTTTTCAAAGTGGGATGGCTGTATCCATCGTTTTCATATATGTGAAAAATGCTATGAAAAGATGATACAGTCATGGTGCTATCCGCCGGACGAGGAAGAAGAGACAGAGTTAATGTCATAAAAATAATGTCTCACTTTTTTGCGGAAGAGAAGGCGGTAAAGCAAAAGTGTGTCTTAAACAGCAAATAGAAAGAGGAATGATATGCTGGATTTATGTTTACTTGGAACAGGAGGAATGATGCCGCTGCCATATCGGTGGCTGACATCGTTGATGCTGCGCTACAATGGCAGCAGTTTATTGATTGATTGCGGAGAAGGTACACAGATTGCCATCAGAGAAAAGGGATGGAGCTTCAGGCCGATAGATATTATCTGTATTACCCATTTTCACGGTGACCATATCAGCGGTCTGCCGGGGATACTGCTGGCTATGAGCAATTCTGACAGAACAGAACCGTTGACCATGATCGGTCCAAAGGGGCTGGAGCGTGTTGTAAAAGCACTGAGAGTGATTGCGCCGGAATTGCCGTTTGAAATTAAATTTATTGAGTTGGCGGAACCGCAGCAGCAGATTCGTCTTCACGGATATGTCATTGATGCTTTCAAAGTTAACCACCGCGTTACATGTTACGGCTATAGCGTGTCTATCGAACGTGCAGGTATGTTTGATGTGGAAAAAGCAAAACAAAATGATGTGCCGATGCCGTTCTGGAGCAGATTGCAGAAGGGTGAGACGATAGAGTCTGATGGTCGTGTGTATTCTCCGGAGCTTGTTCTCGGGCCGACAAGAAAAGGCCTGAAAGTGACATATACAACAGATACCAGACCAACGGACAGTATTGTCCGAAATGCCAAAGGCTCGGATCTTTTTATCTGTGAGGGCATGTACGGTGAAAAAGGTGATGTCAATAATGCAGTCAAATATAAGCATATGACTTTTGAGGAAGCCGGAAGACTGGCAAAGCAGGCGGGAGTCAAAGAACTCTGGCTGACCCATTACAGTCCGGCATTGAACCGACCGGAGCAGTATATTGAAGATGTACGTCAGATTTTCCGTAATGCGCATCCGGGCAAAGATAAGAAGTCGCTGGAACTGAATTTTGAGGAGTCATAAAAATGGATAAAGACGTTTTAATTTTGGCCATAGAGAGCTCATGTGATGAAACTGCAGCCGCAGTTGTAAAAAATGGCCGTGATGTATTGTCAAATATTATTTATTCCCAGATTGAACTGCACAAATTATATGGTGGAGTAGTACCTGAAATTGCATCAAGAAAACATATCGAGAAAATCAATCCGGTTATTACGGCAGCACTGGAAGAAGCAAAGGTAACACTGGAGGATATTGATGCGATTGCAGTTACGTATGGTCCGGGACTTGTGGGTGCTTTATTGGTAGGCGTGGCAGAAGCCAAGGCAATCAGTTATGCATCAGGTAAACCTTTAGTGCCGGTTCACCATATTGAAGGTCATATTTCTGCCAACTATATTGAAAACAAAGACCTCGAACCGCCTTTTTTGTGTATGGTTGTCTCCGGTGGGCATACCCATCTTGTACTAGTCAAGGATTACGGCAAGTATGAAATTATCGGAAGAACTCATGATGATGCAGCCGGTGAAGCTTTTGACAAAGTGGCAAGAGCCATTGGCCTGGGATATCCCGGTGGGCCAAAAGTCGATAAGCTGGCAAAAGAAGGCAACAGTGATGCCATTACGTTCCCGAAAGCACATATTCAGGGGGCTCCTTTGGATTTTAGCTTCAGCGGCGTCAAATCAGCAGTGCTGAATTATCTGAACGAGTGTCATATGAAGAATATAGAAGTCAACAGAGCGGACGTGGCAGCCTCCTTCCAGAAGGCAATTGTTGATGTTATTGTTGAGCATACAATGAAAGCTGCAAAGGAATACAATATAAAGAAAGTTGCCCTTGCCGGGGGTGTTGCATCAAATAGTGCACTCCGCGGTGCAATGGAAGAGGCCTGCAGCAGACGCAATATCAAATTCTACAGGCCATCTCCATTATTATGTACAGACAATGCAGCCATGATCGGTGCAGCCGGTTACTACGATTTCCTGAATGGCAAGAGAGCCGGACTTGACTTAAATGCCGTGCCGAACTTGAAGATTGGAGAAAAGGCATAATGACAGCGGATGGAAAAAGAACAGCAGCCATTGTTCTGGCAGCAGGCAGCGGTAGGAGAATGGGAACATCCGTCCACAAGCAATATTTGCTGATTAAGGATAAACCGGTGATTTATTATACCTTGCAGGCGTTTGAAAATTCAGACGTGGATGATATCATACTGGTGACCGGAGCAGATGAAATTGATTATTGCCGGGAGACAATTGTGGCAAAATATGGTTTTCGGAAAGTCCGTGCAGTCATTGCAGGGGGCAAAGAACGCTATGATTCCGTCTATGAGGGCTTGAAAGCATTGTCAGGCTGTGACTATGTGCTGATTCATGATGGAGCCAGACCGCTTATTTCAAGTGGACTTATCAATGCCAATATTCACTGCGTACAGGAAGAAAAAGCCTGTATTACAGCTGTACCGGCCAAAGACACCATTAAAGTGGCAGACAATCAGGGGTATGTGGCAGACACTCCGGATCGTTCCATGCTGTGGCAGATCCAGACACCGCAGACATTTGCATATGCGCTGGTATTGGAAGCATACCGTAAAAGAGCAGAGGCCATGGATGATACGGTTACCGATGACGCTATGGTCGTCGAAAAATATGCCTGCCATCCGATCTATCTGTTGAAAGGCGATTACCGCAATATCAAGATCACAACCCCCGAAGACTTAATTATTGCAGAAGCTTTTTTAAACAATGGGTAAACAAATAATTAGATGTGATAGAGAGACGTATGAGCATGTTGCGTTGATCCTTTGGTACTTCAAAAGCTCATCGTATTTTGAAGTGCCGTAATTGTTTAAACTTTTTTGAAAAAAAGTGAAATTAGTTGTTGACATTTAGCTTTTGAGATGATAATATATCTATTGTCGCGTGAGACCTTCCATGAAAGGAACAACGCAATGGAGAGGTGTCCGAGTGGTTTAAGGAGCTGGTCTTGAAAACCAGTGACTCCGCAAGGGGCCGTGGGTTCGAATCCCACCTTCTCCGCTGTATCCGCTTGGATACTAATTAAATATCGCTTGTAAGTCAGCTTGTTTGGAGAAGTACCCAAGAGGCTGAAGGGGCTCCCCTGGAAAGGGAGTAGGTCGTTAATAGCGGCGCGAGGGTTCAAATCCCTCCTTCTCCGTTTGGTATTTTCCAAAGGAGAACTGGTTGACTGAGTGAGAACGAACATTGATAGCTTAATAATAAAACAATCCCGAAAATTCCTAAAAAGAATTTTTAAGAACACAAACCAAAGTAAAACGGGAAGAGATAACAGCTAGCTGTGAATCTTAACCAAAATCAAACATGAGAGTTTGATCCTGGCTCA
>Ga0129312_1000353_pt1 | contig 42463 bp, 53 predicted proteins | sample O827metagenome_FD_94434 | JGI IMG/M metagenome (GOLD analysis project Ga0129312, IMG submission 94434) | Orangutan group fecal microbial communities from Wisconsin, USA - O827 metagenome | ecosystem: Host-associated > Mammals > Digestive system > Large intestine > Fecal | place: USA: Wisconsin... | reverse complement strand
ATTTTTCTTTGATTTCATAGATATGTTTTTATTCTTCAATTCCATATTCCTTACGTTTCATTCTTCCATCAAGTATTGCAGCTTCGTCATCAGTTAAAGTTTGCAGTTTTTCGCAAGTTTCATATCCGATCTGACAGTCTCCATTTCCTCCCAATCTGATATATGGATCATACAGATATTTAAGGTTTCTACGTTCTTTCTGGGTTATTCCCCCACGTTCTGCAAATTTATCTGTTAAGTACAGTAGCTTGTCATGTCCGAGGCCAAGGATCATGTCTCGCATTCCTTTTGTCTCATTAGACTGTTTTTCTTTCTTGTTGTCATGCCGCGTAATTAAAAATTGAATAAATGCAAAAATGGCATTGGATCCGATGATCGCCACAATAAGGTGTGTCGCATCTAATGTAACCAATATAATCACCTCCTGCCTACGGATCGCCGATCATAGCCCGTAGTTTTGCTGCCTGGTTAATATCCTCTATGCAATCCAAATTATCGACTTCCTCCGCAGTAACATACTGCATCAGTTGAAAGAACAATTTGTTAATGGCACCGGACTGTAATTCAATAATACTTTGTTGGACTGCAAATACTTCCATGGCATCTACTCTCATTTTGCCATGTTTTTTATTTTCCACCTTCCATGATCTCCTTCTTTTCCTCTTCGCTGATCCAGCCGCGCGCTACTGCCGCCGTCAGAGTCTTTTCAGTAGCTCTCCCTTCTTCTCTGTACATTTTTTTCAGCACATCATACCAGATTGTCATGTCCATTCCTCCTATGCTCCAAGAATTGCAAGTGTGAGATCTTCGGTCATATTTTCCAGAAGTTCCACCCGCTCTGCCAGTGTTTTGTTGACCTGATCCGTAGCCTCTTTCTTTGCCGCATTCAGCCAAATATCACGATTTTTTTCAACGCTTTCCAGAAGTCCATCCCTGTACTGCGTATCAACCGTGTAGGTATCTGCTTCATAAGTAGTAACCGTCTGGCCGTCTTCTCCTGTCTCTTCTACCGTCTGGATATTTTCTGACAGGTGAACAGTGCACGCCATTCCTGGCTTTTCAACCAGCACTTCAAGCCACGTTTCTCTCGGTTTCTCTGTGAATTTTTCTCTCATTACTTACCACCTTTCTCAGTCTCTTCTTGCTGATAATATTTTTCATGTATTTCTCACGGAAATACTGCGAATTTGATCTTTTTACATAAGCAAGCTGTGATAAAAGTCCCGCAGCATTTCTAAGGGAAATCTTGCGCATCTTTGAAACTCTTTGGATTTTTCGTTTCAACCGTTTCAAAATGGTTTTCCGGATTGTAGTTTTCTCTTTATAAAATTTGTAGCCCAGGAAATCTATTGGTCTGGAAGAGAGGCGGAATACCTGCCAATTCTTCTTAACCGTCAATTTCATCTTTTTCAGTTGGTTTCCAATCATGGTGCGTACCTTATGGAGTTTCCTTTTGTTCGGCCCAATGATTACGATGTCATCTACATATCGTGTCAGGAAACTTTTCTTTCCCAAAAAATGCTTTATCTCATGGTCCAGGCGCTGCAGAAGAAAATTGCATAACCATCGAGAAGGATCTATGCCAATCGGGATCCCCTTGTCCAGATCCGCCGGTCCGTTTTCCGGATCCACAGCTAATCGCGGGTATGAATCAATAATCTCTCCATAAAGCCACAAAACTTCTGGATCTTTTATTTTCTTTCTCAATGCCGCTTTTATCTCTTTATGCGAAATCGAATCATAATAATGGTGAATATCCATTTTATATACATACTTCGATTGCTCCGGATGATTTTTCAGGAACCTTTCAATTCCTTTCTTCGACCTGGCTTCTCCTCTCCCTTTTACGGATCCAGTGCTGTAATAATACAAGCCCTTCAACATGACAGGAGCCATTACACGATCCAATGCATGATGTACGCACTGATCCGGCCAAAAACGCGGCTTTGCCAATCGTCTTCGCTTTTGTTTTATTCCATCATTGATCCAACGCACTGTATAAGGAGATGGCCTATAGGTATGATTTTTCAACATAACCGATAGTTCTTCTGCATAATCATCCAGACTTTCTAAGATCCTCTTAACATTTCTCCTCCGTTTCTTATTCTTTGCAGCCTCCAATATAGCGGCTTTGCAATTTTCTTTGTTCCAAACGTTTTTGTATATATTTCCTATTCTTTTCATGGTATCTCTTATTTTTGCCCTCATGGAGTTTCGAGATTAAACCTACTAAGCCATGCCATTAACGGGCGAATTTTCGGCAAGGGCCGAGGAATACAGGCGTGCCATTTTGTTGTTTCATCCGGTTTGTTCCGGATCAAAAATAAGATGGCGGGACGCATAGTTGCGGTTGGCGTTAGAAAAGCTCTGGTTGCAGTTCAGATAGAACGGCGACACGTTCGAACCATTGTTGAAGCTGCCGCCAGCGAACGAGAGCGTACCGATATGCACCCCTGTATCCCTAAATTATTTTTCAGTTACATTTTTTCTTCGCGGGGGAGGATTCCCCCGCTATCCCCCTCAAAAGGAATGGGGTTCATCTTTTAAGAGGGCGGGACGCACAGTCGCGGTTGGCGCCAGAAAAGCCCCGGTAGCAGCCCAGAAAGAACGGCGACACGAACGAACCAATGGAGAAGCAGCCGCCAGCGAACGGCCTCTGGCCGTTCTTATTCGCCCAACGAAACGCCGCCATATAGGTTTCTGATCCTGCTCCGGATCCAACTTCAAGTGGTAAATCTAAGGTCGGATGTGTGTTGTCCATTACAGATTTTTTCTGCCATCCATCTTTTCCGTAATTATTGCTTGCATTATTTGCATCCAGACCAATCTCTGCATCCAGAAGCTCATAGCCATCATATGTATCCGAATATTTTGAAGGATCATTTGTCACATAGCATTCCAGTGCCATCTTATTCTGATTGAATTTAAAATTGAGTCCATCTAATCCGGTGTGCATAGTTCCGTAAAAATCCTCTACCCACAGTGTTCTCACGGCGTGCTGACCATCATTAGGACCTGCCGTTCCGTTTGCTGCTGCCATTGTCGTTGTTTCACCTGTCAGCGGCGCAGATCTCCAGAAAAGAGAAGCTGTAGTAACAGAGAATGGATCTCCGTCTACTGTTACATCAAACGCACCGTCCACTACCTCCGATGCTTTAATTGCTGTGATATGTCGATCTCTTGCAATCTTATAATCCCACTCTGCAGTACCAACACAAATGCTGTTTCCTACAAAGAGTTTTGTTCCTGCTGCCGCCGGAAGTGTTACGGTATTGGTGTTTGCTTTTTCTGCCTGGGCAGTGTACTTCACATACCAGTCTGCATGTCCGCGGCCAAAGCTGGTACGGAAATTGTTATCCGCAGAATAGCACAGACACAGGTTGGCGAAGATATCCCACGCCCACTTATCAATTAACTGCCAATCAGCTCCATTGGTTTTTACCTGTGTTCTATATACAGTGCAGCTGGTATCATACTGCGGATGTGCTCCGGCTACTGCCACATAATGCCCCTGCGCATTTTTACTGCCTAAGAAAATAGGGAAATAAAAAGAACTGTTCTCTGTGCCATCTGCGCATTTAAACAGTTCTTTCAGGTTTACTGCATTTGGGAAACGTCCCGTATCTGCAAATACTCTGTATTCCCAGTACTGACCGTTTGCATCCTTTTCCTGCCACTTTGAAAAATACATATCTGTCGGAATTTCCAGCATAACCGAAGTATCATTATCCCCGGTCCATGTAAATTCCGGATCCCCCATGTAAGCTGTCACTGTTCCATCCATAGCAAGATCACACGGCCGTAATTTATTGAAAGGCCAAATCTTCATGAGCGGATCATTCACTGCATCGTTACCTCTTGCATAGGCTGCGTTCATGCCAACCGACTGTCCTATGCGCTCCCACTTTGTTGAGGACTGAGGGGTTCCATCTTCCGCACACTTTCTACGAACTCCCACGCAGGCCGCTGAGATCTGCTCCAGGATTCCAACTCTATCCTCTAAGGCTAAAAGATCTTTCTGTAGCGCCACTCCTGCTCCATCTGACTTAATCGTTACATTGGCTGCATTTGCTACAGAGATCAGGCAGCTATAAGTAATGCTGGATGGGGTAATGCTGTTATATGCTGGGAACCAGTCAGCTTTGCTTTCCTCGGTGATATAAATGGAATAAAGGAACTCTGTATTTCCATCGGTTGCAAATACACCCACCTCCGTAATGTAATAGCCGCCGGAAGTGTTATCCTGGTTCGATGCCGCCAGAGTCAGTCTTGTGGTTGCATCATTAACATATTCAGCCTTTGTAATGTCATACTCTCCTTTTTTGCTTTTCAATGCGACAGCCTGAGAAATTGCCTCTGCACTGGCCGAAGCATCCCATTTACCGTTACCAATCTGAAACTTGGTAAACTTAATGCTTCCGCTTCCTGCCTGGACCTTTGCGATAAGTTCCACACCTTTCTTTGTTAATACGCCCTGCTTAAATTCTGCCATTTTAATAGCTCCTTTCGTTTTATGATATACATTCCGCCATGCGTTGCTTAATAATAGCCAGCAAAGAAATATTGATAACTGGCTCCACCATACGCTACCGGAATTTTACAATCTCCTTTTCCGCACCATGCTCCTTGTTCATTCTGAGCAAAACCATACGAATACGCTCCTCCTAATCTTGCCTGGTTAAAATTCATCATCCTTGCAAACTTTGCGCCTAAATTATTCGGTGCGAATACGGTAATGTCTCTCAACCGATTAGAATGATAATGAATTACATATCCAACCATAGGCTCAAACGGTAAAGTAAATCTGCACATATAATAATTGGTTCCATCATAGAATGCTGCACTTCCATCTGAGTTTACATTTCCATACACATATCCATATGGATGCTGATTTCCTGAAACGCCTGCAATGGTCTGTCCTGCAATAATTTTATTTGCAGCAACACCCAGGTACTTTCGTACTGTATCCCGATTCAAACGAACTTCCGGCGACCAACTCTCAGTCCCTGATGTTTCATGATACCATCCTTCCGGCATGTTATTGAATGCGTAGTAACCCGCCGCTGTCCCGTCAGCTCCCTCTCCGATTCCAGAAGCATAGGCATAGGCCCCGCGATCAATCATTTCTCCATTCACCACGTTGCCATTGCTGTATCCTTTTATGCCTTTTACCATTTTCTTTGAATCCAAGGAACCTACCGTTTGGGATGCAAGGTCTTTTGCTGTAATCTTTCCAGCAGAATAAATACCCTTTTCAATTTGGTATGCCTCTCCTGCTGCCAATGTTTTCATGACAGCGCCATAATCCTTTGCCGTTCCCTCTATTCTGCCATTTTTTCCATAGGCAACTTTCCCTTCTCTTAAATCCTCCGATCCAAAATTACTATCACTCCCATAGTTGCCAACTACACCGGCAACTTCTGCGCCTGATGCAATAATCTCAGGCGATGCCCCAAATTCTTCCGGTGCGCATCCGATAAACGCTTTATCGCTCCCCGGATAGCATCCCCAGTCCGGACACATTGCGACCCGATTCTGTCCCGTTGTATCTCTCGTTATAATTGGTGCTGCATGATAAATTGGGATGTTAGGTTTGGTTTCTGACAATCCAGGCGAATCTCTCATAAGACTTTTGTCCGGCATCTCTCCAAGTTGTTCCTCCTCAGATCCTGCTCCAAAGAACGAAAAGCCTTCCACGACATGTTCGGTATCCGCCGTCAAACTATCAAAGTCCAGCGCTCCCCCTCCTGTCATCATTTTCAAACGCATTCTTTACTCCTCCTTTGCTCCCTGAATCGTAATTCCAAAATCTGCTTTCGGAACTTTTTTATAACACTTCAAAGCAATTTTCCCATCTTGTGAGTCTGATGTTCCTCGGCCAAAAAAGATTGCTGCAGCATCCAATTCCTTTACAACTGCTCCTGCCGACGTTTCATGTATGTAAGGGAAAACTTTTCCGTCTGTTTTTTCTGTCATTCCTTTCACTTCAATTTCCTGAGAGTACACATTGATATCATCCTCCACACTTACTTCCCACCCTGCTGCTGGTACAATTACCGTTACTTCCGAAAAACAGTTTTGTAAAGCCGTCACATTTTTTCTTAATTCTGTAATGCTCTTCAAATTCTCCGTGATCTGTTTCTGCAATGTCTGTGATGCTTCGGCACCAAGCGGCAATTTGAAATAACCTTCATTTCCATCAGCCAGTTCCTTCCAGATGTAAAACTCCGTTGATTCAGAATCAATATAAAGTGCATCCTTATGGCCAATTTCCGGGAACTCTTTAAACGGTCTTGTGATAATACTTTCGTCTTTCCAAGTATACTGAAACTCGCCCTCTCCTGTTTTTGTGAGAAGCTGTCCAGCTTTACCACCTTTCAATTTTCCAGTGACCTCATCGACCAGTTTTTTTAATTCTTCAAACGCTGTGGCGCTTACCACTGCGCCGCTTGTATTGATTGTGGTTTTTTCAACGTTCGTAACCTCAATGTAAATTCTCTCTGTGATGGTTGAAATTCCACCAGATTCATTATCTGGTGGCATATACACAGTGTCCAATTCGGACACCAAAATACAGTAAAGGATTTCTCCCTCATCTGGATCCTCTGCATAAATTCCAAGTTCGTTCAGATAATACAATTTATCCAACCCTCGATTGTGAAGTACAACCGTAATGACTGCTACACCACTGTTTCCATCAATGGTTGCTAAATTGCTGATTGGAAACTCCTGTTCAGGATCCGTCAAAGAAGTAAGGTTTTCCAATGTCTCCGGTGTTGCCCCTTCATGTGGTCCCGATCCAGAAACGGCCTTTGTAATCTTTATTCCTGTATTTCTCGTTTCGCATTTTGCGATAAGCGCTTTTCCTTTTCTGGTAAGCGCTCCAACCGTAAACAATGACATTTTTATTCCTCCAAGTTTTGAAAGATTCCCGTTTCAATCACGCTTCCATTCTCTACGCAGCTTGTTATCGTTCTCAATTCTTGACTGCTTTCTTGCAGAAGCGATGACTGTACATATCCAATCGAAGCTCCTATTTTACCGGATGTTGAAAGTTCCTGCTGGTCTTCTTTATGTCCATAGAGCTGTGCCGTTAATGCGCACTGCAGCACAGTTCCTACCGATGAAACCTGCTCAAAAAAACTGCTTTCCACTTTTCTTGTAAATAAACTCTCGTAACATTCGCAGATTTCAGCAGTACAAGCGAAAAGTGCATTTTCCTGAATATAAGTTTCTTTCTCCTCTGACCGGTTATTTTCCATTGGTAAGTTACTATCTGCTGCAAGTATGCTCCCTATATGAACTTTCTCCTCTATCTTGCTGACAGACCGAATACTTCGTAAATGGGCGCTTGCTCGTTTTGTAGTGTCAATCAGGCGAGTGAAGGTTTCATAATCTTTCTGGGTAAATGAAGATGAAATTTCAACTTCAAAGGTTCCCGGTTCTCCTCCGCTCTCAAACCACTCTACAATTTTTGCGCTTTTAAAAATACTTTCCAGAGTAGATCTGACTGCTGCAACCGTTCCCATCTGCCTGCGGATTTGGATAGCCGATTTGATAACTCGCCTCTTCTGTTCAATATCATAGTCATTGTCATACCACTCAACTTTCCAGTTGACCGCCAGAATATCAAGAAGCCTTTCCGGAAGTGTATCAACCGCTGTGTATATCTGGCTTTGGTCCGTAAAATCCAGGAGTTTTTCCTGCAATACTCCCACCACTTCGGACATGATAACAACCCAGTCCTGCTCCGCGATGATTTTCGGCACACCATCTTTAATCCTGGCATCCCTTAAATTTTTAATCATCTTCAATGCCTCCATAAATCACGGTCGATTCTGTGCAAGCTGAAATCTGAGTTTCTGATATAGTAATATCCAACGGCGATGATACACGGACTCTTTTTGCTCCTGCCTGTCGGATCCTCGTTATAAGCTCTGTCGGGTTAATATCTCTTCCCAACTTTCTCTGCCATGTCTTATATTCTTCTACGGCTTCTGCAACTTGTTCCTGGATGATTCCTGCGCTTTGCTTATCACTTGATGCAATCCAATAGGTTAATCCAATTTTATACGGGATTTCCTCTGGTACTGCACAAAGCACCTTGTCGCAAAGTGGCCTCATATTTTCTCCGCTGATATAAGCCTGCAAATCATTTCTTTCCGTTTCAGTTAAGAGCTTTCCATTTTCAAGCACGGCGTAAATTTCGATGACACACGGGGAAGGACTTACAACCTTGACATCTTTAATATCACTACGCCATTCCTTTATGTAATACTCGTATGCATCTCTCGGACCGGCGCTGGAATATCTCGAAGGTGATAAGAAAATCCTCTCCGTATAGTCATCGTCACTTTCAATATCCAGTCCCCCCGTACTCTCTGTTATATTTGTTACCGCTGCCACATAGGGGTTAGCATCAACAAGTACTTCGATATTCCCTGGTTGTATTCCGTTGCTTCCTGTTCCGGCGATCTCCGCCTGTACCTCGACATCTACATACAGACTTCCCATTGGAATCTCTGCATAATCCAAGGTATTAAAATACTTTCCAGACTGCGTTTTTACTCTGGTTCCTGCCGGGATAGAAACATATTCGTTCCTAATTGCCGAAAGAGTGAATCTCTCCATGGCTACTGCCCTTTTTGCTCCATTCCGCGGCATTCCCAGCAGTGCTCCCAGGTTATCAAGCGCATCTCCTGTTGATGTTTTTAATAACTCCTGTCTGCCTTTTGTGTCTATGTACTGCATGATCTGATAAGCAACAAGAGAGAATGACTTCAAAAGCAGGCTTTTAGGATCTCCCGTTCTGAGTTCCGGATCTTTGCCATACTCTTTTTTGTAGCAATTTTTATACTGATCCATTGCAAAATTAACCGTTTCTTCCAGCGTCATGTTTTCAATGAAGCTGATTTCTGGTATATTTGCCAACTGCTTTATATCAGACAAGTTCTACCTCCAATCTCGGATGTACGTTTCCGTTCTCTCTTTCCCCATTTATCCAGTCCACCCTCGTTACTCTTGCACGCGGCTCATACCTCTGTGTTTTCTTCACAAACTCGGCAGTAAATTCCGCTTCTGCTTCTGGAGATGGCGCATCTACAGAAAGCTGACTGATTCCAAAGTCCCGATCAAGTGCTTGCTCTCCGGCTCGTGTTCCATACAGTACACGCAAATTTCTGTATACTTCCTGGACCGTTGATTCATCCGCTTCTCCCGCATCTATCAAAATTTCTGGTTCCATGATATCCGTCATCTTCTGCACCTCCTATACATATTCCTCAATCGTAAGACTGATTTTGCATTCTACCAGTACACCATTGTGTAAGACTGCTCCCCACTCATCACTGACATCTGTCAGCTTAAATGGATAAGAAGAAAGCGGAGAACCGCCGATAACAAAATAATCGACCTTCCCCCGCTCTGCGCAGCGTTGAAAATATTTCAATAGAGATCTCGGATTTACACCGTCCTGTGCTCGAAGTAAGATGTCACAGGTATAGCTTTTTAATTTAGGGGCTATATATTGGCTCCGGCTTCTTGTTCCCACCAGATCATGCATAGCCCACTCGCTACCGCTCGATCCTCTCAGATTGCTTGGTGTGAAAACTTTCGTATCGCTTACTGTGAATTTCTTTCCCATAAAATAGCCAATTTTAGCTCTTCTGCTCATCTTCTCATCTCCTCTTTACGCTGTTGGCTTTTCTGACTCTTCCTCTGGCGCTTTACATTTGTGGGTATGAGTAACCAGGCTGATACTCTGGATCTTTACATCTCCGCTTGCACCAGTCACATTTATGATCGGTGCTTCAATGTTAATCTGAGTAGGACTACTTATTGTGACATCACCTCCGGAGCTAATCTGAATAATCGCTCCATTAACCGAAAGCGTAACATTACCGGTTATGGTTGCAGCCACATCCCCTGTAATTGTCTGGGTTACATTTCCAGTGATATTCTGAGTCACATCAGACAAATAATTTTCTTCATTCGTTCCAGTAACATCTACCGTCTGGTTTCCCGTTACCTCCGTGCTCATATCACCTTTGGTCGCTATGCTTATTCCTGTTTCAGATTCCATATTCACAGCCTGCCCTGCTGTAATCTCAACATTCTTTGCAGCTGAAAGATCTATGCTTCCTTTACGGCTCTTAGCCATAATCTGGCCGCCTGCTACAACACTGGCTGATCCACCCGCCTCATCGTAGATCTCACCATTACAATTACGTCCTGTGCGTCCATCTATATACTGAGTAAAGACTCCTGTTTTTTCATCGTACCGACTATAGGCCTGTCCAGGATTGTTGCTATACTCTTTTCTGTATAAGCCTTCATACCCTTCTACTGGTCGGTTATTCTGATTCCAAATTGTTCCGGTTGTTGTACCTGCTGCCGTTCCATTGCTGTTATGGCTCACAGTCACGATATCGCCAATCCTTGGCATTTTATATTCGCCATTGCTAAGTGCATTGATTTTCCGCGTTACACTCTGATCTCTGTCGAAATAGGTTACTTCATATGTCCCTGTTTTATAATCAATTGCACTGACACGGCCTGTTCGGTTCGTGCTTTTCGCCATCCTCTCACCTTCTTACTTACAGTTTTCCACCGGAACCCACCCGGTCACATTCTTTCCAACTGGAAGTTTTCCGCAGCGCTCCGCAAGGTTTGTCATTCGGTATCGGCCATTCACCAGAATCCCATCATAGAAATAATAAGTTCCGCTCTTATGGCAGGATGCGTTTGATGCTGTACTGGTATAATAAAACGGAGCATTTGATAGGTTTACTGCTTTTCCTGCCTCTGCTCCTCCTGCACTACTATCCGCATTTGCGGATGGGCTTGTTGTTTCATAAGTGCTGCTGTATTTTGTTTTCTTTCCGGATCTCTTCTCGTGCTTTTTTATTGTCCCACCAACTTCCCAGTAACGAAACGGCGTTACAATCCTGCTGCATTCCAATGCTGCTGTATAGCCACTGCTTTTGTCAAAACTGTGCGTAACTTTATTGACAAAATATTTGCCGTCTAGTTTTCCATATCCGCTGATGCAAATATTGTTTGCAGCACTGACGGACCATTCACCAGGAACCTTAAAAGAGATCTTCGTGATTTCATGGTTCGCATTATTAAGAGCTGCGCACAACTGAATGCTGGCGTCCAGCACGCTTGTTGCCCTCTGGTTGATGCTTTTCGTTCTGGAGCCTCCGCCAATACTGCAAACAATATCCTGATCCTTATCCGCATCCGTATAGGTAAAATACCCGCCAGTATAAGTTCCGGCCAGTGTAGTTGTATAATTAAAACTTCCGCGAATGATGTCTCCTTCTCTGTCATATGTTTTAACTGCTGGTTTTTCTTTATACTTTTCCCGGTCATATACCCACAGTTGTTTTGAATATACCTTTAGTATCAATCCATAATCCTTACACAGATTGTTATAAAAACTGCTGTCCGTATCATCCTGCTCTATACTTTCAATCTCATAATCGTCCGCATCGTATGAAAATGTCAGACCGTACCGCGCCGCTATATCTGCGCAAATTCTCTTGATACTGGTATTCTTCCAGACAATCTCCCGATCGCGCTCACTAAAATCAGAATCACTCGGCTTACTCACGCCACTCATCTGCATAGTGGAGGGCATATCGCTGTAACTTAAATCATCCAGCGTGAAAAGTCCACATCTTAAAACCTTCATCCCATTCCCGCGGTTCCAGTGCAAACCGTTTACCACGGCGCTGAGTGTTGCGCCTTTCTCAGGCATCCAGTTATTGATCCACTTGTCATCCTGCACATCTATTGTAATATCAATGCTGTCCGAATTATCCGCTGCGCTATCGACATAGGTCAGTTTTTCGATGTCTGTATCAATGCTTCCGGAAGCTCCTGCAATCTGAATATTATTGTATAAAACACTGATATTAACTCGTCTTGCATTAAACATCGTTTGCCTCGTATTTCCACGGTGGCAAGTTGCCATCCCGTTCTTCTACGAAATCCGGAATGGTAAGTTCCACCCCGGATTCAAAAATATAAGTTTCAATATGGTCTCGATTCGCTTTCATAAGCACATCCGCCCGGAGTTCATCTCCGTACACTTCCTTTGCAATCATGTCCCATGTATCACCGCTCTTTGTCACATACACTGCGTATCCTCCTTAATAAGCTACTCGTGCCTTACGGCGCTGCATCTGCTCATACCATTTCTCAAAGCGTTCCTGCGCTATACGAAGAGCCTCTTCCAGCACATCACGGTCTGCATTCCCCTGAATGATGATCTGTGGGGCATATGCAATACCGCCGCCATCGCCACCCTGACGGTCTGCAGAACCAATGTCTGTAATAAGATCCACACCCTTGTTGCGCCCAGAATCTAATACAGCAAGGTTCATGGCTGATGCATTGCCCCCAGCTGCCTCCATCGCCTGCGTCATATCGACCCCCAGCATCTGTCCAGCTTTCATCCAAGTGGCAATGTTATTGTCTCTGACTCCGCTCTGAAAACTGATAACTGCCTCAGTTCCGGCCTCACCGGCAATGCTGACTCCATTGGTGAATCCACCGCGGGCAAGCATCGGAATTGTAGGAAGATTGATTCCAAATTCCTTTCCGCCCCAGTCTGGAACCCAGCTCGGAATCGTGACCTTAATTTTGTTAAGACCACCAATAGCGCTGTTGATTAAGGAAATGACTGCATTGATCGGTGTCTTGCAAAGTTCTACCAATGCATCAAATGCACTGCTGAATATCTGCTTTACGCCGTCCCATGCCATCGCCCAGTTTCCAGAGAAAACACCAGTGATGAATGTAATCAATCCCTCAAAGATACCCTGTACCGCTGTAATAACCGCACTGATTCCCTCGCTGAATATAGAAAATCCTGCAAGCACCGCCGGAATTGCAATGCTCGCAATACTCATAATCACAGTGATAATCTGCTCAATGAATGGTAATGCATATTGAATTGCAGAACCAATAATCTGCATTCCTGTCATGATAGCGCTACCAAGGTTGGTTATAATCGCTGATATGATAGGCGCTGCATCCGTAAATGTCTGTAAAATAATCGGCATCACAGTTCCCGTGATGAACGTAAAAATTTCTGTAATGATCGGTTTAACGGTTGTTGTCGCAAAGTTCACGATCTGACCAACCACGCCCATGACAGATTGTAGGATCTGAACCACGCCACCAAAGGCAGCTCCGGCATCAGCTCCAAACATATTCGTAATTGCGTCCTGCACTGGTTGCAACGCCGTTTCTACGCCGCCTTCTTGGAAAAGCCCCGTTATGAAGCTTAGTACTGAATCCAAACCGCCTTTGAAGGTGTCAAACACAGCAAGTCCTTGATCTCCGAAAGTCTTTCCGATCAAATTTCTCACGCCGTCAAGGTTATCATAGAGGATGCTAAGAACTGCAATCACTCCGCTGATTGCACCAACAATCGGTAAGGATCCTACAAACAATGACCCGAATCCTCCTGCTGCCGGTCCCCAGATACTTCCAAGCAGCCCCGCTCCAGCACTCGCAAAACTTCCAATGTTTCCGGCCATGCTTACTGCACCGGAGGCAAGTGTTGCACCTTTTCCAGCAATTCCGGATACAACCGGAGCTGCTTTTCCAATTACTCCTCCCACAGCTTGACCAAAGCCGCTATTGGCTACCGAACTTGCCAGCGCTCCAGCTTTCCCTAAAGCGTTGTCTTTCATCAGTCCAAAAACACCCTTGACCAGTTCAACATCTTCTTTTCTTGGTAGGATTCCTTCCTCGCTGAATATACCAGCAAGAATTTCTTTTACAGCTCCGCCAGTCCCTTTTAAACCATTCAGTATGCTTCCACCTATGGCCGTATTGGCCATATTCCCAGCAGCGTTTCTTACTCCTCCTACATATTTTCCAACCGGCGAAGCATTGAACGCTCCCGTTATCATTCCAAGAATACCACCGTTATTTTTGGCATTCGTGATCTGATCCATCGTGGTTGTGAAACTGCTGAAAAATGGATTTCCGCGCCCTCTCTTTCCTTTATCCGGTCCAAGAAGTCCTTTTCGATTCTTCAAGCCAAAGAATGCTCCAATAAACCCATTCTCCATTTTTTCAAGGAAACTGCTGTGGTGTAGGTCTGGAAGTTGTGTATTGGTTGGCGTTGAAAGAGTTGGTAATACCGAAAGATTCCCTTTTGCATCAGTTAAGCTGCTATTGGCTAATCCAGCTCCCATAGAAGCAACGCCCCAAAGTGCTCCCGCTTTTCCTGCTACATTTTGTCCTCCACGGTACATGCTCGAAAGTGCCCCAATGATTCCGCCCTTGTACCCGCCGCTTCCGCCGCCACCAACAATGCCTCCTGCTCCATTCTTTCCAAACAGAAAGCTACCAACGCCACGAAGGCCGCCTTCAATTTGTGGTGCAAAGGCCATCGTTCCAAAAGCTGCTGTTACAATTCCAAGAATCCTTGCAGCCTGTTCTCCATTATTAACTAAATAATCAAGTCCCTTTTGGATATACGGTAAGGCTACATCTAAAGAAGCACCCATTTTTGTGATTCCAGCACTCAGCAAATCTCCAAAAGTTCCAGCCAATTCTTTTATTTGTGGCATATTTTTTCGCAAGTTATTCATTAAATCGATCAGAGCAAAATCTATCGTTCTCTTAACTGGCAACAATTCTTCGCCTACATCCTGCTTTAACGCAACCTTCGCATTATTCATCATGATATCCAAGCTTTCCGTTGTCCCAGCTTGAATTACAAACTCTTTCTGCATGCTGCCTTCATACAACTTTGGATTTTGCACATCTTCCAACGCTTTTTCATACAATGGAAGATTATTTACGATTTTTGCTCCTCCTTCAATCGCCCACTGTCCAAACAACGTATTAAGTGCTGCAACCTTGCGTTCATTCGGCATATTGCCAATAGCATGAAAAATATTCCTTAACGTTCCAACGCCATCCGTCTGCATGGATTTAGCAATGCCTTCGGCTGAAAACCCCAGTTCTTCCCACATTGCTTTTTGAGCATCTGTTGCATTTTCGCCTTTACTCACATTTGTATAAATACGGGCTATGCTAGTTCCTGTTCTCTCTGGTGATACGCCAGTCGCCTGCATCGCTGTTGCCATTGCTGCTGTTGCCGCCGGATTAACACCGGCAATCTGTCCCATCGAAGCTGATCTATTTACACTTTCTGCGATTGCCCCAGCGATTGTCGCATTATTGGCACCAAGATAATTTATCTGATCCATTAATGTCATAACTTCCTTATGGCTCATATTAAATGATTCCTGCCATTTAGCCATATAATTGCCAGCAGTTTCATCATCCAAATCCATTGCCGTTGCAGCTATCGCAGTATCTCGAAGCACGCCGCCTTTAAGCTGATCCGTTAAACCTATTCCTGACTGTCCCAACGATGCAGAAATTTGCGTAAGCTGATCGAATGTTCTCGGCACTTGAGTTGTTAAATCTTGAATGCCCGCTTTCATCATGGAATAATTTTCTTTAAAAGTTTTTCCATTATCCGCAATAGCATCGCTGACTTTTCCTGTGCTATCAGCTAAATTGTCTACATATCGCACTACTGGGGCCATCGCACTTTCTGCATTTTGAGCCTCTTTTGTGCAATCCGCAAGCATAAATGCCAAACCTGTTCCCGCTGCTGTTATTCCAGCTAACGCAGCCTTGCCAAATATACTTATTCCTTTAGTAAAACTTCCAATCTGACTCTGGGCGCTATTGATCGATGCTTGTAAGCTCTTATCTATCTTTCCTGATATGCGAATCGTAAGATCTAATGCGCCTTTTTTTGCCAAACCTCTGCCACCTCCTGATTTAATTCAACAAATTCCCGCACTGGTAATTTCAAGAAAAAATCAATTCCTGTTTGCGTAACAGCGGCCATATTGATTGCTGCTTTTCTAAGTGTCTTTGCTCCACCGTTTACGCTTACTCGAAAAAATCTGGATCATTCACCGCATTTCTTAATTTCAGCACCTCACAAATTGGAAGCCCTGTAAAGAAAGCTTCCGGTTTATTAGTTGCCATGCTAGCCAGTACGCAAGAATAGTAATAATTGGTTCTTGTATTCGTTACCGCAAATCCCATTCGTGCCATACGATTTTCAGCCGTACTTTCGTTCATGCTGTTCAAATCCGCTACTTCACACAGATTAATCTCTGTGTATGTTTCTCCATCAAAAGTGTATGGCTTTTCAAATTCCATCACATGATTCTCTGTTTTCTGCTCAACGTTCATGTAATTCCGGACGGCAGCTACAATCTCTGCATTTCGTCCTCTCGGCATCAGCTTAAAGAATTCAATTGGAAGACCAGTTGCTTTCATTGCAATGTCTCTGGCAAATGCCGTTGTCATTTCTGTAAGCATTGCTGTCGCAAGCTCCTGCTGTCCAAAAAGTGTCTTCTGGGTCTGGATAGCATCCATAATCGTAAGATTTCTGATTCCGCTCAGATCAACTTCCTTGTATTCCGTTCCCTCAAATACATAGGGTCTATTGAACACCAGAACATCTTTCCGATCTGCCTGCTGTACTTTTTCCTGCTCCATAGTCATTTCTTTCTTTTCCTGCTCTGCCATAGTGTTCTCCTTTAAATTTATTCAAAAATACCCACTCCCGAATGACCAGGAGCGGGCCAGTTATTAGATCAGGCTGTTTACACCTGCCAGCATATCTTTTCCATTTACCTTATAGACACCGTTCAGTTTATCTATTTCCAGGAGCTGCTTTCCGTCTACTTCAATCATTAAGTAGGTAAGTTCCAGGGTAACTTTTGCCCCCATTGCTTCTCCCTTCTCAATTTTTCCGGGATCAAATTTTTTCACGCGGCCCATCTCAACAACTCTCAGGCCCTTAAAAGCATATCCTCCAGTCTTGTCATATACCTGCTGCGCTGCTCTGAATGTCAGGTTTACAACATCTAACGGGTTCAGCATATCCATGGCAGAGCTGTACAAAGTATTAAACTCTATTTCCTGCTCCATAGACTCGAACTGTCCGATAGTCGGGGAATCAAGTTCTCCTCCTACGCCAACACCAGATACAGTGCTGGTCTTCATATTGGCCGCCGGAATCGTTGCGGATGCAGCAACTCCGATCATCTTTACTCCATCCAGATAAACATTGTAATCATTGATTTTTTCAGGAATATAGTTGTTACTAATCATCTGTTTCTATCCCTCCTATCCCAGTGCTGTTGCCAGTGCATCCGGATCAAACTCAATGATGTCCTTGATTTTCTCTGCCGGAATATATGGCGTAATATACTGATGGAAAGTAAGTTTCCCATCCAGCAGATCGGTAGTTGTGTTCTCATCGCTGTTGTATGCGATCTCGTATCTTGCGCAAATACCTCGTGCTACAAAACCATTTCCTCTTACATTCTCACTGTCTACAATAGCCTCAATTAATCTTGGATTTGCTGGGCTGTCTACCTTCTGGAAATAGGTAAGAATAAAGGTATTGGCCGCCCAGTTTAAAAACCGACGCACAGAAAACCATCTGTCTTTTGGATCAGTAGTTCCTGGATATGCTGCCGTGTTATTGCCCCAGAGGCGAAAGCCATTCATATTCAGGAATGTAGCAACGCCAAAACTATTGATGGTATTAGCCTGTTCTTGATCCAACACCACCTCAGTGCCATCAGCCAGGCAAGCAGTGGAAATAGCTAATGTCTTGTTGGAAGGGCTGACATTTGGCGTATCGTCATTTACTGCATCGGTATAGGCCGTCAACGCTGCTGCCAGAGATGATCCGCTGTAGACTACATTCCCAACTTTTGCATAAGGCCATACTGCATACGCATTTGCATTGCTCACTGCCTGCTGCTCTTTCTGCTTTTTGACATCGGTATATTTGGTAGCTCCTCCCGTTGCACTGTTAATATCTACAACACATACCGCTTTAAATACACCTTCGATCTCCTTAGTCTTGGCTTGCAATGCTGCTGCAACCGTAGAATCCGCACTGTATCTGGGCGCCAGAAGGATTCCAGGTGTCATAGAAAGCAATGGACGTACCTGCCTGATTACTTCTAAACCCGTCTCCTTTCCGGTTGCAACATCAACACTACCGATGATATCCGTATTCTTCACTTTGCCCGGATCCAGTTTCTTCCCTGTCACAGTAAGCGTAGTTGCTCCATCGCCTGCTCCCCCAGGAACAAGGACAATGTTCACAGCGCCATCCTCATTGAATGTTGCTGTATAATCCGCATCCTGTTTAAGCGCTGTTGCATCCTTTTTTACTACCAGTTTGTCAAGCAGAACACCTGTTACATTCAGAACCGCAACACCGCTGTTGACCTGAACTTTTGTACTTTCAATGTCTGCGCTATGCTTGGCCGGATCCAAAACATTGATAAGCACAAGCGGCGCTGTTCCGACCACCGAGAAGTTTGCGCTTATCGCTTCGCTCAATGTAAAGGACTCAAAATCATCAGAATATCCCACTGCTTCTACTGCTTCTTTTTTTCTGTATACCAAAAGCGGCCTGTTGACAGCCTCTTCCGGATTCGCAAGTAAATTGACCGGGGCAGTTCCTATAATGACCTGCAATCCGGCAGTACCTTCTACTGGTGCAACCAGGCCTGTATCATTCTCACTGGTATACACGCCATGTTCGTATGTAGCCATAATTTATTCCCTCCTACAGTTCTTTTTTGATCTGATTAAAAACGGCCGCCTCGGTTGTTCCGGACTTTTCCAGATTTGCTCTCGTTTTTGCAAATACATCTACTGGCACCAGAAGTCTTCTTGCTGCCGGGTGCTTTTCAAAAAATTCTTCCATCACTTCCGGGATTCCATTGCTATAAACGGTATACTGTCTCGTCACACCTTTAACGGTTGGACCGCAATATACCAGCTGTCTCGCCTGTTCTTTTCCCTGTACAGTCTCAGTTTTCTCTTTCAGTTCAGTTTCTTTTACGCTCATAATAACTCCCTGATCAACTGCTTCCTGATTTACTCCGCCCATTCCACTGTTTTTTGCATCTTCCTGTGCATCCTTCATGTGCTGATCGCCCTGTGCTTTTGCTCTTTTAATGGCTGCTTTCGCATAATCACTGGCACTGATTGGCTTTGTAAACTTCGCCTCATTGGCGATATCCTCACTTCCAGGCATTTCCATTTCTTCAATATCCTGGATTCTCTGACGTTCCTCTGCGGTTGCCCGTTCTGCTGCCGCCTGTTCGAGCTGATTCACCAGATCCGGATATGCCGCTCTAAGCTCATCTACTGTCTTGATATCCACTGTCTTATCCTCCTTGATTTTTTCCGGCTTCACCGGCTGTGTATTTACAAAACCGCTGGATATTTTTCTAACCAGACTGTCCTGTACAAATTTTGGTGCCTCGATGAAAGGTAGATTCATGTTGACGCTATTCACGAACAGAAGGCCATTCCGGTTTTCAATGACATTGCTTTCCCCATCATCCACCAGCTCATCGACAAAGCCCTCTGCTTTTGCCTGTTCTCCCGTCCACCAACTTGTAGCATCCATCAGCGCTGCCACTTCGTCCTTGCTCCTACCGGTCTTTTTTGCGTAAAGCCCAACAATACTATCCCGGATAGCTGCCATTGCATTCAAATACTGCTGCAATTCTGTGGCATCTTTATATCCGATAATTCCCATTCTGACCGGATGGATCATATAGGTACTATCATTGGCCGCCACTACTTTATCGCAATGGCAAGCAATGATCGTAGCTGCGCTAGCACACAGTCCATCAATTTTCGCCGTCACGGTTGCACTGTGCTGCTCCAACTGATTTCCAATAGCTTGTGCTGCGAACACGTCACCGCCTCCTGAATTGATCCGAACCGTGAGATCGGTCACATATCCAAGATTGGCAAGGTCCTCTGCAAACTGCTTTGGTGTTACTTCATCACCCCACCAGCTACTATCTGCAATATCCCCATACAGAAGCAGTTCCGCATTGCCGTCTGCCTGATTTTTAAATTGCCAGAACTTATTCATTATTTCTACCTCCTGTCTGTCCCATTACCGGGTTTACGATTGCATCAACTTCCCGCTTCTGCTTCGCCTCAGTAAGCCTTTGCCTAATGTTCTGGCGATAATCTCCGCCGGTCATCTGTGCTGTTTCCTGCTCTGCTGTTGAAAAGCCAGCATCCACACGTTTAATTGCTGCATCTACCTCCTGCACCGGATTAAGATTTGTCCTGGCCGGTCCATTCCAGGTGCATCCGGTATATGCTTTCTTTATGGCAGGATCTGCGAAAAATCCCGGAGCCTGAATCCTTCCCCTTGACACAGCCTCAGCAAACCATTCCTCATAAACGGCCTGGCAAAAGTCACTGGCAAACCATTCTCGTTCCATGTTACAAGTGCGCCAAAATTCATTAAGCGCCCCACGCGCTGCACTATAACTTGAAGAGAAAAGCTTAAACATAAACTCTTGTGGAATTTCCAATGCTGCTCCAATCTGTTTAATCAGCGCATCCGTGAATTTGTCATATCCACTGTTTGGATGCTTCGGATCTGCAAATTGCACGGTTTCTCCCGGATTTAAGTCCGCCACAAAACCAGGACCAATCTCAATACTACCTTTGTCTTGTGTATCCAGTAATTTGTCTGGAGGCAGCATCTCACCAAACGGGTTTGAATCAGATGCCTCCTGTGATTGAACAAACACCGTAAAATATGAGCTGATTACTGCTGCTGTAATTTCTGCATCAGTGTATCGTCCTATTTGCTTAATGGTTTCCAGCACCGGGGCCAGCATCGGAACGCCTCTTCTTTGTCCAATCCGTTCCCGGCTTATGATGTGGAGTACATTTTTTCTTCCGGTAAGTTTTCCGTATGCTTCTACTCTGGTCCATTCCAGTTTTCCAGGCTGCGCCATCGCAGTATTTGCCAGCGGGTGCCGATTACAGATCCAGTATGCTACCACAGCACCATCTGCATCTGTCTCGACTCCCTGAACAATTTGCTGTACCTTATACCCTTGTACCTCGCAAGGAACCAACCGATCGTATAAATTGGGACTGCAAATCCGATCCGCTTCAACCAATCTCACTCTCAGAGTATATGGCTGTCCTGGCTCTGGCTTATCTTTGAACGGCAAAAGTGCCACAGCATCTCCATTCATCAGATAGCTTAAAAATGCCAGCTGTTGCAATTTGTAAAAATTATCCATTTTATCCGCATCGCAAAGAGACGAATCCGCCCATAAGGAAAACTCTCGGATAATCTGCCCGTGTAACGTAATCGACTGCTCCTCTGTCAGATGCAGATACTCCGCATCTACCTGTGGTGTCGGCATCAGTCCTCCTGCTATAACATTGGTTCTCTTGGTTTTTAGTGCTGCCGCCGCTATCGGCACACCCATATAAGCATCACGGCTACGTTGCCGTAAAACATCTATGTTATCCTCGATATCCTCTTTTGCGCTTCCTCCGAAGAACTCCCAGCCCCTCATACTCTTCTTAGTCAGATTGGCTCCATAGTTTCCATATCCGCTGTTTATTACTGACAATGCCGCTCTCGCTGCTGCTCTTTTTACTGCATAAGTCGGAGCCACTGCTGCTAATGCTCGATCAAGTATATTTACTTTTTTCACTGGCTCCTCCCTCCTTTACACATCGCGTTCCACAAAATGATACGTTCGATTTCTACCGCCGTGTTTACTCTCTGCCTCTGCCTCCTGGAGCTTCCCAGCCCAATACTCCATTTCCTTTCGGACTGCCGGAAGATCAGCTCTGGTAAGCATTCGCGTTCCAATCTGGTAACTTTGACCTGTAGCAATTTTCTCTTCTGCTGCAAGCCATGTATTCAATTTTTTCTCACAGAGTTCCTTGCTAAATATCGCCATTCGGTTGCTCCTTTTATTTAATTCCTCTTGATAACATTCTTCGTCCAGTTTGCCGCTGTCTTGCTGCTACAGATCCAACTTCTGTTTTTTGCAAAACTGGGTTCGTTATTTCCAGCGCTGCTGTTGCATAGTTTCTAAGATCCAAAGGTTCATTTCTTTTATGAGCACTGTCTTTCACTTCCCAAACAACTACACTGCGCCCCTTTCGGAAGCGAACAACCATCTTTTCACTGGTAAGGCCTTTAAAGTAAGTCTCCGTATACCCCGCTTCTTCATTGGCCGGGAAATGACAATAGTTCGGCCCTTTGCTCTCTACCTTTAAGCGCTGGTACAACATACTCTTTCCTGCATCAACTCCTATGATGAAAAGAGGAGTCTTCACACGGTTACTTGTGGTGGGATTCCGAATATACGGAACTTCTGCGCCGCCCTTGCCTTTGATTGCGAAAACACGTCTCTCATACCGTTTCTTTGTAAAACGGTATACCTGGTCTGTGTGATGACCTCCACTGTCAATGCAAGTCGCAATGATCCGGAGCGCTGTTCCATCCTTCTTGTGAAACGTACTGAGAAGGAAGTTGTCCAAGTCTTCCCATACCTGGTCTTTCAGCATATCTCCAAATATCTTCTGATACCGGATTCCCCAGCTTTCCTTTCCAACGCCCCAACCAACCACTTCAACCTCAAAGCGATCATCCTGTACATCTACTCCTGCAGTAAGCACCAGAACATCTTCTGGAACCTCTGCGTCATAAATTTCACGGCGATTGAATAGCTCCGTCTCGTCAACATGCTCTCCCTGTTCTTCCCATGGCTCCCCAAGTTCGGTATTCACCCAAACTTTCATGCCCTCTGGATTTCCCTGGTCAAGCTGCTCTTTTGCTATGATGAACTTCTGTACAATTTCATTCCAGCCGCAAAAAGTAGAAGCCAGGGTATTCAAATGAAAACCTCTGGCTTCTGCATCCGGATTCTCCGGAACGAATTTTCCGTTAATTGACTGATCTTTCCATTGGCGTTCTGTTGAAAGAACACCACAACGTTCACACCGGTATCGTACTTCTCCTCTCGGATTATCCTTATCAAATACTACGCCTTCCCAGACAAGCGGCTGATAATGTCCACACTCCGGACACGGTACATTCCACTCTTCTTTCGTACTGTGTTCAAACTCTTTTTCAATCCGGCTCTGTCCCTTGATAACCGGAGTGCTAACCATCACCGTTTTATAATCCCAAAATGTGGTTTGCCTTTTCTGTGCCAGGCTTAATGGATCACCCTCTGTACCAGCACTGGCAGGATAACGATCTACCTCGTCTGCCAATAGTACTTTAATCGGTCGGCTGGCAAGGCTGCTGGCGCTGTTTGCTCCAACGATTGTTACATGACCACCGGGGAAGTTTTTCTTCATGATGGTATTTCCAGCATACCGACTTTTTGTATCTACCTTATCTGTAAGTTTCGGTGTATCTCGAAGCATAGGCGCAAGTCGGTCTTTTGAAAATGTCTGTCCCATATCAAGCGTTGGCTGCATTACCATAATAGGAGCTGGTGAATAATCCATGTAATATCCCAAAGTATTTAAAATAAATGCGTCCGTCTTTCCGATCTGCGCCGCACTCATAATGATAATTTTGTGATATCTATGATCTCCAATAGCATCCATAATCTCCCGCTGGTAAGGAGCCTTACTTGTTCTCCATCGTCCAGGTTCTGCGCTGGCCTCCGGACTAAGCATCCGGTTTTCATCAGCCCATTCACTAAGCGTCATTTTGGGTGGCGGTATCAAAACTAAAACGCACCTTATCAGCAAATTTTCACTTTGCTTTTTCGTATCCATGCGCTTTATCCTCCCTCGTCTACTTCCTCTACTTCATTTTGTTTCTCCATCAGCTTTTTGTAATCACTAAGCACGCTCAATACCTCCTCCAATTCATCCTGGAGAGTATCAAAGATTGCTGCTTGCTGACCGCCCATCGTTGCCAACTTCGGAGATAGCTTTGCTGGAAGAGATAAAATTCTGCTACGGAAGATCAAGAGCATGTTCTTTAATCGCGGTTCAATATCCGCAGTCTCAATCAGAGATCCTTCCCGTAACTTATTTTCCATCTCTGCTGCTTCCCGCTTTGCTTTGGTAAGCAGTGCTCTTTCATCATTCAAGTTGGTTCCGCTACCTGCTCGCTGATAATTGATGTATTTTAAAACTGTAGCCTGTAAATCGTAAAGACCCGGACGGCGTTCTTCTATAATCCCTTCATCTCTAAGTTGCCGGACACGGCGCTCTGATAGTCCCAGCCATGCCGCTACAACTTTACTGGTATAAAGAGTCATTCTTCCATCACCTTTCCTTCATCTTCGATGTCCAAATTGGACACCTCCATCTGACCGGTTGTTCTCATTTTCAGCAGTTCCAGTTTCTGCTTTTCCAGATCCAGTCTTTGTTCGCTGTCTTCCAGTGCTCTCAAACTATCGGCCACTTTAGCAATTCTTCCTTGTACTTTGTAAAGAGCTTCCTGCAATTTCATGGCGCGATTAAAAGCGCTATCTTTCGTGTACATTCCCATCTGCTGCACTGCTCCGTCCCCTTGTCCTTTTTTAGGAACGCGCATATCTAAAACGCTACTGGTATAAAGTGCATCCTCCGGAGCATTTTCATATTCTGTAATTTTGCTCAGAATCTTGTGCTCCCGAATTTTCAGGATCTTCATTTCATGCTCCAATGCTTCCCGGCCACTAAGCGGCGTTTCTTCCATCAACTTCTTTTCGGCATCTGTCAGCATATCAAAAAAGACAGTGCTGTAAGCGCCGTCCTTTTCTGCATTCTTATTCCGTAGCGGTGCGCCTTTATGGCTTCCTGCTGCATTTTTATGTCCAGCGCTATTCTGGTTTCCTGGCTGGCCTCCTCTTTTTTTCTTTGGTAGATTTTCCTCCCATTTATCTGTAGTCTTCCAGTTCCGCAAGGTCTGATAGGTGACCCCCAGCTCTGTTGCAAATTCTCTCAGGTTCACCTTCTGGCCCTTACTCATCCGGGCAATATATTCAGCCTTGGCGGTGTCTCGCTTTTCACTCCGCTTCGGCATATCGCACCTCCAATGACAAAAGCCGCAGCGTTTGCTACGGCTCCTGAAAATTTTGTATGATATAAATATAACACGAAAAACCCGCGGAAGTTGCTAAAAATTGAAAATTTTTATAGAACATATTTGCTATGCAAATAATGAACAGCACTTTTATAGGCATTTGATCTTTTGCTTAATGTCCTATATGCAAAGTCCCGATAATTCTCTATATATTTTATCTCACTTTTATTTGGTGCGTATCCATCAAAAATTTGATCTGCATAAGATCTTCTTGCGTTTCCAAAATAGTAGCCAACTTCATGGCAATATACTGTATAACAGAATAATCTTCGTTTCCATTCTGATGATGCTGAATACCATATTTGCGATATCACCATTGTTGGCGATGAAAAATAAGAAACGCGGATTCTAAAATAATTCGCCATTTCAAATAAATATCCTGGACATCTTTCATCGTCTTTTTCCTGATAGCGTGTAAGTAACGCACCTATGTCCAGTGCATCCATAATACTCGGATATGGAACATTTATGCCACGTATATAAGCAAACTGTTCATATGATGGTGATACATCTATATATGCTACTTTGCTGTATGGTGGCTCTACTCCCTTCCGTTTTGCCTCTGCCATCGCGCCATCGGTACTTAACGCATAAACAGTTATTCTCTTTTTCCAGTCAGTCTCTTTTCCCGTTTTCTTGCTTGTCCTATGTTCTCTTCCTATTACTTCATAAATATAAAAATTTGTATATCCCATCCCTGTTCTGGAACCATTATAATATTTCCAGTATTCCGGAATAAACTCGTCTTCATTATTATAGTCTTTATTTATATCCCATGTTTTCGATCTAAAACACTGCGTCTCCAATTCGCGCCAATGTCCATTATGGAGAGCTAAGTACATCATATGCTTGCAAGGAAGTTGATTTTTTTGATAGTCCTCACACTCGCAAGCTCTTGCTGAAACATAATATTTCTTATTATTTTCTTTGCTAAAAATCCTTGCTAATGTTTTATCATCATTATAATATTCGATGATCTCAAATTCTTCTGTCCTTGCTCTTATTAACCTATTCTCAAAAAACCTGTCTTTTTCTTGAAGTTCTCTATTATTTTTACCCCCCCCCAACAATTTTTCGCACTATTTTGGGAGGAAGGGGTAAACCAACTAAATAATCCCATTGGGCACCCCCTATATTTTTATATACTGATTATAAATCGCAGATCTGTTCTTTTGCAATCCTTTGTCGAATTTCTTTCTTGCCTTTCTTCGTTATCTATCATATAATAATTGTAGATTTACTTTCTACCTATTATGATGTAGATTCACATTCGGCTAAGGCTGGTTCATTTTTTTGAACCGGCCTTTCTTTTTTGTCTCATTTTCCCGGAAGCTCTAAAAAAAATTACATACCTAGTTAAAAAATGCGCTTCCGAACCCGCAGTGGCTGCGCGTGCGCGTCACAGTACCTGCGCCTCTGCGGGCGCAGTCTTGATAGCGCCCAGGTGTGCGCGTCTTGATGGCGCGCCTGGCATGATCCGCTCGCTTGCGGTCTGATGTTGGCGGTCGGTCCGGTGGCGGTGGCCTGCCTGTGGGGTGCTGGTCTGCCTGCGGTGCGCTGGCCTGCCTGCGGGTGCGCCGGCCTGCCTGCGGGTGCGGTGGTCTGCCTGTGGTGCACTGGCCTGCCTGCGGGTGCGCTGGTCTGCCTGTGGTGCGCCTGCGGTGCGGCGGCCTGCCTGTGGTGCGCTGGCCTGCCTGCGGGTGCGGTGGTCTGCCTGTGGTGCGCTGGCCTGCCTGTGGTGCGCTGGCCTGCCTGCGGTGCGCTGGCCTGCCTGCGGGTGCGCCGGCCTGCCTGCGGGTGCGCTGGTCTGCCTGTGGTGCGCTGGCCTGCCTGTGGTGCGCTGGCCTGCCTGTGGTGCGCTGGCCTGCCTGTGGTGCGGTGGTCTGCCTGTGGTGCGCTGGCCTGCCTGTAAGCCCCGCGTTTGCTTGGTTTTTCGGTGCATCTGGCATTTTGCACAATTTTCGACACGTTTTTTTGTGCAAATCTTTCTCACAAGTCCCCCTTTAGGGGGGTCTGTGTGAGCGGTTTTGGGGGGATTGACGGCGGCGGTTGATGTCGTGTAACATTCGACTCGTCAGCAGCGAGCCGCAAACGGAACGCCGCAGACGGACACCGACAGCGATAACAGCCGGGGGTGAAATAACCGGCACGCAACACCATGACGGGAGGTGCAAATGATGGGAGTTGATGAGATGACCAATGGGATCGTAAATCAGTTGCTCGAAGCTATTGCACAGTTAATCGAGTGCAAAACCGGCGACAAGGAAGCCGCCGAAATCGTAAGAAGTTTTAAGATTTAGGGCATGAAAAAAGGCGCCCAGCCCTCAACGCTAACGCCTTTAATCTAAACCAGCAAGGCAGGCGGGATCCCGTCTAACCTCCTGCCTTGATTTTACCAAATCTGACGGGAGAAAGCAAGGGTTCAACCCTCAAAAGTGAAAGGAGTTCATGACCATGAAAAAGAATTTAATCGCTATTATCGCACTTGCAACCGTTACCGCTTCCACCTCTCCGGCTTATGCCGCAGGTATCCCGGATGTCTCATCCCTGTACAGTCAAACCGCCATTGTAGTGAATCTCAACTACTCCATTGATCTTGTCACTGTACAGACTGCAGGCGGGATCCTCTATGATTTCTACGGCTGTGAGGATTACACTATCAATGATTTCGTGTCCCTCATGATGTGGGACAACGGTACACCTAACGCTATCTATGATGACGCGGTGATTGATGCACATTATGCCGGTTATTCCCTGGACAACCTTGTTGACATGGACACTGTAACAGACATTCAAACAACAGAAACCGGTGCGATGATCTGGACCGCTGACGGATCCGGCTACTACTGGGAGCGCTAACCGCTCCCGCCTTCCGGGCACCATTAACACAAGTGGGGTATAACTCCATGTGCTACAAGTGCCAAAGATTCCAAAACGGATGCGCTGGAGAAAAAAACAATATTTTCACCGGTTGTACATTCCGAAAAGTTTAAACCTTCCGCCCGTCTGATGATGGCTTGATGGTTACAAGCCGAAACCCCGCAAGGGGTCACGGGAAACCGAATACAAAACACGAAAAGGAGCACGAAAATTATGACGAATGAACAAATTATTTGGGCTGAACGTATGAACGCTATGGATTCCGGGATCATCGGCACCACAGGCCGACTCATCACCGTAGAAATTGACGGTGAGAAAAAACAGATCCTTGAGCCAGAGGAGCTGCACACCTTCATCGGCTGGAAGTCCCTTGGCTACTCCATCAAAAAGGGCGAGAAAACAAAGGTTGTAACATACCTGTGGAAAATGAAAAAGCTGAACAAAACAGAAAAAGCAGCCGTTGAAGCCATGGGCGCTGATCCAGAGGATGACGATGACCATTTTATCAAGGTCAAAGCAAATCTTTTCAGTTCTTCACAGGTTCACCGCCCGGACAAAACGCCGGACGATTCCAGCCGCAAAACAGATAACGCAACACCCCAAACCCAAAACAACGCACCGGATCCGGCACCCACGCCGGAACCGGGAACCGCAGCCGTTAATGAATTGTGTATCACATTTGAAAATGGTTCCATGACCGTCAGCATGAACGAATTTTTCCCAGCGGATCATAACCGCCTTAACAAACTTGTAAAGCTCATGAAAGAGGATCGTACCCACGAAACGGATCTTATGAAAGCTATGATTTCCTACCTACAAAATCGGATCCAGGAGTTAGGCGGAACCGAAACAAAAGGTGATTACAAAACAGAAAAGTTGAAAGCTGCATACACCAAAAATCTTGTGTGGTTAGGTGCTACTCCCGCTGATGAAAAGGCTGTTAAGATATCCGGTAAAGCAGAAATGTTTGAGATTCTCACCCGTGCCGTCAACAACGGGGATCTGATCCGTAAAGTCAAATTCGGATACCGTGCAACCTATGCCGGTTATACATTCTTTATCACCAAAAATGGATCCTGGGATATTTACGAATCGCGCAGCGGTTTACATTGTGGTTATGCTTCCACAAAATCCGGTTGTGCTGCTTTCCTTGAAAAATATATTGATCTTCAAAAAATGGAATCCTTAAACTTTGATGATCTGGAGGCACGAAAACTTTCCGCACCGCTCGAAATCATCGCAGCATAACCCGCAAGGCCGACATGTAGCACGCCGCCGGTGCAAGCCCGGCCACCCGGCAAGGGTGGGCGCTCATGGGTAAATCCTATACAAACAAATCACACACGGAGGTATCTTTTATGTCAAGTATCGTTCTTTCTACAAAACACATTGCAACCGTTTCTGACGGTCTCGCACACCTTTTGAATCACTCTTACGGCATGACTACTTTAACCGTTGCTCCCGATCTGTACGATGCACTGAAAAGCTGTTCTGACGGCTACGGGTTCTTTGATAGTTCCAAAATCTTTTCCGAACTGTACCGGTTGAACCTTGCCGCCTATGATGGTCGCTATCACAACGAATCAAATGATGATGTTATCCCCTGCATACCAAAAGATTTCCCGCATCTGATCCAGCCGCTTTCCTGGGGTTGTACAGGATCTACTGATTACCACTGGATCCTGACCGCTGATTACTACGCATTTTCTAAACTGCTTTCATCATTCATTTATCAATGCGAAGAGGATGTAAACCGCAGCAACGAACTTTTGAAAGCATTACAAAATACCCTTGCTGAATTTAACAATTTTCTTATCAACAACACCGCGGAATATATAAGCGCCGCTTGGGCGATTGCATGAACTACAGCCGGGATGGTTCCCGGCTCCGTCACAGGATATAAAGCGCCTGTCTGATGATGGCCCATAAGGCCGAAACGGAATAAAACAAAATGGAGGATCACAAAATGAAGTACTACGAAATCAATGAAAATCTCGCCCGCCTTGCTCACGAAATGATGAGCATGAGCAATTATCCAGAAAACCGCGCTACAAACGAATATCGCGCCTCTGTTGATGCTGCTGCCGCTCTTGTTGAAAAGCAGAAAGCCGCCGTCAGCGTATTCTATCATGACAAGCTGGATCATCTTCTTGATTCCTACGCCCGCCGTCTTGCCACCTGGACAAACGATTATAACCGGAACGGTGCAAGTTGTCCATCTGTCCTTGTCTGCGGTCCTGCCAACTTTCCTACACGAAAAAAGGAACGACAAAACGCCCGTGAACGCGCTTTATGGGAAGAGTACGAAACTATCAAAGGGATCCTTGATAAGATCCGGAGCATCGGGACCGGCCCTGTAGATCTTAACGATCCAAACGCCCGTGACATTCTCACGGAACAACTTGTCAAAGAGCAAAATGCCTTAGACACCTGCAAAGCAGTAAATGCCTACTGGAGAAAACACAAAACGGCTTCCGGCTGTCCTGACATAACAGAAACAGCTGCTGCCTCGATCAATGCCGCTATGAATGATGAGAACAGCTTTGCTCGCCTTTACAACAAACCGTTTCCAGATTACAACTTGTCCAGCATACGAAACAAAATCAAGCGGATTCAAAACCGAATTGCAGCCCTTGATAAATTACAGGTCGAACAAGAAACTCCTGCTGAAAATTTGAAATTTGATGGCGGCGAGATTGTCCGGAACGCAGATGAAAACCGGCTGCAGATTCTCTTTGCTGATATTCCGGATCCAGATATCCGCCAGGCCTTAAAAAGCCACGGTTTCCGTTGGTCTCCACGCAACAAAGCATGGCAAAGACAGCTTACACAGAATGCAGAATATGACGCAAAGCGTATTGTTGGTATTGCCTGACACACAAAAAGCCTTTCCCCGGAGCGGATCCGGGGAATTTGTGCTATACTTAACCACAAAGCCCAAAAGAAAGGAATGCTCATGAACAACAAACCAAAACAAAAAATCTGGCCGTATTGCCTGGTCGCTTCCTTCTCAGACGGAACCAGAAAGTATTTTTATGGCGAAACCGAAGAGGAAGCGTACAACAAAATCTGCGATGATTGTAAACAGCATGGTGATGTTACCTGGTACGATGATGCAACGAACCTCGAATATGAACATGGTAAGCATTACACCCTCTGCCAGCCTTCGGAGATCATCGTTTACATGGGTGAGATCGACCCCAACAAAACTTCTTAAAGTTTTCCATCAAAATAAGCGCCCTGGCATAGTTCCAAGGCGCTTTCTTTTAATCCAAATAATTTCCACAGTATCTACAGCATTTCGCCAGGATTACACACCTGCTGCCGCCCGTGTAATGACTTTCTACATACTTTTTCACTACCGCGCCACAGTTTTTGCATCTTACTCTTGCTCCTGCTGCATAGCTGTCACTTATTCTTTTTCCTTCATCATGTGACCACACATTTTTCTCCTGTTCATCATTTCAAACGTTTGCAGCGTTCATACTCTTGACCATATCCACCATGAGCCACATAAAAGGCCGGACACTGCTCTTTTAAACACGCTTCAAAACTTGTTCTCGTAATATCTCCATGACCTACCAGCATTGCCGGAAATGTTTCTGTTGCCACCCTAAAAGGACAACATTTTATTTCTTCATCTCTCATACTTTTCTCCGTCCATTTCAATTTACATAATTTGATAATCCTCAAAACTTATCTGACCTGGAATGTCATCTTCTTCCATCCACCATGCAAAAACATCATTCCCATTTTCCCATTTTGGTTTTCTTCCTGTTCCGTCATTTCGCATAGCTTCCAGCATTTTATCAAATGCTCGTATATAAGCCCTTTGATACGTTGGAAACATCTGAAACTCAAAATATCGGTTCTTTCCTGCCATTGGACAGCCTATGCATCCGCATCTTGTAAATCCCATACTATAAAGAACATTGATACAAATTTTTTCGCTTGTAATAAAATCCTTTATATCATTATCAGTCCATTCAATTATTGGATTACATATCGTTTTTGCTTTTAATTCACATCTATCGATAAATTTTCTTTTCTTTGAGTTATCGTTCATTAGCATGATTTCGGCAGTATCAGGAATTACCATTTGTTCAAATTCCTTTTTTTGCTCAGTCATTTCGTCATCAGATAAAACCACCCGATCCTTTTTAGTTTTACCTAATACCTCATATTCTCCCCTAGAAGCTCTTGCGTTGCTTTCCGCCCAACGAACACCTGTCGCAATCATTCTATCTTTGCAACTTCCCTCTTTCAAGTATGAGCAGCAATATCTTGCCGTCCTTGTTGGTGGCATTTTCTTTTTTACAATCAACTTCCACATTGTAAGTTTAGGATATTCGATTTCACACTTAATACCTTGAAGTTCAAGTTTTTTGAATACATCTCTAATGTGATAAACGGTCTGCGGCGCATCTATAGTTGTGTGGCTATGATGAACCTCAAATGGTACACCAGATCTTTTGAAAAGTTCCAACATTACATCTGAGTCCTTTCCGCCGCTATATGTACATATCAGAGGTTTGCCATAATGATGCAAGCTCATTTCTGATGCTACTTTAATTCTCTCTATTGCCCTTTGTTCCGAATCCATATTTTCTCCTCATACATTCAATTCATGCATTGCAATAATTCAAAAATGCCTCAATAACCTCATCAGCATTGCAGCGTGTGAAAAAGCGCTTTCTCTTGTCCTTCTTTCTATGTAATGGCAAACCAGCCATTTTTCTACTGTTATTAGTCAGTAACATTTTCATGATGATCTCCTGCTCCTTAGATTTTTAATTCCATCTGATATCCCTCTGGTGCTCTATTACACCATATAACCTCTGTTCTCCTGCTGCCGCTTTGAGTACGGTTTTCATATTCCTCACGGTACCACTCCCCCCTAGAACCTTCTCATATAGCGGCGTAGAATATCCACTGATTACCACCGGACCTTTATGCTTTAACAAGGCATCCAGCAGCTTTTCATGATCTTCGTCTGTCATTTCTTCTCGATACTGTTTCATAGCTCTACTCGAAAGAACATATGGAGGATCACAATAAATTAAGACGTTTTCAAAATTAAACCTCTGGATCAACTCGACCGCCGGGCGATTTTCTATCTGCACGCCCCGCAGCCGCTCTGTAGCCTCCATGATTTTCTCCGGAACCTTGCACCAATCAGCCGCTCCATAAGCTCTTTCCCGTCCTTGCACATCCATTTTCCAACCAACCTTTTTTCCGTTTGTCCGGAATCCATGCCCCATATTTAACTTCATATAAAAGAAAACAGCTTTTTCAAGACTATCCTTCGGCTCTTTCTGAAAAGCCGCTTCATAAATCTCGCGGGAATATGGCGTGAAATAGATCTCACGGGCCAAACGCTCCGGATCGTCCCGGATCCATTTAAAAAGATTGACCACATCTCCATCCAGATCATTGATAGTTTCAATGTCCGATCGCGGCTTATTGAAGAATACGCCTCCGGATCCGAAAAACGGTTCCAAATAACTGTGATGCTCTGGAAAATGAGATATAATCCAGTCTGCTATCCTCCATTTGCTGCCTGGATATTTCATAATCGCTTTCATTTCTCAACCTGCTTATTTACCTGTGGTATGAACTGAAATCTCCATGCCTCGTCATCTATAACAACCACCGTTCCATCCGTATCAATAGCCAAAACTACCAGGCGATCCGGCTTACTGATAGTTTCTTCTTGATTTTCGGATTTCTCCGGTGATCTTTTCCACATATTTATCAATGCCAAAGCATTTAAAACCTTTTCTCCGTAAATAACCTTGTATCCCTTCAAACTGATATTCATATTACTGCTCCTATTCCAAAATGCTTACTTCCATTTGCTCTACTTAACTAAAAGGCAATCCCTCATCCTCTACGCCATCCGGAATATGCATGAATCCGTCCTTATCGGTTTCATAACCTCCGGAAGATCCTGAAGCCTGTCCTGCTGCCACGCCGTTCTTGCTGTCCGCAAACTCCTGCTCCTCAATTACAATATCCATAGTGTACACCTTTTTCCCTTCCCGGTTCGTATAGCTACCGGTCTGGATCCTTCCGGAAATTGCGATCTGTAAGCCTTTTCTGTAATACTTCTCTGCATGTTCTGCTGCCTTGCCAAAAGCCACGCAAGAAATAAAATCTGCACTCTGCTCCCCGTCTTTTCTGGCACGCCGATTTACAGCCAACGTAAAGTGTGCTATTGCCAGCGGATCCTCGTCATTTGTATACCGGACATCCGGATCACGTGTCAACCGGCCCATTAAAATCACTTTATTCACTGGTTTTCTCCTTTATCCCCATAAATATGTGCTGCATAACTTAATCAGCGCCAAACCGCCCACAGTAGCCACGGCCAGCCAAATAATAAGCGTAATTGCCACCCAAGCCGATAACAGCTTTGTTCCAAATTCATTCTCTTTATCTCTCATCTTTTTCCCTTTCGCAAATTGTTTTTCCAGGCAGCCCCTGGTGATCTCGGAAATACTATCGCGCATGTATAGTTGTTCGCCCGCTTATAACCATTTTCGAGTGATTTTGGTTTTATCAAAATCTGGGGCACTTGCAGATTGTTCCTGGAATTTTCTGTCCAGAAAAACTGTTCTGGTAAAACCAGTTCTTTCCATTAACGCGCGCGCGAAGCTCTATAATACAGTTCATCCACCATTGGCACATATTCCAGCTCCTTTCCAAGCCGTTCTTCTGCCTTATTATGCCAGTCCCTTGCGGTGCTTTCCGGAATGCCGGTCTGAGCATAAATACGGCCCCAACTGTACCCATTCACGGACCGCAGTAAAAGGACCCTTTTGTACTTACTGTTCTTCCCATCTACGCACCCCCGGATCAGCGCCGCATCTCGATCTAAAACCTGCAGCTGAACTGCGATCTCTTTTAACCGATCACTTATTCCATTGTCAATCATCCGGATCGCTATCTGCTCTGTTGGTGCTCCCGGACCATTCCCATGTTGTGATCCATCAGAAGATATCCCCTGAATGCTGCTGTATTCCAATTCCAGCTCATATTTTTCACGCTTCAACAGCTTTGCCATGCCCGGGATCTCCGAGTAGTACATAAGAATCGTTTTTACTTCTTTCCGCTCCATGCTCCTGCTACTCCTTTAAGTCTTCTGCTTGCTTCTCTTTTAACCGTAAATACCGTTCCTTGATTTCCTCCGCTATGCGCGGGATCTGATATACACCATACCCAGCATATTCTTTCAATGCTAGAGCTACCAGCCGGACTGTAATCTCTGCCTCTCCTCTCTTTGCGTAAAACCGGATCAGATCATCCCGTTTTTTCGGAATCCCCTCCGGTCCCGCCGGAAGGACAAAACCTGTTGGCAATATCTCAACCGTCTGCTGAATCAAGATGTCTTCTGCGTACTGTTTCCCTGACTTTCTCTTACCAGTCAGTGTAAGAACTGTCTGCTCTGAAAATTCCTTCCGGTTCTCAAAATCTCGCTCCAACCGGTTCTTTACACGAAGGAAATCATTTATTTCATTCTCTAAGAATCCATAGTCCTTTAAGACCTCTTCTACAATTTCGATAATCTCTCTGATTATTTCATCCGTATTCGTCTCTTTACCGGTAGTCTTATTTTCATGTTTCTTTATGATCCGCTTTGATGCCAGGATGGCATTCTTTACACGCGGATTCGGAATTTCGCTCTTGTGTTTCATGATTCTCCTCCCTTACTGGTTTTGGCTGTAGTCCGTTACCTTAATTCCTAAAATGCAATATCCCTCCGTCAGACCGGTATATTCTTCCAGCATATAAACAATGTCTGCCTCTATCGTGCGCCCCGTAAACTTCCCGGCACGGATCTCTAACATTTTCAGTTTGTCTCCAGCCTTATAGCCGCGGTCATTTTTCCGGAGCTCAAATGTTTTCTTTCCGGTTACAATATCATCCCAGTAACTCGTTACAATTTTAATTTCATGGGTCTTGTGGCTGTTCTCTGGCTGTATGGGCTGCACTGCTTTCTTCTGCTCTTCCTGCTCCCGAAGCCTTCTCTTTGTCTCCCGATCAAGTGCTGCCTGCTCCTCATTGTACTTCTGCTCTTCCGTCTTCTCCGCCTCTGCCTTATTCATATACTGATCGCACTTCTCACAAGTGCCTGTTTTCACGTTACAGTCTGAATACTTCTTGCAGGAATAGCAAAGAGAAGTAATGCTTTCCGGATGTGGAGTCTCATAATCATCACCGGCCTTTTTCTCTGCCACCATTGCCGCAATTTCCTTTGCCCGGATATTCCCCGCTGCTGCCTGCTTCGCAATCTCCCTTTGTTCTTCCTCTGAAAGTTTCGCAGCCTCATACGCCCCGGAGATACCAAGGTTTCCAGCTGCAAACTGCTCTTTAATCTCCGGAGTCGCATTTTTATTGATAACTTCCATGCGCGCAACACTACTGCTGCTTTCTCCTACCATGGCCGCGATCAGATCCCGCATCTTTCCCACAATTTCCAGACCGTCCTCTTTCTTCGCCCGAATCAGTGCCGCCTTTGTTCTCTCTACCAGTCTTGCTTTCTCATAAGGCTTTAACTCCTGCGTAAATCCATTTCCTGCCAGAAGGTGAAGTTCGTACATTGCTTCCGACATATCCTTGTAACGGTATTTGACCTTTTCAAACTTCTTATACCCACGTTCCAGATTGAAAATATTTGCAGCGTTGCGCCGGTGGCCGTCCACGATCCAGAACTCTCCATTGACTCTCGCAAGAACGGTCGGTTGATCCTGACCGATGGTTAAAATATTATCCGCAAGCTCTTCGATTCCTTCCAAAGTCTGATGCGTATTCTCTTTTGCCGACCTCACTTCATACGGACTTAAATAGATTTCTTTGTACTCGTCCGTCTGTACCTGCTGCCCCGCAGCTTTCGACTTTGCATTTAAAATATCATTGATTCCAAATTTCGGCATACTCTCACCCCTTCTTTGTTTCTTCGCCCAATCTTAAACAGCTACCGTTTTTGTATGCCATACACTGCTTACCACTGCATCTTGCAAAGAAATTGTGCATATTCCTTGTACCGTTCCTGTAATCTATCTGTACCTCTCTTTTGAATGGGCAAAATCGTTTTTCCTTATCCATTCTCTCTACCTCTCTTTCCCCGTATATGCTGTCACAAATTTTTTGTATCCCTGCGCTGCTCCGCAGCAAGGACTGTATTCATAAATCGGTTTTCTCATGAAGGAATTTTCTGCCACCTTCTTTGAGTACCGGATCACGCCCAGAATCTTATAATCCGTTTGCTGCTGTAACCATTCCAGCCCTGCTGCTTCGCCATCACTATTCTGATATACAGTAATCAGCACTCCTGACATCTTAAGACTCGGATTGAATGCCCTGGCCTGCATGATCTGCTCTGATACAATATCCAGACCTTCCAGTGCATCCTCGTCAATCTTGACCGGAACAATTACTTCATCACTGATTGCCAAAGCGTTGATAACATTCATTCCTACATCTGGCGGGTTATCAATAATGCAATACTGGTAATGATCCGTTGCTTTCATTGCCTCTGCCAGTTTCTTATACCGGCTCACCTGCTCCTCTTCTGCATTCGCCAGGTTCCAGGTGGCACCAAAGAGTGACATGTTCGATGCAATGATATCAATTCCCTCATATTCTGTTTTCTGGATCAGATCCTCCACGGCTTCATAGTCTCCGCTTAATAACCGTGCCGCTGGGGCCAGATTTGTTGCATCGTAGCAGCTATAGGCTCTGCTTAAATTTCCCTGCTTATCGTTATCAAGCAGCAGGACCTGGAAGCTTCTCCTGTAAAGCTCATAAGCCATGTTAGCGGCAGTGAAGGTTTTTCCCACTCCGCCTTTTAAATTCAATATGCTAATCGTTTTCATGCTCCTGCTCTCTTTCTCGGATAATCCGATTGTTGGGTCCTAAGTTTTCTGGTTCTTTCAGGTATGTAATTATCAGATCGCGGGCGGTATCCCAGCCATAGCAAACCGCTGTGTAATATCCATGCTCTGATAAATATTTCAGCCACTTTCTCTGTTCTGCTGTTGTAGTATTCTTTCCCGCTTTCAGTTCGATATAGAGACCGTGGTATCCTGCATGTGGATACGGTAAAACAATATCCGGAACCCCAGCTTTCACTCCCTGGCGTTTCAGTGCGATTGCTGTCATGCGGTCCCGCTTTCCACCGTTTGGTACATGATGCATAAACGCAAGCTCCGGCATCTGCTCCATATTGAGCGCGGCCCAGCTAAAAAGCGCCTCCTGGTTCCCGCTTTCATCATCCACTCTAAAATTTCTCATCCTGTTTTTTCCTCTTTTCTGATTCTTGGCTCATTACCTCATAATGGCATATGCCGTAAAATCTGCAGCATAGGTAACAATACCGGCATCCCTTGCCCTTCTGAAATAACCAGAATCTTAATCTCTCAACCATGCGTTCTCTCCTCCGCTGTCATCATCAACCCGCACCAGTATGTACCGAAAGTATCCGTACCCGCTGTAATCTGGATCATGCATTCCTTTGCTCACGCTGTCCTTGTCCACATAATATCCTCTGATCGGTTTCGCCTCGCACCGGAAGAAAGAACGATCTGTAATGATCCGGTATTCCGGCTCTGGTCTGACCAGGTTCTTACTTGCGTTCCAGCGTTTCCCCTGCAAGGCTCCCTCTGCAGATTTTCTATGCGTGTTCGTGTACTTGATAAAATACGATGCCAGCTTTGCATAGTTTCCGGAATCGTCCAACGGGAACACCTTTATGCGGTTATGCCCTTCGTAGGCCTTGTACCAGCATTTCTGAATAATCTTTGTATCAATTTTATTGATAACCAAATGGTGATGTCTGGCTCCTCTTTCACCGATTTCCATAACATGTATGTATTTCAGCTCTTGCCCTAGCTTTTTATATTCTTTCCTGAGTTCCCGAAAGAAAACATCCATATCCCGGCGCATCTGTTCCTTGGTTCTCTCTGGTTGTCCTTTCTTCCGGATATAATCCAGTTCCAGGTGATAATCTCCATACCCAAAATTGGCATTCATCAGGATCCGCAGCTTTCTTTCTGCTTGTCTGGTATTGATCTTCTCCTGCTGCTCTTCTGTAGGCTTTACCCGATCCCCTCTCTTAATGCCTTTCTTTTTGTACCGACTGGTATAATATCGTTCTATCTCTATGGTCTTTCCAGCTCTGGTTATCCTCTCTACATATGGCATATAACTTTACCCCTCTGTTGTCGGTTAGTTAATAGGTTTATCAAGTGTAAATGGCGGGTTTTTCACCCCGCTTCACTTGACTTTTCGGCCATACATAGCTTATAATTTTCTTAGGCAATCAAAGCTGTATAGCTTGGCCCCTACGGTATTCCACTACTGTAGGGGCTTTCCTTTTTTCTCATGTTTCTGTGTTTTCCTCTGCTCCGTATCGGTAAGCATCCAGCGAACTCATGTACGCTTTCTTTTCTGCCCGATCACACTTCTTTTCCGTGCAGTCTTTTAAATCCTTAACTCCATATTTCACCGCAGAGCAGAAAGAACATTTGTTTGCATTTGCATAATCTCTTGCTCGTTCTTCTGATGTCATGCTCACTTTTTTACCTCCGACCTTGCTCTTTCCATTTCGATTGCTGCTGTAATTGCAACAGCCGCCATAAGATCGTCCGCCGCTTTCTTGTCAATAAACTCATTGTCCATACAACACTTACAGTAGCCCGTGATCTGGCTATGAAGTGTATCAATTTCTTCCGGCGTCAGCTGGTTTTGTAATTCTGCAATCATTCCAATCAACTGCACAATAGATCGGTGCCCCTTTTCTCCGCCTTTTCCGTTAAACTCCACTACAATTTTACGAACAACCGTTTCGTTCTCGCCTATATAAAATCTGTTTTCCATCTATCGCTCCTCATTCACTACTATTCCGCCCTGGATAATGACGCGTTTTCCATTCTGGTCATCAAAATACACTTCATTTTCGCTCTCAGACACATCAAAGAAACCGGACCAATGCCGGATTTCAACTCCGTTGTAATCGTAAAGGGTTACAGTGCGTTCAAGCCCTCCGCCTAAATCACTGCACAAAGACTTCATTTCTCTTTCCAAGGATGCACCGCACCCAGTTAATGCGAGGGCCGCACATGTTGCTAAAATCAATATCTTTTTTCTTTTCATCGTAAATCCTCCGTTAAATATAGATGGTATAGTACAATTTCATCTGTAGATCTGAGAAAGAAAAGTTCGGTGTCTCTGATGGTTTCAGCGGTGACATTAGCCCCAGTTCCTTCCAACGCTTGTGTGTAATTTCTGGCACTGCACGGAATTTTGTAACTTGTGTTTTAATCCAGCTTAGTTCTCCATGATGGTATTCCATCATGCCAAGATAACCGCAATAGAGTTCCTTTTTATCTTTCATGATCCGGAGCATGTCCGAAGGCTCCAGCTTTTCAAGCAGCTCTTCTACAGTCACTCTTCCACCTCCCAGAAATATCCCGTCATAATGACCGGTTCTTTACTGGTCAGTATTAAAAGGCCCAGTGGAATTGTGACAAGCGCTATCGTTGCATCACCTTCCAAGAGCTTTACTGCCAATACAGTAAAAGCGATTACTGCAATGCCAACCATCTTCTGCATCAGGAAATAACGGCGGCGTTCTCTCTTTTTCGGCAATTTGTGCAAAAACTCTTGTCGATCTTCTCTCTCCTCTTTTATCTCTTCGATATAGATGTAGTACATCTTTTTGCATCCCATGATAATCTCCTATCAGGCGGCGCTCTTATTTTCCTCATGTTGCCGCTCCACTTTGGCGTGTATTTACCGTGTAGGCGTTTTTTTCGCTTTAAAAAAAACTGCTTAAAAAACCTGTTGACTGACTGCGCACTTTCTAGCTGGTGTGCCCGCTGCTATTTTTTAATCACGGTATTACAGAGAAAAGCTATTCGCCTGCTGCCTCTGCCGCAGGATCGCCACTCCCGCTACAATGTACCGTGCGGGACTCGAACCCACAACTTGCCGCTTATGAGACGGCCGCTCTGCCATTGAACTAACGGTACTCATGGGCGACTTACGCCGCCTATTTATAATGCCTGCTGCCCCGCTGCCGCTGTATAGGTTTCCAGCGTAGCTCCACAACGATGCAATTCTCTGTAGATCGTGTCTCTATGTGTCCCCAGCGCATCTGCAATATTCTTCACGCTGCTCCCCTGCCGACTCATAGCCTCTATTGTCTGCCTATCCTCATAACGCAGGCGTTTGTACTTCCTTGCCATTTCTTTCGCTCCTTTCCAGATAAAAAAATAAGAGTATGCCAGAGATTTAATTCTCTAACATACTCTTATTTCATTTCAAATACTATAAAATGAAAATCGGCTGTGAGATTTACCTCTTGTCGATTTTCATTCTAAAACTTATCGGCGGTCTTCACAAAAGATCGTTTCGTTTTCATGCCCATTTTCATTATTTTTGTAAGATTTACACAAAAAAGACACCCTCTCCCGCTGAAAAATAATTCCAAAGCGGAACAGGACGTCCAAATTTTTATGCATTTTTTCTCCAGCTTTAGCCGACTGCCGCTGGACTTTATTTAAACCGTTCCGCCAGAGATGCAATCTGCAGAGCTCCCTTGGCGGATGTCGGAACGGAGTCCTTCGGGACGAATTCCGTCACATGCTTGAAGAAATTCTCCTTCGCGAAGAGGTCCATGAGCGCCTCTCTTAACGGATTCTTTCCGTAGATCACAACGGTGGTATCCGCATCGCATTTTAAGGCGCTGCTGTTCTTTACAGCCTCCATATCGTTCTGCAATACGGCACCTAAGACGTAGCTTGCGATCTTTGTCTTATCCGGCTCCGCGAATGTATTTAAGATGCGGGCGGAGAAACATGCACGGCCGATTCCGGTCTTCTTCGCGGTCTCGTATCCTGCAAGGACATACTCTCTCGCGTAAGTCTCTTCAGAAGCGAAGGAATGTCCGACAGCGTCCGCGATCAGGGTATCGTTTGTGATAACAGAAAGCAGCTCTCCCGTGATGGTCGTCAGGCAGCCGGTGATCTTTCCGTCGCGGTCCACGGAGACGAATTTCGTGTGGGATCCCGGAAGAACGAGAAGATACGGCTCTCCCTTCGGAAGACTCTCGATCACAGCAACGGTCTCAACCTCCTCACCGCGCATCATGTCCATGGACTCGAAGGTCGTAAGATCCAGCTTTCCGTCACGGTTCTTCACACCCGGAATAAAGAGGATCGGAAGCGGGCACACATCCTCGATGAGGACGCTCTTTGCTGCCTTCGCGAGATCCGCCACGGATGCTGGTGCGACCACATGAGGGATCTCTGTGAGGCCTACGTTGGAGGTGATCATTCCGGAAGCCACAACCTTCTTTACATCGTCGTATGTGATTCCGGCCTGTTTTAACACGTCCTCAAGGCAGCCCTTGATCGCCGCCTTCAGACGGCTATTATTTCCGTCGATGGCAGTGATGCGGACGCCGATCTCGGATTTTGCCGAGGATACCGGCTCATTTTTTTCGTTGAATAAGAGTACACGGGTGTTTGTGGTACCTGTGTCGATGGTGATGGTATAGTTTTTCATGGTAACTATCCTCTTCTTTTCTATAATTGT
>Ga0129312_1000352_pt1 | contig 42575 bp, 40 predicted proteins | sample O827metagenome_FD_94434 | JGI IMG/M metagenome (GOLD analysis project Ga0129312, IMG submission 94434) | Orangutan group fecal microbial communities from Wisconsin, USA - O827 metagenome | ecosystem: Host-associated > Mammals > Digestive system > Large intestine > Fecal | place: USA: Wisconsin... | reverse complement strand
GAAGCGTTGAGCCCATAAGAATGAGCAGCTGTTGTGTAATATTGATTCCAAGTCCGGTTCCTTCTATCGTCCGGTTTCTTTTTTCCTCAATCCGTTCAAATGCTTGAAACAGCTTCCGTATATCTTCCTCCCGGATTCCAATACCGGTATCCTTTACCTGAACCAACAACTCACAGGTCTCATTCTGTACAGTTCCCGTAATATCCAATGTAACGCTTCCGCTTTCTGTATATTTCACCGCATTGGTTAACAGATTGGTTACTATCTGCTTTAACCGGATATCATCCCCATATAAGGTCGAAGGAAGAGACTCGTCTACATGAACCTGAAGCATCAGGTTTTTTTTCTCCGCTCGATCTGCAATCAGAAGATATATATCATGAATCAGACTGGAAAGCTGATAGGATACCGGCAGAATTTCCATTCTCCCGGACTCAATCTTTGAGAAATCCAGAATGCCGTTTACAATGCTCAGCAATGATCCTGCTGCCGAATGGATGTCCCCGGCATAGGATAGGATTTCATCTTCTTTGCTTTCCCGAAGAATCATCTCGCTCATTCCCACAACCGCATGGATCGGCGTCCGTATCTCATGAGACATACTGGCTAAGAATGTAGATTTTGCCCGATTAGCCCGGTCTGCCAGTTCCTTTTCTTCCTTCAGTTGTTCGATCAGATGAACATCGGGGCTTTCCATGGTCAGAAAAAATCCAATATTCACCAGTGTAATTCCCAGACAGGAAATCAGGGATAGCGGAAAGATTGCCTGATAAGTCGATATTGCGACCTGAAAGATCACGGTAAGCATGATGATTTCCCGCTTCTTTTTCTCCATTTTCTTATAGTTTCTTATAAGTGAATACACCAGCATCACTGTGTATATCGCTACAGTGACATAGGTAACATACGCTGCCGGTCCATATGAATAATTTCCTTTTTCAGTTATCCGGTAATACAGAGGAAGCCCGCCCGCCGCTATAACCGATAGGATCAAAAGCACGAAGGAGCCTCTCCGTGTCGGACGTTCCTGAAAGATCATAAGCAATACATATCTGTATATCAGATAAATGCATGCTACCAGACTCATAAGAAAGCATCTGTGCATGATCTGGTTCCATAAAGCCGGAACTGTCTCGATATGATTGACGGTATACACAGTAACACGGTCAAACATCAAATATAAAACGGATACTATCAGTAAAGCAGAATATACTTTATGTGATCTGGTTGAAATTCTCTTTACCGAGAAGTATAGAATCATGATAAAGACTGTGATAATGAAACACCCTATCTGCAGCTTTCCCATCTGTCTCCCTCTCTATCGTACTGAAATCAACCTGTTATCCTTTGCTACCCGAACAGCCTGCTGTCTGGTTCTTACATGCAGCTTGGCATATATGTTCTTCGTATGAAACTTCACTGTATTAATACTAATGTCCATAAAGTCTGCAATCTCTGCATTGGACCGTTCATCTGCGATCAGATACAGAATCTCCTTCTCAGTTTCCGTTAACGGCGGATAATCCTCCTTTGCTTTTCGCAGGTAATCCGGATACAGCAGTGCCATTTTCTTTGATAGCTGAATCAACCGATTCAGATACTCGCTTTCCTTTTGCCGTTCCTTCTTATAATTTCGAAGCAGGAAGTAGACCTTTTCACCTTCATCTGCCACCAGACGGTCATATCTCCGTTCCTGAATTACCGGCAGAATCCTGTCTAATATGCTATACGCTTCCCCTGGCTTTCCGTCCAGAAAGTAACTAATCGCACACAGTAGATCCATTTCACACAGATCCATCGTACGCCCACCTTTTCTTAACGGTTCTCTCAGATATTCAGCCAGAGACAGCATCGCAAGATACCTCTCCTCCAGTATGTAAGCCCGCATTTTGATCATGTACTTATAGGTATCCAGCATGCAAAGCTCCCCCAGTTCATTGGGTGCTTCCTGTTCCATCCACTCTGATACGGTACGAACATCCCCATCATACATGAGTCCGTGTACCTTCATCGCACCGTAATTTTCTAACAGCCAACGGCTTTTCCCTGCATACAAGCGCTGATAGATCTTATCTAACATCGGATAGACAACAGCAATCTGTCCGGTTGCAATCATAATCTTCATCTGCAGACTCAATGCAATAAACAGCACTGCAATCTCACCCTCTTTTTCGATAAACGGAATCGATCCAACCAGTGTTGTAATTGCCTCTAAGCACTCGTCTCTCTGATAACAGACCTCTGCATATGCGATCTCTGCCATGCCAACCGCACTGTCACCATAGAACTGCCACATGTACTGTTTTAATGGTTCCTTATTCTCCCGGACCCAGCTTCCATACATCGTAAAATCACGAAATCCATTTACAAGCGTCAGCCTTCCTGCTGCCAACGGCAGATTCGGCAGAAACCCCTGTGTCCGCTGTAATTCTGCCAGCTTCCCTAACGCCCGCATCACCCTTTCGTTATCCGTTCCCGGAATCATCACATCCAGATGAAGTTTCATGACCGGTTCGCTTTCTACACAGGCGGCATACTGTTCTGCCCGTTCCAGATTTCCATAAATGGCACTGATAACAGAAGCTGCCGTTGCCAGATAAGGGTTCTGAACAATTTCCTCCTCTGTGAATGCCTGCAGATACTTTCTGCAGTGTTTAAATCCGTTCAGACAGCACGGACATGCCAATATCCGGTTCAACTGATCCTTTAAAGCATCCTTATTTCCTTCCTGCATCAGTTCATCAAGCTCTTCTTCGATAAAAAACTCATTATCCCGATTCTTCATATTTTCCCCCTTATATAGCACTCTTGTTTATCTATATGCATCATAAAATGATTAATAATGGTTGTAAACTACCCCAAAGGGTAGGGATACAAAAAAGCCCATCCCTTTGTCACCAAAGGAACGAGCTATCTGTTCTGTATCCATATCAAAGTTCATGAAATCATTGTGTAAAATAGCAATTCCTGTCACATTGCAAAGTATGCTGCAAGCATCATTTTCAATTGTTGACCAGATTATGATTGGGCAGTTAGGCGAGGCAAATATATCAGCATTGTTCCTGCTTGCAGCCGGAGTTTTTCCGTCACAGATTCTTGGACTGTATACGAAAGATATGGATATTATAAATACCGGACTGAACTATCTGCTGATATTTGGGAAATTGGGATTTTCATGTATGGGAATAAAATCACAATCAAGGATTATCTGCGGCTGCCGGTGTGATGGTCGGCAAGAGGCTTGGCGGAGGCATTATAAGAAGTGGCGGTAACACCAAAATGATTATGATTATTGAGCATGTCAGACGCACCCAAAAACCCGGAACTGCATATAATGCAGTCCCGGGTTTTTATGAAACAAGGGATGAAATTATCTCTATTTTATTATCTACGATGATATCTGATTACTTGTTATCCGGTGTATGCCACTGCCAGTCACGGATCTCCTCGAGGTCCTGACCATACTCAGCGATATACTGCTTATGCTCTACGAGCTTGTCGTTCATCTTCTGGATAAGATAAGCACCGCGGTTTCCGAGCTTCGGAAGGTGCATAATTGCATCCTTTACCAGATTGAAACGGTCGATCTCGTTCTGTACTCTCATATCGAACGGAGTCGTGATCGTACCCTCTTCCTGATATCCATGAACATGCATGTTCTGGTTATCACGACGATAGGTCAGCTCATGAATCAGGGTCGGATATCCGTGGAATGCGAAGATCACCGGCTTATCTGTCGTAAATAATGCATTGTACTCTGCATCACTTAATCCATGAGGATGCTTGTGGTTTGACTCCAGTTTGAACAAGTCAACAACGTTTACAACACGTACCTTTAACTCAGGGAACTCATCACGTAAGATCGTGACAGCAGCCATTGTCTCCAGTGTCGGCGTATCACCGCAGCAAGCCATAACGATATCAGGTTCTTCACCATTGTCGTTACTTGCCCACTCCCAGATGCCTACACCCTGTGTGCAGTGCTTTACAGCCTGATCCATGGTCAGCCACTGATAGCTTGGATGCTTGGAAGCTACGATTGCATTGACATAATTCTTGCTCTTGACGCAGTGATCAAAGCATGATAACAGACAGTTGGTATCCGGCGGGAGATACATGCGGACTACGTCTGCTTTCTTATTGGCAATATGATCCAGGAATCCGGGATCCTGATGTGTGAATCCGTTGTGGTCCTGCTGCCATACATTGGATGTCAGGATGAAGTTCAAGGAAGCAATCGGACGTCTCCATGTCAGCTGATTACATACCTTTAACCACTTTGCGTGCTGCGCTGCCATAGAATCTACGACACGGATGAATGCCTCGTAGCTTGCGAAGAATCCATGACGTCCGGTCAGCAGATATCCCTCTAACCAGCCTTCACACATATGCTCACTCAGCATACCATCCATGATACGTCCGCCACGTGCCAGACAATCATCGGTAGGCAGAAGCTGCGCATTCCAGTCTCTGTTCTCAGCCTCAAATACTTTGTACAGACGGTTAGACATACTCTCGTCCGGTCCAAAGATACGGAAGTTCTTGCTATCTTTATTCAGATTGAAGATATCACGGATATATCCGCCCAGCTCGATCATGTCCTGAGCCTTTGTCTTACCAGGATCTACTTCGATGCCGTATGTACGGAAATCAGGAAGTCTTAAATCTTTCATTAACAGACCACCGTTTGCATGCGGATTGGCACCCAGACGTGCATCTCCCTTCGGTGCTAACTCTGCTAATTCAGGGATCAGACGGCCATTCTCATCAAACAGCTCCTCAGGATGATAGCTCTCTAACCACTCCTTCAACAGCTTCAGATGCTCCTCCGGCTTCTCCATGGAGATCGGCACCTGATGTGCACGGAATGATCCCTCGATCTGCTGTCCGTCAACTACCTTCGGACCTGTCCATCCCTTCGGTGTGCGCAGAACGATCATCGGCCACTGCGGACGCTCAGGATCATTCTCTGTTCTGGCATGCTCCTGAATCGCCTTGATCTTCTCGATCGCGGTATCCATAGCTTCAGCCATCAGCTTATGCATGGTCATCGGATCGTCGCCTTCTACGAAGATCGGCTCCCAGCCGCATCCTACGAAGTAGCTCTCGATCTCCTCATGTGAGATACGTGAGAAAATAGTCGGGTTGCTGATCTTATATCCATTCAGGTTTAATACCGGAAGTACGGCACCATCTGTAATCGGATTTAAGAATTTATTTGACTGCCAAGAGGTAGCCAGAGGTCCTGTCTCTGCTTCGCCATCGCCAACGATAACAGTTGCGATCAGATCCGGATTATCAAATACAGCACCAAATGCGTGTGCGATAGAATAACCCAGCTCACCACCCTCGTTGATAGAACCCGGAGTCTCCGGTGCACAGTGGCTCGGTACTCCACAAGGGAATGAGAACTGCTTGAACATCTTCTGCATACCCTCTTCATCCTGGCTGATGTTCGGGTAGATCTCGCTGTAGGTTCCCTCAAGATATGTATTGGCGATCATGAAGTTTCCGCCATGTCCCGGACCGGAAAGCAGGATCATATCAAGATCATATCGCTTGATCGCACGGTTACAATGTACATAGACAAAGTTCTGTCCGGGTACGGTTCCCCAGTGACCAACGATTTTCTTTTTAATCTGATCCATGGTTAAAGGCTTCTTTAACAGCGGATTATCAAGCAGATACAACTGACCTGCAGATAAATAGTTTGCAGCACGCCAGTATGCATTCATTTTCTCTAACATTTCCTGGCAAAGCGGCTGCTTTTCAAGACAAGTATTCTCTGACATATGTTCCTCCTATACGTTTTTCGTTAATTTTTTGACAAACGCATCATAACATATTTTCTTTCATTCGTTAAATCACTTATTTTTATCCCACCCATATCAATTTGGTATGGATATAGAAATCAATCCAATACTCGCTTTATTTCAATCCGCCGTTTTGGATCGTGTTGCTATCTATCAGAGACAGTGGCAGAAAAGTGTCATGATCTGTGGATTTTGTCAATCAACGATTTGTTTACCTCGCGTTAAAGCACGGTTTTTTTAAGCCATTGGCTTCTCTAAAATACGAACTACCTCTCCACCGTCCAGTTCCAGAAAAAACGGCATGCCCGGTTTCCCATCCGTATAAGTGTCCAGATATTTTTCAAATATTTTTTTGTCTTTTGTGATCACGCGGATATCTTCGTCTGTTCCACCAAACTCCCTTGTCCAATCCAAAAAAGAATATTTTGTCTGCGCCGTTAATCTTACATTTTCAGTTTCTTCATCCTCATTATACAGATAATAACCATCCGGCATATCATCCTCCGTGTGCTTGTAGGTTGCAAAACGGTCGCTGTCCTCAGAGCTGATGTATTCCACCGGATCAATCACGAGTATATCCCCTTTGATTGCTCTGATATAGGCACATACCTCGGTCACATCCGCCTGTGCATGTTCCATTGCCTCCCGGTTTTCTATGTCCTCTTTTCCGCACCCGACGAGCAAAAAAATCAAGATACCTATGATAACCATCGTCCATTTTTTGTTCATGCTGCCCCCTCCTTTACCAAATCCAATGTTTATATATTTTCTGTATTTCATCTGTTTCGATACTGTCTCCGGCTAAAATATAGATGCTGTTTCCATACTCACCATATGCCCAGAATGTATCATCCTGATACAAGTATACCAGAACCGTCATCCCATTGATTGTCATTCGCTCCATACGATCAAAGCTCATATCAAAAATCATTTTCCCATCCGTAATGATCTTCTGGTTATAGATCAGATGCCGGTTCGCTTTGCTGTATTCCAGAACCGCAGACGTATCTGTATGGGTTTCATCTGTCAATTCATAACCATCCGGGATATAGCTTGGACGTAAAATCGTATCTGCCAGATTCCCATCTGTGATCGCATACGATTCATAGGAATAAATGCCTATTTTTCCGTCGAATATTGTTTTTATCGTGTGAAAAAGCTGCGACTGATATGCTTTCACGCTCATTGGCACGGCGAGTGCTCCCAGAAACATTATTAGTACAATCACCGCTGCTCTCTGTGTGATTTTTTTAACCAGTTTAGCAGCATCCATATATGTTTCTCTTTTTATCAACCGATGCATCGCCTTTGTAAATTGATTTGAAAAAACATAGTCCTTGCCCACATGTTCTTCCAGCCGCTGTATGATCGCTGCATCCACGATCGGCATTTTTTCGTAAAGCCATTCATCCGTTACCTGCATGTGATTTCCCCTTTCCTGCTCATTTAGGATCATCTTTCTGTAGTTCATGTTCAATCAGGCGCTTTCCCCGCGCCAGCCGCTGCCGGACTGTTCCCTCGCGGATGCTGCATACTCTCGCGATCTCTGCATTTTCCAGATGTGCAGAATATTTTAATAAAAAGATATCCCTGTACTTCGGAGGCAGGTTTTTCAAAATATTGAGCACATCATAGTCCTCCTCTGATACCATATACGTGAGTGGCTTCTCATCATCCGGAAGTTCATCCATATAGATTTCCCGGCTGTGCAGTTTGTTCCTTTTTCGGTAGAGATCAATCGCTGCATGCTTCGCAATTGTAATCAGATACCGCTTGGTGGCATTTTCCTCCGGCTGTCCGATCTGTTCCATATGCTTTGCCACCCGTACAAACGCTTCCTGCACCGCATCCTCTGCCAGCTGATAATCATGCAGGATATCCACCGCCACCTTCAGCATCAGATACCGGTATGTTTCGTATAGGATCAAAAATTTTCGTTTCTCCTCCGGTTCATCCACTATCATAAGTATCATCATGTGTGTTCCTCACTTTTGTTTCTCTATAAATTATAACGAACATTTAAGGGCTTTTTGTTACAAGCGAATAGGGAAAAACTCCCGCGGAGCGTTTTATGTGATAGGAATTTCCTATCACATAAAAAAGGCAGGTGCAAGCCATATTTCTATCACTTACATCTGCCCTTGTACATATTCATTATTATACGCCATCAATGGCTAATGATCAATTCAACTTCCACTACGCAGCCGCCTCCAATATGCTAGATATGAAAACATTTCTGTATCTTTTTATACTCGCCCAGAACCAATAACGTAATATTCGTTGTCAGACAGGTATCCGTAGAAATCGCTACACTGATTTCCCCATTACTTTTGATCGCAATAATATTAATATTATATTTCTTGCGGATATCGAGTTCGCCTACCGTCTTTCCAATCCACTCTTCCGGCACTTCTACCTCAAAAATTGCATTGGTGGCATCCAGTTCCATATAATCGAGAATGTGGTCGGCGGCATATCTTATTGCTGCCCACTTTGCCACCTGCTTTTCCGGATAAACCACATGATCCGCTCCGTTACGCAGCAGGAATTTTTCCTGTACATCACGCTCAGCGCGGGAAATAACCACTTTCGCCCCCAACTCCTTAATCAATGAAGTGGTCTCCAGCGAATTCTGGAAATCACCTCCGATTGTGACAAAGCACATATCGTAATTTCCTACACCCAGAGATCGTAAAAACGTAGCATCTGTGCTGTCTCCGATCAATGCACTGGTAACATATGGCAACACATTGTTGACCCGTTCTTCATTGATATCTACCGCCATGATCTCATGTCCAAGTTCACTAAGCTGTCTGGCAACATGCCTTCCAAATCGTCCCATTCCAATAATCAATACATTTTTCATCTTTTTTTCCTTCCTGTGTTCTATCACAATCAGCCTACAGTCATGTTCTCTGCCGGGAACTTCGCATTCATTGTACGTTTGTTCGAAAGCACAGCATAAATAAGCGTCAACCCTCCGACGCGTCCCAAAAACATCAAAACAATTAAGATCACCTGCGAGAACAGATGCAGCCCCGGGGTCAGCCCAAGCGTCAGCCCCACCGTTCCAACCGCAGAAGCTGCTTCGAAGAAACACAACGACAACGGAAGTCCCTCGTAGACACTGATGGCTATGCCCCCGGCAAAAAACAGCGTCAGGTACATCATAAGAATGGTAGCCGCAGTCCGAATCACCTGCGCATCCAATCTTCGCCCGAACACTTCTACATTTTCCTGGTTTTTAAAGGTTGAACATGCATTCAGAATCAATACTGCGATCGTTGTTGTCTTTAATCCGCCTGCTGTAGATCCCGGTGAACCACCGATCAGCATCAGTGCGATCATGATCGCCTGCGAGGCTCCTGTCATCTGTGATAAATCTGCCGTATTAAAGCCTGCCGTTCTCGTCGTGACCGATTGGAAGAGTGCTGCCAGCAGCCGCCTGCCAAATGACATTCCAGCAAAATCATTCACAAAGAAAAACACCGCCGGAACAACCACAAGCAATGCACTTGTGAACAGAATCACCTTGCTCTGCAGCCGATAGCGTTTGAAATGCCACCGGTTGGTACAGACATCCTCCCATGTCATAAAACCAATACCACCAACCACAATCAAAAGCATCAGCACAATATTTACAAGCGGATGGCCCACATACCGGGTCATTGACACAAACGGCTGACTCACCGTTCCCATCAAATCAAAACCACCATTGCAAAACGCAGAGATGGAATGAAATACAGCCAGCCAGATCCCCCGTATGCCAAAGTCACGCAGAAACGCCGGCAGCAACAAAATAGCACCGGTCAGTTCAACCAGAAACGTTCCCTTTAAAATGAATTTGGTCATCCGCACGATCCCACCGACCTGTGGAGCTGAGATCGCATCCTGCATCGTACTGCGCTGCATCAGCGATATTTTGCGTCCTGACAGCATAACTACCGATGTGGCGACTGTCACCACTCCCAGTCCTCCGATCTGTATCAGGAGCATTATCACTGTCTGCCCAAAGGCAGACCAATAACTCCCTGTATCCTGCACTGCAAGCCCTGTCACACACACCGCTGATGTTGCTGTAAAAAGTGTCTCATGAAAGGGCGTGACCACTCTCTCTGCCGACGCCACCGGCAGCATCAGAATCAATGCCCCCAATAATATCACACCGGCAAAGCCTGCGATAATTGTCTGAAAAGAGGTCAGATGCCTGTTTTTACGTAAATTAATCTGTAGTTTTTCCGACATAGCTATTTCAAACTCCTGTATTCTTCACTGTTATTTTTAGATTCACAATTATTGTAAGTGTACTCCACATCTCGGCAAAAATCCACAAATAAAATCATTTTCTTTTCTTCATTTGTAACAGTTCAGCCCGCGCGATGTTACGTGTCCAACGCACAGACATAGAGTGTGCTGTTTTCTGTGTCATAGATCCCCAGTGTAAAATTGAACGAGCTGCGGTAATTGTACCTAAGGTGTCAAAAAAGCCATAGCTAGCCAGAACAAGCAGCAACTCATGTGCAAAACCAGCACATGACCGGCATTCGTCACTCGTCAATCATGCAGGCATGTTGACTCGTTTGCATTCATTGTATCGCGATTATACCATATTTGTTTAGAAATATATATCCATAGTTCCTTTTTTTATTTCTGCCACAGAATCATAAAAATCACAAAAAAAGCTGGAAATCAGCTCTGCCCTCACTGTATAATAGGCGAAGAAAATAAATAATAGGAAAGTGAAAAATGAGTGAGGTACTTACAATGACAAAAAAATGGTGGCATGACAAAGTCGCATATCAGATCTATCCGAAAAGCTTCTACGACAGTAACGGAGACGGTATCGGCGATCTGCGCGGCATTATTTCAAAATTAGATTATCTGAAACAATTAGGCATCGATATTATCTGGCTCTCGCCGATCTATAAATCGCCCTTCGTTGACCAGGGCTATGACATCTCCGACTATTATGCAATTGCAGAAGAATTCGGCACGATGGAAGAATTCGACGAGTTACTCGCAGAAGCAAAACAGCGTGACATGTACATTATCATGGATCTCGTGATCAACCACTGCTCAGACAAGCATGAATGGTTTCAGAAAGCCCTGGCTGACCCGGACGGTGAGTACGCGGACTACTTCTATTTCCGTGAGGGCAAAGACGGCAATCCTCCCAGTAACTACCGCTCCTATTTTGGTGGGAACTGTTGGGAACCGGTGCCCGGTACCAACAAATACTATTTTCACATGTTCGCCAAAGAGCAGCCGGATCTCAACTGGGAGAATCCCACTGTACGGCAGAAGCTGTATGATATGGTCAACTGGTGGCTCGATAAAGGTCTGGCAGGATTCCGCATCGATGCGATCATCAACATCAAAAAAGATCTGAACTTTACCGGTATGGAGCCGGATGGCTCCGATGGACTGGCAAGCTGCTTTAAGATGGTAGACCGTGTGACAGGCGTTGATGAGATGCTGGAAGATCTAAAAATAAATACATTCCAGAAATACGATGCGTTTACCGTCGCAGAAGTATTTAATATGAAAGAGGGCGATCTCGCCAAATTTATCGGTGAGAACGGCCATTTTTCCACGATCTTTGATTTCAGTGCACATCTGCTCACCGAGCACGGTGAACACGGCTGGTATGATGCACCTGCACCGGATTTCAAAAAATGGCGCGAAACCATCTTTCACGCACAGCGTGAAGCACAGGATTGTGGTTTCCGGGCAAATATTATCGAAAACCATGATGAACCGCGCGGTGCCTCCCGCTATCTGCCGGAGTATGCCAGAAATCCCGCCGGTATCAAGATGCTCGGCACCGTGAGCCTCCTGCTGCGCGGCATCCCGTTCATCTATCAGGGGCAGGAGATCGGCATGCAAAATGCCGTATGGAACAGTGTCGATGAATTCAATGATATCAACACGATCGACCAGTATCACATCGCACGCGAAGCAGGTCTTAGCGATGCGCAGGCTCTGGACGTGTGCAACCGGCTAAGCCGCGACAATGCACGCACACCGATGCAGTGGAGCACAGATAACAATGCCGGATTCACAACCGGAACACCATGGCTGCCGGTAAATGCGAACTACCGGACAATCAATGTGGCAGTTCAGGACATCGATGCGGATTCCGTACTGAACTACTACCGCAGACTGACCGCCGTGCGCAAGTCACCGGAATACTGCGTGACCTTTACCTACGGTGATCTCGTCCCGGCATACACGGACACCGACCGGGTCATGGCTTATTACCGCAAAGACCGCGAATCAGGCCAGCGCATCCTCGTAGCCGCCAACTTTGGTGCAGAGCCTGTGACCCTGACACCGGAATATCCGGCGCAGCGCGTGATCCTGTCTAACATGGGCCGCACGGACTGCCCGGATCAGACTCTTGTACTGGAGAGTTGTGAAGTGATCGTGCTGGAGATGAGGCTCCCGCAATCGTAAAATGCGCGACGATCGTGAGCAGCGCAGATAATAATAGCTCGGTATAGTAGCTGAGACCCCTGCTGAGTACCATTCCGGGAAGTAGGAGTCTCGCTCCGAATACCGGAACAAATATTGTCAAAAACAGTTTTTCGCTGATGCCCATGCCACCCGGCAACGGCAGCATATCGACAGAAATCGAGATCACCGCCTGCAGCAGCATGATCGTCATCACTGAATACCCGTGTAATCCAAATGCACGATACACAAAATAAGTCGATAAAAACAACGCAAACCGCTGTGCAAACGTGATCAGCAGCACATTCACTACCACATGCTTATGTGTCTTAAAATATTCTGCCGTCTCCCGATATTTCGTCATTCCATGTTCCAGCACTTCATGACGGCTCTTCTTATAACGCAGGAGATGTATCTTTTCCAAAAAACACAATCCTCTGCCAAGGATCTTCCCCGCCAGAGTCGTGTGGAATACGAGCAGCATCATGAATCCGACGCATCCTACATTCAGCAGAATACCGAGCAGAAACACCGGCATGATCCCGGTCAGATAAGCATGTATAAACGACTGCCCAAATACGAGCAGACCCAGCCCGACCAATACGAGCACTGCCTTATAGGTAATAGTGATCACCATAAGAACGAGCGTTGCGACTGGAATCGGTATATCCTTTTTCTTCATATAATAGATCTGCGCAGGTTGTCCTCCGGTCGCTGAGGGCGTGATGCAGCTAAAGAAAAATCCCACCGATGAAAACAAAAAACAAGTCCATTTCTTCAGGCGGATACCCAATGTTCCCATCATGTAATATATGATGATCGACTCACCCCAGATAAAAAAGAGTACACAAAAAACAGCCGGAATCAGGTATCTCTTTTGCACCTGTCCGATGATCTGTATGCTCTGTCTCCAGTCCTCGCCATGAAACACGCCATAGACCGTTCCGGCAAATACGACGACCAGAAACAATATTTCCCAAAGCAGTTTTTTCTTCTGTCTCACATTCTACTCCATTCCACGCATACTACACCTAACACTTCGGAAACATCAATGTGATCATATATACGCTCTCCGTCTGCTCCACACTGCAGATTCCATGCATGCGGTTCATCATCGTCCGGATGCTTTCGACACCGATGCCGTTACTCTCTATCACAGTCTCCGGCTCATCCTCCGGTGTACATACATTCAGCACAGAAAATCCACTATATCCGTCTGCATCGATCGAATCGACCCTGATCTCGTCCACAGGCTTCGAATATTTTACGATGTTAGAAGCGATATTTTCAAGTATCCGGTGCATGTATTCTCTGTTGATCTGCACAAAACAGGGGCTCCATGACAGGTTCAGACATACCGCATATCCACGCGCCTGCAGCTCATCCCGAAAATCCCGCAGCAGATCCATGACAGCCGGCTCCATGCGCATCAGCTCTGCCTGTTTTTCAGCAGTGTGCTCCAGCGAATACTCAAATAAATGATCGGAGATGACCTTCATGTGATGCGCCTTGGCAGCTATTTTTTCCAGATAATCCTGTAATTCCTCCTCAGTTGTATAGCGGTGTGAACGCAGGATCTCCAGATACAGCATGATGCCGGTCAGCGGTGTGCGCAGATCATGGGACATCTCCGTGATCAGCTTCCGGTTCGCCAGATACAACTGCTGTTCGTTCTCCATCTGCTGCTGAAACGAGAGGCGCATCCGGTTCATACTGTTTGCCAGATCCGTAAGCTCATCATTGCCTTCTACCGACACCTCATACTCCAGATTGCCGCCTTCCAGGATCTGCACTTCATCATTCAGACGACAGATATAGCGGATCAGTTTCCGGTTGCTGTACAAAAAGATCAGCACAAATACGATCAATGAAATAAGGATCGCCATAACGGTCGTGACCGTATAGTAGCGGTAAGTAAAATCTGAGTACAGCACCGCCTGCACCGTCATATCCGCCAGCCCGATCTCTATGAGATCATCCAGTTCGTCCGGCTCATAATAGCCGCTCTCATTCTGCGTATTATATCCATCATTATAAGAACTGTAGATACAATAATCTCCGTTATACAGTTCCAGCAGAATGATCGGCTGGCGTTTCTCCCATAGTTCTAATTGCGACAGATCTTCACTGGAAATATTGTTTTCGTCTATAAAATTCTGCAGGTTTTCCGCCTGCCGCTCGATATGTATCTCCTTAAAATCCGACTGCGTAAAATAATCTGTCAGGCAATAATCCGTGGTATAATACAGCCCCACAAACACGACCGCGCACGCAAGCGCCGAACATACCAATGTCAGCACAAACCGCGCACGCAGTCCGTGTGGTCTAAAATTCAGTTTTTTCTGTCTCATAGCGGTATCCTTTTCCCCAGATATTTTTGATATACACAGGATTCTGCGGATCGTCCTCGATCTTTGTCCTCAGCTTTCTGATATGCACCATGATCGTACTGTTCGCGCTGTAGGTATAAGTCTCTCCCCAGACGCTCTCATAGATCATATGTGTCGAAAAGACCCGCTGCGGATGCTGGATCAACAGTGCCAGTATCTTATACTCGATCTCTGTCAGATCCAGCGGCATGCCATCTTTCCAGACCTCGTTGCGGTCAAGTGCAACTCTCAGACGCCCGGATGTCAATATCTGATCCGTGTCCATCGACATCGCCTGTTTTTTCCCGCGATACACACAATATCTGCGCAGCTGCGCCTTCACACGCGCGATAAGCTCCGCATAGGAGAACGGCTTGGCCAGATAGTCATCGCCTCCCGCCATCAGTCCGAGCGTCTTGTCGGATTCCTGTGATTTTGCTGTCAGAAAAAGGATCGGCACGGTAGAGGTCTTCCGGATCTCTTCGCAGACCTTCAGACCTGATATTCCCGGCAGCATAATATCTAAAATGACCAGATCGACCGCCTCATTGATCTGTGCCAGCGCTTCCTCTCCGGTCGCCGCCTCCAGCACGACATATCCTTCTCCTCCCAGAAGGATTCGGATCCCTTCACGGATCGAAGGCTCATCCTCAACGACTAATATCACCTGTGAACTCACGTGATTACCTCTCTTTTTTTATTTTACCCAGACCTGCCCTGTGCCTGCTGCCACCAATAGTTCCCGCGCACAGCCAGCTCACCTCTGCCAGTATGATTCCTGCCGCCACATCCGCGATCACATGCTGCTTAACTGTAAGCGTACTCACACATACAGCCACCGCCATGACAAGCGAAGCTGCCTGATACCATCGGGGTATACGCCGGTTCCCTCTCACGCCGATCCAGCAGAGCCAGCTCACAAAACAATGGATCGACGGCAGGAGATTGTCCGCCGCATCGACCGCATAGGTCAGCGCGACGAGTCTGCTCCAGATATCGTCTCCTGTGATCTGCGGCCGTACCATGGTGGTCGGATACAACACAAAAGTCAGAAAACACACCGTTTCTCCGATAAAATGCGCAAGGATCATCCGGCGTTCCCCGCGCTCGTCCCAGGCAACGCCCAGACAGTAATTGGCGATCCAGTACAGATAACATCCCCAGTATATGAGGATCATCCACGGCACAAACGGTATCGCATGATCAAGTGCCGTCGACAGATCTACATGCACCCCGGCACCTGACAGGTACCGTCCCAGATTGTAAATCAAAAAATTATAGACTACTGCCGCGATCAGCCACAACAGATCCTTTTTTGTCAGGAAACAACGCTCATGCATGTCGTAACGCTCCTATGATCTCTCCCATTTTCACCGGGATCTCGATCCCTTTACCATAGCACATCCGAACCGGCAGTGACAGCTCCAGACGGTTTTTCGCCTCTTCCGGCAATAATAAAATGATCGTCGAACCCGCCAGTTCAAAACGACCCATCTCCTGTCCTTTTTTGAGCGATCCGCATGTTTTGGCGAATGTCACACCCCCGACCAGCATCGCGCCCACCTCGATCTGTACGGCTGTACCAAAATGCTCTGTCTCCAGAACACTCCACCATCTCCGGTTCAGACGGTATACGGGCACAGTCTCGCAGGCGATCGGCTGCACGCTGTGAAGCTGTCCCTGAATAAAATGTGCCTCTGACATAAAACAGTCATCAAAACTGCAAAAATGGTGGTAGTCACTCGCCTGAAGCCGGAAAACCAGACATAAGCCATCCCGGAACATCTCAGCCATTTTACGCTCCGGCAGCAGATCGGCCAGCCGGTAATGTGAACCTTTCATCGACAGATTCATCCCCCTCGTGACCGGATAGACAGACAGCAGACCATCACACGGACTGATCAGGCAGCCCGGATCCGTATGTTCCACAGAGCCATCCCGAAATCTCGCGAAAAAATCCGCAAAAGACGCATACTGCTGACCACGAAAATCACGCATATCGATCTTATATTTTCGGATATAATGCGGTATCAAAAGACGGGACACCCGCGTGTGCAGCAATCCTGCCGCGACACGAAACAGTCCCATATTCTGCAGGATCTTCAGGCCGGCCCGTCCGGCCGCCGTGCGGTAAAAAATATCTACACTCATATCATTTCCCCTCTAGCTTCTTACAAATAACTGGCCGATCAGACACAGCTTTGCGGCCAGCTGCGGCTTTTTGATCTGAAACGGCAGCAAAAACAACACAGCCATAACAGCCAGAACGCCCGCCATACCGACATAAGACTGTACGCCGAACCGGTTCGCCAGCCAGTAGATCACCGGTACAAACACTGCAGACAATGTGACCGGCATACCGTAATATACTTTTCTGCCCTCTGTTGTACTTTTCTGCCGTTCCTGCTCATCTACATTAAAATATGCCAGACGCATCAATGCACACAATACATAGACGGCAGCGACACCCAGAACCACACGGTTGTATTTATTCAGATTATATATGATCGATGCGGGCAGTACACCAAAACAGATCAGATCACTGAGCGAATCGATCTGAATACCAAAACATTTTTCACGGCTGTCTCTCTTTTTCGTCGATGCGATCGTTCCGTCGAACATATCACACACCCCTGCGATCATCAGACAGACCACTGCGCGCGTAATATTCTCTTCAAACGCATATACCACACCCAGAAATCCGGTCAGCATCCCTATGTAGGTCAGCACGACCGTGTAATTATAATACCCCAGCAATTTTTGTTCCTTATTCATGTTCACTTCTCCTTCTGTTACGCTACTGATACATTTTTATCATCTGTACTCCTCTATCATAACGATAAACATGGAAAAAAACCCTCTTAAAATTCTTAAAAATTCTAAAGAGTTGTTATTTCACCGCGTAAATTGTATAATAGATAGGATTTTTGATGATCGGAGGAATCCTATATGAACATAGATGTCATGGGGCTGATCGGAGCATGCTCCTATGCACTGGACTGTGTCGAGGCAGAACTGACACAGGTCACGACCCTGCACTCCAAACGCGTCGCCTATATGAGTATCCGCATGGCCAGACAGATGAATACTCCGCAGGATGCCCTGCAGGATCTGGCAGTCTGTGCCCTGCTGCATGATAATGCACTGACACAATACATACGTGAAGAATTAAATGGTGATATAACTTCCGATACATCCGTGTCAGGTAAGCCCCTGATCGGCATCCACTGCACTCTGGGCGAGGATAACCTGCAGCGCCTGCCGTTTCTCACAAATGTATGTGATGTCATCCGCTATCATCATGAGAATGCCGATGGCAGCGGTCCTTTCGGTAAGACCTGGCAGGAAGTACCGCTGTTCGCGAGGATCATCCATCTGTGCGATCTGTTAGATGTGTACTGCCGCGCAAAGACATTCACATCCGATACTTATAAAAAAGCAGATCATTTTCTGTCAGCCAATACTGACACGCTCTTTGACCACACATGTGTTGATGCATTCCGAAGCGCTTTTCCGGAATCCGAGTTCGTGACACTCGGCGAGAATGATCTGGAGACACGTCTGTGGCAGGAAGTGCCCCGGATCAGACAGGAGCTTGACTTTACACAGATCCAAGCGCTGGCAGATTTTTTTGCACGGATCGTAGACTACAAATCGCCGTTTACAAGCACACATTCGATCGGTGTCGCCACGGATGCAGAACTGCTCGCCCGCTACATGGGGTTTGATGAGGATACTGCCCAGAAGATGTATCTCGCCGGGGCGCTGCACGACATCGGAAAAGTCGCGATCGGCAATGAGATCCTGGAGAAGCCGGATCGTCTGACGGATGACGAGTTTGCCGTCATGAAGCACCATGCCGCCTACACCTATTCGATCCTGTCAAATATCGAGGATTTTGAGGAGATCCGTGACTGGGCAGCCTTCCATCACGAACGGCTCGACGGCACCGGCTACCCGTTCAAAAAAACGGCTGCAGAACTGAATACGCAGGAGCGTATCATGGCGTGTGTCGATATCTATCAGGCTCTGACCGAAAGCCGCCCTTACAAAAAAGGTATGCCACATGAAAAAGCCAGCTCGATCCTGCGTGATATGGCAGAACGCGGCTGGCTTGATGGTGACATTGTAACACAAGTCGATCAGTGTTTTGTTAATGTGTGATTATATATTTAACAGATCGGTGAGATATTCGAATACCCGGTCTGCATACATCTGTTTGATCTCATGACGGCTCATCTTCGTAACATCCGTCCGGATCACGTATCCATGTGCCGTATCGTTGATGACAATGCATACATATGCTTTTCCCTGAACACTGTCAGCGTTATTCGGGTCGACATTTCCGGTCGTACCGGTGATCCCGATCGCGATATCGGTGTTCAGATTGTTTTGTGCTGTGCGCGCCATTGCCTCGGCACACTCTGCAGAATAGACACCGAAGCGTGCGATCACGTCCGGATCCACACCGGCCCGGATCTTCGTCTCATTCAGATAGGTCACGTAGCCGCCCGGATAGATCGCCGATGCGCCCTCCGTATCTGTGAGCATCGATGCGATCAGCCCCGCAGTACAGCTCTCCATCGTAGCGATCGTTGTATGCGTACTTATCAGTTGTCTTACGATATGTTCCGTATTCATTGTCCGTTTATCGATTCCCCTCTTTGCACCATTCTTTCAGATTTATTCTGCATCACACGCTATGATATTTTTACATTCCCGATAACGCTCCGGACACTTCTCTGTCAGAATCGTCGCATCATGAAAGTCTCCAAACGTCACAGAGCTCACATTGTCAAATTTCGTGGAGTCACACAGGACATAGCTCTGCCTGCACTGCTCCATCGCGGTCTGCTTGATCAGTGCTTCATTCGCATCCGGTGTCGTCAGTCCCTCCCTGCGGCTCGCGCCGTTTGTGCCGAAAAATCCCTTCGTAAAATGATAGCTGCGCAGGGTATTCATCGCCTGACTGCCGACAACTGCCTCGGTAGAGCCTTTGAGTTCCCCGCCCACCAGATACACATGCATCCCACGGGCTGCCAGCCGCTGCGCATGCATGACTGCATTCGTCACAAACGTAGCACTCGTCTCTGTGACCGCATCCAGCATAAAACCGGTCGTTGTCCCGGCATCCAGATAGACAAAATCCGACGGCTCGATCAGAGATGCCGCATAGACAGCAATCTGTCTTTTTTCTTCAATGTTGCGATCCATCTTCTGTTCTACCGTCGGTTCCCTCGATTCAAAATTCAGATCCGATGCAACTGCACCGCCAAAAACACGGACCAGACGCCCAGCCTGATCCAATGCATTGATATCTCTTCTGGCAGTAGATTCAGAGATCTGGAATAATTCACAGATCTCTGCCACTGTCACACTCTTTTTTTCTTCTACCAGCTTTAATATCGCTTCATACCGTTGTTCTGTCAGCATATGTCTTTCCTTTAGCTTCTCAAGAATCCTTATATCTCTATCTTACCACATTCCGACACATCTGTCTCCCGGATAATTTTTCGCAGCGTGAGAATCCGTCCGGGTGAGACTGACAGCTCATCCACATCCATTGCGAGGAATGTCTGTGTCAGTTCGGTATCTGCACCGAGTTCTCCACAGATACCTGCCCAGATGCCTTTCTTATGCGCATTTTCCACAACCATACGGATCATACGCAGTACAGCGGGATGATGGGGATCAAAAAATTCATCCAGCTTCGTATTCTGGCGGTCGATCGCCAGCGTATACTGTGTCAGATCATTCGTACCGATACTGAAGAAATCCACCTCTTCAGCTAACAGATCACTGATCATGACTGCTGCCGGGGTCTCGATCATGATACCCTGCTCGACTTCGCCGTAAGAAATTCCCTGTGCATCCAGTTCAGCCTTCACCTCTGCCACGATCTCCTTGATCCGTCTGACTTCCGTCACACTGGTGATCATCGGGTACATGATCGCTATTTTTCCGAATGCACTGGCACGGAATAAGGCACGCAGCTGTGTCTTGAAGATCTCCGGTCTGGTCAGGCAGATACGGATCGCACGGCATCCCATCGCGGGATTTTCTTCTGTTTCCATCTCAAAATAATCGCATTGTTTATCTGCTCCGATATCCAGCGTCCTTATAATGACACGCTTGCCAGCCATCGTCTGTGCGACCTGCTTATAGATCTGGAACTGTTCCTCCTCTGTCGGGAACTGATCCCGTTCAAGATAGATGAACTCACTGCGGAACAACCCGATACCACCCGCATCATTCTGGATCACTGTTGCGAGATCCTTGCTGTTTCCGATATTGGCATACAGCATGATCTTTTTGCCGTCCAGAGTCACATTTTCCTTGCCCTTGAGCGTCTCTAACAGTTCCTTCTGCTCCTCGTAGGCTCGTTTTTTCTCTTCCAGCGTCCGCATGGTCTCTTCGTCCGGCTCGACATAGAGCTTACCGGCTGCGCCGTCTACAACGGCATATTTTCCGTCCAATGTATCCGCTGCATCGATGTTCGTGGCTACCAGCGCCGGAATACTCATCGTGCGCGCGAGGATCGCCGTATGGGAATTGAGCGAACCCTGGATCGTCACAAAAGACAATACCTTGCTCTTGTCCATCTGGACAGTCTCCGAGGGAGCCAGATCATCAGCTACGATGATGACCGGCTCGTCGGCTGCGATCCCTGTGCCTGCCGCTCCGCTGAGGATGCCGATCACACGCTCCGAGATATCACGCACATCTGCCGCACGGCCTCTCATATAATCATCCTCCATGGATGCGAACATCTCCGCAAAATTGTCCCCGGTCGATGCCACCGCGTACTCCGCATTGACCTGTTCCGTGCGAATGATATTCTCTACAGACTCATTATAATCATCGTCCTCCAGCATCATCTGGTGGACCTCAAAGATCGCTGCATTGGCTTCTCCGATCTCCTGCAGCGCCTTTTCGTACAACTGCTGCAGTTGCTGCATCGCAGTATCGCGCGCCGCCTGATAACGCGCAATCTCTGCGTCTGCATCCGTGATCCTGACACGTTTTACCTGTCTTGCATCTTTTTGATATACGCGGATCCTGCCCATCGCGATCCCGCCAAAAACGCTTTTACCCTCAAATATCTGCATAGCTGTTCTCCTATTTTACAGTATGATTACAGATTTGCCTTCATAAATGCCTCGATTGCCTCACATGCTGCATCCTCGTCTGCGCCCTCAAAGGACATGGTCACTTCATTGCCGTTCTTTACTGCCAGTCCCATGATGCCGAAGATCTTCTTGCAGTCTCCGGTCTTGCCGTCTTTGGTGAGCTTGATCGCACACTCATACTTTTTTGCTTCCTTTACAAGATCTCCTGCCGGTCTTGCATGGATTCCTTCGGGGTCTGTGATGACATGCTTAAATTCTCTCATTTCTGGGTTCCTCCTTGTTTTATATTATATTTAATGATTCACGAAACTATTATTTTTACTATTGTACCACATTTTTCTTCAACAAGCCAAGCAATACGGTTGAAATCACGGTTCCGACTAACAGCGCTACCACATACATCCACGGGTTGCCGACTACCATGAATACGAAGATACCGCCGTGCGGTGCCATCAGCGTACACTGGGATGCCATGGAGATTGCTCCTGCGACTGCCGAACCTACGATACAGGACGGCAGTACACGCAGCGGATCTGCTGCTGCATAGGGGATTGCTCCCTCTGTGATGAATGCAAGTCCCATGATAAAGTTGGTCGGGCCTGCCTCGCGCTCCTGCTTGGTGAACTTATTTTTGAACAGCAGTGTCGCCAATGCGATCGCACACGGCGGTGTCATTCCACCGATCATAACCGCTGCCATGATATCATAGTTGCCTGCGGCGATCGCGCCTACACCGAATACATACGCAGCCTTGTTGAACGGGCCGCCCATATCGATCGCCATCATGCCGCCGAGCACGAGTCCGAGTACGATCTTGCTCGTCTGTCCCATGTTGGTTAGCATCGTGTTCAATCCGGTATTGATACCACCCATGACCGGTTCTACGATAAATGTCATGAGCCGTCCGATGAGCAGTACACCGATCACCGGATACAGCAGCACCGGCGCGATCTTTTCTATCGCTTCGGGTAATTTTTCAAATGCCTTGCGCAGTAAGCGGATGATAAATCCTGCCGCAAAACCTGCAACTAATGCGCCTAAAAATCCGGATTTTCCGTTGTATGCCATCATACCGCCGACAAATCCGAGGAGCAGTGCCGGACGATCTCCGATCGCCATACCGATAAAGCCCGCTAATACCGGCAGCATGAATCCGAATGCGGTGCCACCGATACCCTTGAGCAATGCAGCTACCGGTGTGATCGTACCAAAATCGCCTCTCTGGTCTGCGGGCAGTGACGCCAGATCCACATTCAGACCATCGATCAGAAATGCGAGTGCAATGAGAATACCGCCGCCTACGACGAACGGAAGCATATGTGATACACCGTTCATCAGCCATGTGTAGATCTGATGACCGACGCCACCACCTTTATTGCTTGTCTGACTCTCTGCACCTGCTGCCGCATCATGGTAGACCGGCACATCTCCGGAGATCGCCTGTGCAACGAGCTCGTCCGCCTTGCTGATACCATCAGACACCTGGCGGATGATGACTTTCTTGCCGTCAAAACGGCTCATCGGCACCTGTGCATCCGCTGCGATGATGATGCAGTCTGCCTCTTCGATCTCCTGTCCGGTCAGCACGTTTTTCGCACCGCCTGAACCTCTGGTCTCTACTTTGATAAAGCAGTTTTTCGCCTTTGCAGCCTTTTCGATGCCTTCGGCTGCCATGTAGGTGTGGGCGATACCTGTCGGGCAGGATGTAACAGCGAGCAGCCTGCATACCACATCATCTGCCGCTCCGGTGTCCGACAGACGCTCATCGATGCCGTTCTTTTCTGCATCTGCCTTGTCGATGATCTCTAAAAACTCATCTACGCTGGCTGCACTGCGCAATGCATTGGAAAAATCCTCATCCATCATGAGTACGGACAATTTGCTGAGCACATCCAGATGCACATTATCCTCAGTATTCGGTGCTGCGATCAGAAAGATCAGGCTGACCGGCTCACCATCCAATGAGTCAAAATCTACGCCGTCCTTTACGACCATGGCTGCCAGTCCCGGCTCTCGGACCGCGTCACATTTGCCGTGCGGGATCGCAATTCCCTCTCCGATTCCGGTCGTACTCTCTTCTTCTCTCGCATAGACCTGTCTGCGGTAGCTCTCTACATCGCTGATCTTGCCACTGCGCGCCATCAGCTCTACCATCTGATCCAGCGCTTCATTTTTTCCTGCAGGCGCTCCATCCAGCGAGATGCTGCGCCGATCGAGTAAATCTGTGATTCTCATCGTCTCACTCCTCCATATTTTTTGTCAGTGAATTGTATACAGCCTCTACTTCCGGCCGCGTAGCCAGATACTCCGAAAATGCGCTTGCACTGCCTGTCGCGACACCCATATAGAACGCATGTCTGTATGCGGTCTGTTCCATCCATCCGGCGAGGAATCCCGCCACCATGGAATCACCGGCTCCCACACCGTTGACCAGCGTGCCCTTCGGCGCCGGTGAGGAAAAATACTGTCCATCTGCAGTCAGCATCATCGCTCCCTCGCCTGCCATCGACACGAGTACATTCTGTGCGCCCATCTCCTGCAGCTTTTTCGCAAAAGGGATGCAGACCTCGCGCGTCTTGGGCTCCGCTCCGAAGATCTCCGCCAGTTCATGATTGTTCGGCTTGATCAGGAACGGGTGATACGGCAGTACATTTAACAGCAGATCCTGTGTCGCATCCACGACTGTCATGATCCCTCTGCCTTCCAGCCGCTTCATGATCGTGCTGTAGATATCATCCGGCATCGTCGACGGGATGCTGCCCGCCAGCACGAGGATATCCCCCTCCTGCAGCCGGTCCAGCTGCTCCATCAGCTGTGCGACCATCTCCTCACTGATATCCGGCCCGTTGCCGTTGATCTCCGTGCCATCGATCGACTTCAGTTTCACATTGATCCGCGAGCATCCCGCTTCGCTGTGGATAAAATCCGACTTGATATGCATCTGCTCCACTCTGCGCACGATCTCATCCCCGACAAAACCTGCCACGAATCCGAGCGCCGTGCTGGGGATACCCAGATTACCGAGCACCGTCGATACGTTGATTCCCTTACCACCCGGCAGCATCAGTTCCGAGCTCGTCCGGTTGGTCATCCCCAGCTTAAAATCATCTACCGAAACAATGTAATCCAATGATGGATTAAATGTGACTGTATAGATCATGTCTGTTCCTCCGTTCTTTCTTCTCATCATCTATCTTATTTGATAATCCCATTATAGTTTCATACTCGGTCAAAATCAATCAAACTAATTCACAAATATATTTGATCGTTTTTGGCTACTTTGCACAACTTTTAGTCATATTCAGTCACATTCAGTCAGATTATCTTCTTTTTCTTAAAGATCCAGACACAAACGATCACAACCAGCACACTGATCCCCGCCACATACGGATACCCGTGCGCCAGTTCCGGCATATGTTCAAAATTCATGCCATACCAGCCGGTAATGAGCGTGAGCGGGAAAAAGATCGTCGATACAACAGTCAGAAACTGCATATTCCGGTTCTGCAGTTCATCCGTCTGTCCCTGATAGACCTCTTTGACCTGCCCGGCATAATCGATCAGACTCGTGCATCGGTGCAGCAACCGCTCCGCACGCGCACTGAATGTCCCGAAATACCGCTGCTCTTTTTTCTCAAACAGTTCATTCTCGTTTTCCTCCAGCTCACGTCCCACCTCGATCAATTGCTCATAATAGCTGCGCAGCAGCAACAACTGCCTGCGTATCCGCAGCATATGCGTCATAAAAAGTCCGGTCTGCCTGCCGAAGACTTCTTCTTCCATGTGCATGAGCTCTTTTTCATATTTTTCCAGTAATGCCACGTCTCCTGCGATGAGTTCTGTCAGGATCAGAAACAACAGCCGTCCGGTCGAAGTCTGCCCGTCAATGACTGACTTTGACTGCAGGCGTTCGATCAATTGCTGCGCGTAACCGTCCTCATTGACGAGCAGCACACAGCCGCTATGAACAAAAAACAGGATCCGGTACGGCTCTCCATGCAGATCTGCCACTTGCGGGATCACGAGTGAGCCATAACTGCCCTCCGGTTCCGCATCGACCTTGCAAAGGCATGCTCCGCGCACATCCGGTTCCCATTCCCCACCGACATCCATCTGCGCCAGCCATTCCCGTGCCCGCTCCGTATCCGCCACGATAAGTACCGGGACTTTATTATTATCTTTATCATTACCCGGTTCCCAGCCGTCCCGTTGCGGCAGTCCCCCGGTTATCTCATATATCATCGCAATGATCTCCTATTCAGATCTATGATGTAACATACAAGATATACTATTCCCTGATTTTATATTTATATTTATCCATAACAAAACCACCCTTGTACATTCCGTACTAAGGGTGGTTTTTATTACAATTTTTCCATCAATCATTTTAAAAATGACCCCTGAAAAATATGCATGATATTCTTCAGGGGCATTATTACTTCATGAATTATCTGCTGTCTTCATCTGTGAGATTCGGTACACCGCATCATCGCAGATCAGTCTGCCGTGCTCCATGACCTGGCTCGCCTGCAGATCACCATATCTGCTCTCTGTCGCGTATTCATTGACCAGCATACAGAATGCGCCGAGTTCCGGCTTGGTGCATGCGTCCAGATCCATGATCAGTATATAATGATCATTCATCTCGTACAGGGAACTGGGCACCTTGTCGGCAAATGAAAACAATCGGCAGAAGCGGTATAATCTGCCGGCAGATGCGAACCGCACCTGCATCAGTTTGAGTGTGTCATCCTCACCACCGGCAAGATCCGGCAGCGTCGGCGCTTCCGCGAACGGCTCGGCATGTGCGTATTCATGCTCCTCCCATTCGTCCATATCTTCATCCATATCCACGCTGCGGAAGATCAACTCCAGATTGCCATTGAGGAACACACCCTCCACGGACATCGGCCCGCTTTTCTCAAAGCCTGTCTCCTCCTGGCCTTCCTGCATCAGATACTCGAAAAATTCATACGTTTTGTCTGATCGTTTTAACAGATCACTGATCTCCAGTCCGTTTGCGCGGATCTCCTCAGCAGATACACTGCAATGCAGCTCATTGTCTGATACTTTTCGAAAATTCATACGATCATCTCTCTTTCTAACACATAAGTATGATTCCCTTATCTTTCATCTTCTATTATCACTATACGCAATTCTATCGTATTCGTCAAACAGATTTTATCTTGTATTCATACTAATGAACGCCCATGCATTCGCATCGGCGTTCTTATAAAGGGGAGAGTTATGAAAAATTGAAAAAGTTACTCGTGTGTATCACCTTTTGTGATGATATTAGTATATCCAACGCTTATGAACATTTCTTGTCGGTGAGTTGAATATTATGTGAACTTTTTGTTTACATTTTGTTCATAATTTCCCCAGACGAAACCGTCGGATCATCTCCCGCGTCAGGCTATTATAATCAGATATCTCCGGAATCTCCTCCGGTGCTACCCACTCTGCGAGCGCCAGTTCAGACCGGTCCACCCGGATCGTATCATCCTCTCCATCCAGTTCCGCGGTATATGCAAGCATCAGATTGCCCGCAAATCCCCACGGCTGGGAATCATAATACGTTACATTTTTCACACGCAGCCCGGTTTCCTCCATGACTTCACGCGCCACACATTGTTCTGCGGTCTCTCCGATCTCCACAAAACCTGCCACCAGCGCATAATTGCCATCACCGTGCGCATATTTTGTGAGCAGCAGCTTGCCGTTATGCCGTACCGCAGCCAATACTGCAGGTGCGATCTTCGGAAACACCATGTTTCCGCAGGACGGACAGTACATCATACGCTCCTTGTGGTCATGTACTGTTTTCGCACCACAGCGTCCACAAAACTGATTATTCTGATGCCAGACATACAGATGATGTGCCGTCATCCCTGCAAAAGCCTCCACACGCGGCTGCATCTGATGATTGATATAGCTGACCGTCTCCCATGCATGTGACGGTATCCCCTCATCAGAAAATGACGCCTCGCAGATACACAGAAAAAAATCTCTGCGTCCATCTTCCCCTCGCAGCGCGAACAGATACTGCAGCCCATTGCGATCCGCCGGTTTCAATTCACGGTACAGTGGGAAACGGTCTCCCTGGGTGGTATGAATGATGCAATAATCTCCATTTCTGACACATATGACCGTACTGTCAGCCTGTGGCTCGCGCTCCTCATATGTATTCCATATATATGCAGGTGCAATCTCCTGTATCATCTTTGCCTATGCCTCCTCATCCGGTAATGGTGCGATCACCTTTTTATAAGTCAGCACCAGACAGATCGTTGAAATCAGGCACGACATCAGTTCAGCGATCGGAAAGCTCCACCAGATCGCATGCAGTCCTCCGACCTTTGATAATATGTATGCAACCGGCAGCAAGACAACCAGCTGACGGGCAACCGATACATACAGACTGTACATACCGTTTCCGACTGCCTGGAACACAGAACCTGCCACAATACAAAACCATGCAATCAGGAAATGAACCGCGATCTTGCGCAATGCCGGGATACCAATACTGAGCATATTGTCAGATGCATCAAACAGCATCAACAACGTACCCGGAACCGTTTCAAATACAATAAATCCGACAAACATAAAGCAGAATGCGATGAGCATTGCCCACTTGACCGTGCAGATCATACGTTTTTTCTTCTGCGCACCGTAATTGTATGCCACGATCGGTATCAATCCGTTGTTCAGCCCGAAGATCGGCATAAAGAAAAAGCTCTGCAGCTTGAAATATACACCAAATACAGCCGCTGCTGTTGCTGAGAGCCCGACCAGAATCAGATTCATGCCATAGGTCATGACCGAACCGATGGACTGCATAATGATCGAAGGGACACCGACCTTGTAGATCGTAGCGATGATATATCCATCCGGGCGGAAGCCCTTGAAACTCAGCGTAATATCATGATTTTTCTTGATATTATAGATCAGACCAATACATCCCGCGATGATCTGTCCGATAACCGTCGCGATCGCAGCTCCTGCCACACCCAGCTTTGGCATTCCGCACAGACCAAAGATCAGGATCGGGTCTAAAATAATATTGATGATGGCACCTACCATCTGTGAAATCATGGTAAAGAATGTCCGTCCGGTTGCCTGCAGCAATCGCTCAAAAATGAACTGCGCATACAATCCAAACGATGCCACCATAACAATCGTCAGATACTGGATACCCATGTCCATGATCTCTACCGGCGCACTCTTGATCTGGCTCGCATAAAAGGGATGCACTGCAACGAGTCCGATGATCGCAGATACTACATAACTGATCATATATAAAAATATACCGTTCATCGCCGTCTTGTTTGCACGGTCATAATTTTTCTCACCTAATGACTTCGATAACAGCGAATTCACACCGACACCGGTTCCTGCCCCCACTGCGATCAGCAGTGTCTGCATCGGGAACGCGAGCGATACCGCTGTCAGCGCATTCTCACTGATCCGGGATACGAAAATACTGTCCACAATATTGTACATCGCCTGTACCAGCATCGATATCATCATCGGCAACGACATGTTGATGAGCAGTTCGCCCTCCGGCATCGTACCCATCTTGTTTTCCTGTCTCTGTTCTTCCAAAACAATTCCTCCCTTGTAACTTGTCATATGATCGTTGATCATTCTTTCCAGATAATTTGTCAAACATAAAAGTCGCATGACAAAATTGCCATGCGACAATATTCTACGACTTATATAGCGAAAAGTCAATCACAGCTATGATCCCACGCCCTGATCCGGTACGATTCCGGCACTATTCCAGCACCGCAGCTAATTCTTCCATCGATTTTTCCCCGAGCAGCGTGCGTTCTCCGTTGATCACGACCATCGGTACACGCTCGATCTGATATTTTTTGATGAGATCCGGATACAGATTGGCATCGATCATCGTCGCTGTCAGTCTGGGACTGCAGGCTGCCAGATGCTGTGCACTGATCACCGTCGCCGCACAGTGATGGCATGCGAGTGATACATAGATCTGCAGATCAGCCTTCTGCTGCAGCTTTGTGAGCTTTTTAGCGGTCCAGCGGTCGATGGGCTGTCCGGGTCCTGCCACATTATAGCAGCCTAAGATAAACGAATTCATCTCCTTGCCACCGGGCACACCATAATAAGCCACACCGGTATATGCGCCATCCTTATACAACCCCATCGCAGGGGTACGCCCTTCCCGGTCAAAATCTGCCTCGTACTGCGGACACTCTCCGGGGTCACAGGCACGCACATGCACATGTGCTCCCAGTGTCTCCACATCATATAATAAGGAAAGCAGCTCCCGGCTCTTATCCTCAGATAGATCCACGATCGCTACGATCTCCAGTTCATCTGTCAGCTTGTCAAATACTCCCCGGATCTGTGCACGCAGATCATCATCGAGCAGTGCCGATGTTTTTGCTATATTTGTAAAATCCCCCATACTGATATCCTCCTTCGTACTGACATATATCGTCTAGAGCATGCCTACCAGATCCAGGCTCGGTTTCAGCGTCTCGGCTCCCGGCTGCCACTTGGCCGGGCACACCTGATCTCCGTGCTCACGCACAAACTGTGCCGCCTGCAGCTTACGCAGCAATTCGCTCGCATTGCGTCCGATACCCATATTGTGGATCTCATACACCTGGATCACGCCGTCCGGATCTACGATGAAAGTACCGCGCAGCGCCTGTCCGACAGACTCCTCCAATACATCAAACTGGCCGGACAACACCCACGCCGCATCAGACAGCATCGGATAACGGATCTTTTTGATCGTATCAGATGCATCCGCCCACGCTTTGTGGACAAAATGACTGTCTGTGGACACCGAATAGATCTCGCATCCGGCCTCCTGAAATTCGTCATAATGATCAGCCAGATCGCCCAGCTCTGTCGGGCATACAAATGTAAAATCTGCCGGATAAAAGAAGAAGATCCTCCACTTTCCCGCATCCGTCTGATCCGTCACTTTTTTAAATTCTCCGTTCTGATATGCATCCGCTTCAAATGCCTCTATTTTCTTTCCGATATAACTCATGATCCCATGCTCCTTTCTCGATATGTATAGCAATATTGTCCACCAAAAATGAGAAAAAATCAATCGCAACCTGCCTGTTTGCTTTTATCAATTTCCTGTTTTTGTCTATAGTATCTTTGATCGTTTGTTGATATACTTACAGTAGCAGCAGAGTCCAGGGGACTTTTACAATTTGCAAAACAGGAGGGTTTTTATTATGGCAAAAGATGAAAAATTAGGCATTGCCAACATGAACGGTGCCACCGACGATGAGGACAAGACCTGTGGCCTGCAGGATATGAACTGCCTGGAAGGTCAGGAAGCAAAGCCTCACAGCTTAAACAACATGAACGGCGACACATCCGCAGAAGATAAGACCTGCGGCATCACCGATATGAACTGTGTCGGTGATAAATAATCTCCGTTGTCAAAGGGTGTACGCAGATGCGCACACCCTTTTTTATGTGATAGGAAATTCCTATCACATAAAAAGCCCTCCGGGTAGGATCGCACTGCGACGGATTGGAATTATGTCGCAGAAGCGACCCGCCGTAGGCGGAGAATCCTGCGAGCAGGATTCTTTTTTATCATTCATTTGCGATCAGAAAATCCCCCACACCCAGTAGACGACTCCGAGCAGCCAGCTCGTAAAGATACCGTACAATATGACCGGCCCGCAGATCGTAAATATCTTGGCTCCGCATCCGAACACATTGCCTTCGCTGCCACGGAACTCGATCGCAGGCGCCGCCACGCTGTTGGCAAATCCGGTGATCGGCACGAGCGCACCCGCACCGCCCCATTTTGCAAAAGTCGGATAGATGTTGAGTCCGGTCAGCAGCACACTGAAGAATATCAGTCCGAGCGTACACCACATCGGAGCCATCTCCTCATCCGCGCCACAGGCTTTTGCCAGATTGATGATCCCCTGTCCGATACAGCAGATCACTCCGCCGACAACAAATGCCTTTGCCATGTTTCCACCCAGGCTATAGGTCGGAGTCACCTGTTTGACATATTCATTGTATTCCTTTTGCTGCATCTGCTTTTCAGGTGGCAGCGTATCCTTTTTCATCATGATATCCACTCCTCTGTGATCATTTTCTCTGCCACTATTATGTATGATTATTCACTTTTCATACCTGCGGCACTAAACTTTTTCCACAAATGTACCGATAGTTATCATATCCGGATAAAATTATATAAAAACAGAATGGAACCAGGGACGGTCTTCTGATTTAAAAAAAGGAGTGATAGTTTGATTATTCAATCAAGTAATATCGCGATGTCGGGAAGCCGTAGTTACTCTTCGCGCACGCGGTCCTCACAGTCTCTGGTGACATGGGGTAATAAATCCGGTGTCACATCAGGCACGCAGGACACATCCGATGGACACGCCATCTACGGCGGTTCCAAGGGAAATACCAGCTTTTCAAACAATCTGTTCGATCAGTTTCGATCCAGTCAGAAGATAACCAGCCCGCAGCGCATCAGGCGTGCGGACGATCTGCAGAATCTGACAAAAATCCGTGAGCAAACCTTGAATTATCTGCTCGATCTTCTCTTTGGCAGGGACACGCGCATTGCAGATTCGGATGAACTGATCTCTGTCAATACCGAGCAGCCGTTCGGTGGTCAGTACACCTCAGAATTCTATTATTCTGAGCAGGAGACGACTTCATTTTCCACTGAGGGAACTGTAAAGACCTCCGACGGACGCGAGATCAACTTTCAGGTAGAGCTGACCATGAGCCGTTCATTCACGCAATACGCATCCGAGACGATCGATTTCGGTTCGCCGCGTCTGATGGATCCGCTCGTGATCAATCTGGATGCACCGGCTGCTGATGTAAAAGACCAGAAATTCTATTTTGACCTGGATGCAGATGGTCACGATGAAGCGATCTCACAGCTTGGACCGGGCAGCGGCTTTCTGGCGCTCGATAAAAACGGAGATGGCAAGATCAATGATGGCAGTGAACTGTTCGGTGCCATGAGTGGAAATGGTTTTGAAGAACTCGCAAAATATGACAGCGACGGAAATGGGTGGATCGATGAGGCAGATGATATCTTTGACAAGCTGCTCATCTGGAGTAAGGACGCATCCGGCAAGGATGTGCTCGTCGGACTCGGAAAAGCCGGTGTCGGCGCGATCTGTCTCGGTTCGCAAAAGACAGATTTTTCAATGAATAACCAGAAAAACCAGACCAATGCCATTGTGCGTCAGACCGGCATATTCCTCTATGAAAACGGAGGTGTCGGCACGATGCAGCAGCTCGATCTAGCGACCTGATATATTTCACATGTGGGAGCGGTTTCAGACAAACCGCTCCCACATATGTTGTTCGTGCAGCCCCATCTGCAGCAGCTGCTTCATCTGGTCATCGTAGCGTTCCGGATCCGGATGATAATATTTCAGCATATGTACCAGATGCTTTTCTTGTCCGTTGGCAGGCGCAAAGCTATCGAGCCACCCATGGACGAGATCATGAAGCGCTTCTGGCTGGATATCTGCTGCGATCTCACGGTTTGTAAGCTGCGCCATCAGCCCGGCGGCATAATACATCTCATAGTTTCCCGTCATAATTGACGCTTCGAGATTGCATTTGATGACAACACTTTGTCTGGTTAATTCTATATGCATCAGAAATCCCCCTGTCTGTTTTTCATCTTATGAATGAACCTCCGGATCAAAACGACCACCAATGCAGCAAGGAAAATAGCAGCCAGACAGACGGCAAGGATCATTGCCGAGAATTTATTCGGATGCTTCACCAGCGCAATGATGTTTTTGCTGTCATCCACAACCTTCCGTCCATGTGTTGTTGCATAATATTCCGGAACATTTGCAATGCCATCGCCATCGGTATCATCAAAAGACTTCATATATCGCGCGATCGCATCCCATGCCTTTAATTCCCTGTCACCTTCCAGAATTGCCTGATCTTCCAGACTCTCAATCGGCTTGCCATCCTTATCCTTTGGTTCGAGCGCCAGCAGACCGTATGACAGCTCCATCACCGAGCCAAGCATCTGCCCGGTATACAAATCAGTCACCACATGATACAGCTTATCATCCAAAATCTCAATCCGCTCTCCGTCTGCCCCGGTCAGATAACAGTCTGTCACCTTGTTTAGTATCATCCGATGCGGATTGTAGGTAAAATTCAATCCACTACAATATAATCTTGCAGTCGTCATAAAATCCGAAACAGAAGCATCCACCTCTGCCGCGAGCTTCAATTCTTTTCCTGTCAGATACGCACTGATCAGCGGATATCCCGGCACACCGTCTTTTCCAATTCCCAGCGAGAATGAATTGAACACATCTTCTACCGTAATATTACCCTTTGTATAGGTGTCACGCACCGTTCCACTCGGAACGACCGCGACATCTACCGGATCTCCATCATAATATTCAGAATGTTCCACCGCATAGATATAAGCATCGGACATGATATCTCCTAGATTGAGTTCCTCATGCCGGGTCTCCATTTCCTCCAGACTATTGAATGCAATCTTATTGGTGGCAAGAATCTCCTCCCTGGTATACCCAAAGCGCGCCAGATAATATGTATCTACCGTATCCATCAATTCATCAATCTTCTTTTGGGCAGTCTCATCCGGTTCAATCTCCTCAGACACAGGGATCAGCTTGTACGAGGACATCTCCCAGCGGCCATCCTGCTTCTGTGTCATCGACAGGGAACCGAGATTTCTTCCATATTCACCACAGGATACGATATACGTGTCCCCATGCCGGATCGGCTCCTCCAGTTCCGAATGTGAATGACCGCTGATGATCAGATCCAGCTCCGGCACCTCTTTTGCCAGAATCTCATCCTCCGACTCTGCCTCATTCTCCCATGTGCCGCCATGCGATACGCAGGCGATCAGATCTACACGCTCCGTATTCCTGATCTCTGCTACCGTCTGTGCAACTGCCTCTACCGGATCTTTGAATAACAATTCACAGGTCGGGGCACATTTGAGGGCGTCCTTTCCAAACACACCAACCACCGCAATCTTCACATTTCCTTTTTGAAGCACTACATAATCCTTCACGCCATAGGCTTCGAATGCCTCCCGGATCTGCCTTTGCCCGTCGCTTTGACCCGCCTGCTCCATACTGTCCCAATCCACGTTGCACACTACCAGCTCCGGCAGTACATCGCCGGATTCCCGGGCCGCTGTCAGCATATTGGCAAGCCCCTTAGAGCGATAATCAAATTCATGATTTCCCAGTGTTGTCACATCATATCCCAGCAAACCAAGCATGCGCAGCTCCGCTGCCTCCGTATCGTATACAGTCTGGCTTAAGGTTCCCATCGAAAAATCACCGGCGTCTAACACAAGCGTATCCGGCTGACTGATCTTTTGTTCATCGATTAACGTTTTTATTTTGGCAAATCCCCCGACCTCTTTCTGCTCTCCGGATACAATCGTCGAAAAGCTGTTCAGGTGTGAATGTGTATCATGTGTAAACAAAACATTGATCTGTTTTTCCGTGTTTTCCGCCTTCACCGCAAGCCCCGGTACAAGTGAGAGCAGCATCGTAAATACCAGTATCATTGATAAAATCTTTTTCCATGTTTTCATAAAATTCTCCCCATGAGCGTACATCTGTTACGCATTTTGAAATACTTCATCAAAAGCACAACACTATACATAGTATAACGGATTTATGGTAATAATACAATGCTCTGCTTCCTACGGCTCCAGCCCATGCATAAAATACCAGAAGGCACCGCACATTTTGCCGCACGCCATCATGACCATGTAAAAAGGCATCCCACTGTCTACATGCAGCCGCCGGAACAATACCGGAAATACATTCAGCACTTCCGATAACGCCGCGGCCACGCATCCGACATAGATGCCTGCACACGCACCCCAGAGGACGACAAACCAGCTCCCAACGTGCAGTGTAAGTTCCGGATATACCGAATAGAAGCCGCCTGCGAGGATTCCACCAATAATCATCCACTCATAAAACGCCAGTTCACGAATCGTATGGCTCGTCCCGATCATACGCGGATAGATACCGATCTTCATTAAAAAAGCAAATACACCTGCTGTCGTGGCAGATCCTGCCGCGATCCCGAACAGAAACCATGCCAGCCATGCCAGGCACCCGGATATGCTCATTTGCCACGCTCCTGCTCTTTTTTGCTGATCCGCTCGATCGTATCCTCGATATCCTGCTCATATTTGCTCATCTCTACCTGCAGCGGCGTCGGATCATTCTCTCTCTTTTTCAGGCTGAAATGGTTAAAAAATACGAGGATTCCGGCTGCCAGCCCGACGGAATACCCGATCTCCATGCCACCGATCTGTCCCAGCTCATAGCCGATCACCTGCTCATAGATCTGTGCAAACAGATCCACCAGCCCGATATCATTGTGAAACGCCATGATTGAAAAACTGGAACCGAAAAATATGATCACGCCGATCACCGCCGTTTTGATCCAGTTACCCACAACACAGGTTCTCCTTCAGATTGCTGACCATCTCCACGCCTCGCTGCAGCGACTCTCCGGAACGCACACCCATCAGATAATGCACGCCGCCCCACACGGCACCTATGATCACCAGCACCAGAAATACCCGATAAATAAATTTTGCCATATACATCACACTCCTTTACAGGAGCATGTGCATATGGCAAAAAATTATACATATTGAATGATGTATGATCGATTATTTTGCAGCGTTTGCCTTGATAGCCTCAGTCAGAGCGGGAACGATCTTGTTCAGATCTCCTACGATACCGTAATCAGCTACATCAAAGATCGGAGCGTCTGCATCTTTGTTGATCGCGATGATCAGATCAGACTCTTCCATACCTGCTACGTGCTGGATAGCACCTGAGATACCGATTGCAAAGTATACGTTCGGGCGAACAGTCTTTCCGGTCTGTCCTACCTGATAATCCTGAGCTAACCAGCCGTTCTCAACGACTGCACGTGAGCAGCTGACCATTCCGCCAAGCACATCAGCGAGATCCTGTAACATCTTGAAGTTCTCTGCGCTGCCTACTCCACGTCCGCCGGATACGAGGATCTTAGCGTCCATGATATTCTCAACCTGTCCAACTGCCTTTACGATCTCCTGAATCTCAACATATCTGTTGTTCGGAGTAAATCCGGGGTTGTACTCGATGATCTCTGCCTTTGCACCGGCAATCGGATCGATCTTCTGCATTACACCGGGACGAACGGTAGCCATCTGAGGTCTGTTGTCCGGGCAGGCGATCGTAGCGATTGTGTTTCCACCGAATGCAGGACGAGTCATCAGTAACTGATTGTGCTTCTGCTCTGCTTCCTTACCGGGAGCTGCCACTAACGGGAAATCACCGATCTCAAGAACGGTACAGTCTGCGGTCAGACCTGTTGCTACTCTTGCAGATACGGTAGGTCCGAGGTCACGTCCGATAGCAGTTGCGCCTACTAACATGATCTCAGGCTTATACTCATTGATCACAGATGCCAGTGCATGTGCATAAGGCTCTGTTCTGTATGTCTCTAATTCAGGATCATCAACTACGATAACCTTGTCTGCACCGTACTCAGCGAGCTTATCGCATAATCCCTTTACATTTGATCCAAGAAGGACAGCGGTAACGTCAGTTCCTAAATCTGCTGCCAGCTCTTTTCCTTTTCCAAGCAGCTCATATGCGATAGAGCTGATCTCGTTGTCTACCTGCTGTGCGTAGATATATACGCCCTTATATTCTTCTAAACCCATTTCGTTTCACCACCTTTTATTAGATAACGTGTTTCTCGGTTAATTTGCTCATGATGTATGCAACTGACTCTGTCGGATCGAGCGCTACCTTCTCACCGGCACCCTTACGCACCTTGTCAGAAGCCTTAGCGATCTTGGTCGGTGATCCCTTCAGTCCAAGGTTGGAATCATCAACATCCTTTAAGTCTGCTCTGCCCCATACAGTTACTTCTTTGTCATAAGCATCGAAGATTCCGCCGGGAGTCATGTATCTGGGTGTGTTCAGCTCAGATAATGCAGTGATCAGGCAAGGCATCTTAGCCTTTAACATATGATATCTGTCCTCATACTGACGCTTTACGATCACGCTGTCGCCATCGATCTTGATATCCTCAGCGTATGAGATAACCGGAAGTCCTAAATGCTCAGCGATCTGAGGTCCAACCTGTGCGGTATCTCCATCGATTGCCTGACGACCTGTGATGATCAGATCATAATCGATGTTGCGCAGTGCGCCTGCGATAGTAGTAGATGTAGCCCATGTATCAGCTCCGCCTAATACTCTGTCTGTAACGAGGATCGCATTGTCTGCGCCCATAGCCAGAGCCTCACGAAGTACATCATCAGCCTTGGGAAGACCCATGGTTAATACTGTAACCTCTGCTCCAGTCTGCTCTTTGATTCTAAGTGCTGCCTCTAATCCGGCTTTATCATCCGGGTTCATGATTGCAAGCATAGCTGCTCTATCAAGTGTTCCGTCGGGGTTGAACTTTACGCCGCCCTTGGTATCGGGAACCTGTTTAATACATACTACGATTTTCATGTATTTTTTTCTCCTTTATTAGATTTTAAACGAACTGCGACTATTTAAGCAGAGCGCCTGAGATAACCATACGCTGAACTTCTGAAGTTCCCTCGTAGATCTCGGTGATCTTAGCATCACGCATCATACGCTCTACGTCGTACTCTCTGATATATCCGTATCCACCGAATAACTGTACGCACTCGGTAGTAACAGCCATAGCGGTCTCGGCAGCAAATAATTTAGCCTTTGCAGCCTCTACAGAATATACCTTCTGTGTAGCCTTAGCCATAGCAGCTCTGTATACTAAGAACTTCGCAGCATCGATTCTGGCAGCCATGTCAGCCAGCTTGAACTGTGTATTCTGCTGGGCAGCGATTGCACGGCCGAACTGCTTTCTCTCCTTGGTGTATGCAATTGTGCGGTCTAATGCGCCCTCTGCGATACCCAGTGCCTGTGCAGCGATACCGATACGTCCGCCATCCAGTGTATGCATTGCGATCGGGAATCCCTTTCCTTCGGGTCCGAGTAATGCATCCTTGGGGATTCTGCAATCCTCGAAGATCAGCTCATATGTAGAAGATCCACGGATACCCATCTTCTTCTCTTTTGTACCGAATGAGAATCCGGGAGCACCCTTCTCAACGATGAATGCAGAGAAGTTCTTCTTCTTGCGTCCTCTCTTGTCCTCGGTAATGCTGGTGATCGCGATCACGATATATACATCAGCGACTTTACCGTTGGTAATGAAGCACTTAGATCCGTTCAGAACCCACTCATCACCGTCTAATACAGCCTTTGTCTGGCATCCCTGGGCGTCAGTACCTGCGCCGGGCTCGGTCAGACCAAAAGCACCGATCTTCTCGCCCTTAGCCAGTGCGGGAACATATTTCTGCTTCTGCTCTTCTGTACCGTAGGTCATGATCGGATCGATACACAGTGAAGTATGTGCAGATACGATAACACCTGTAGTACCGCAAACCTTAGATAACTCCTCAACACACATTACATATGTCAAAGGATCACAGCCCTGTCCACCATACTCCTTGGGAACCGGGATACCCATGAATCCATATTTACCCATCTTAGCAACAGTCTCAGCCGGGAAAGCTTCTGTCTCGTCTGTCTCCTGTGCGAGGGGCTTTACTTCTGTCTCAGCGAACTCTTTGAATAAAGAGCGGGCCATTTCATGCTTTTTGTCTAAAGAAAAGTCCATGATTTACACTCCTTTGAATTATTATTATAAGTGGGCTTCCGCATAGCGAAAGCCCATAAATTATTTCATTGATTACTGTGCATCAACAGGGGTCTTTGTACGATCAGCGTTGTATACATAGAATCCCTTGCCGCTCTTTACACCAAGGTTGCCGCCGCGAACCATCTTGCGGATCAGCGGACATGCACGATACTTGCTGTCACCTGTCTCATTGTAAAGTACATCCATGATAGCCAGGCAGATATCCAGTCCTACGAAATCACCTAACTCTAAGGGTCCCATCGGATGGTTCGCACCAAGCTTCATAGCTGTGTCGATACCGGCGATATCAGATACACCTTCCATCTTGATGAAAGCTGCCTCGTTGATCATCGGGATAAGGATACGGTTTACTACGAAACCGGCTGCCTCATTAACCTGCACCGGAGTCTTGCCAATCTCTACAGAGATCTTCTTGATCGCATCTACAGTCTCAACAGGTGTGTTCACACCGGCGATCACCTCGATGAGCTTCATACGGTCTGCAGGGTTGAAGAAGTGCATACCGATCATCGGACGTGTCAGGCCGTTTCCGATCTCTGTGATGGAAAGGCTGGATGTATTGGAAGCGAAGATGCACTCAGGCTTAGCGATCTTGTCAAGCTCTGCGAATGTGGTCTTCTTTACTTCCATGTTCTCAAATGCTGCCTCTACGATCAGATCGCAGTCTGCGCATAAGTTCTCCTTTAAACCGGGAGTGATCTTTGCAAGGATGCCGTCTACAGCTTCCTGTGTCATTTTTCCTTTTTCTACTAATCTTGCATAGCCTTTAGCGATCTTATCCTTGCCGCCTTCAGCCCACTCCTGCTTGATGTCGCAGAGTGCTACTTCATATCCGTCAACCTGAGCAAATGCCTTGGCAATGCCCTGTCCCATGGTACCTGCACCAATTACGCCTACCTTCATTTGATAGATCCTCCTTATATAAAATGTATTTTATGCCTCGTACTTCTCAACGATCGTAGAGCAGCCCATTCCACCACCGATACACAGTGTAGCGAGACCACGCTTAGAATCTCTCTTCTTCATCTCATGTAACAGAGTTACTAAGATACGGCATCCTGAAGCTCCTACCGGATGTCCGAGTGCGATTGCACCACCGTTTACGTTTACCTTGCTCATATCGAACTTCAGGTCACGTGCTACTGCGATAGACTGTGCAGCAAATGCCTCGTTAGCCTCGATCAGATCAAAGTCATCAATGGTAAGTCCGGTCTTAGCGAGAACCTTCTTTGTAGAAGCGACAGGTCCGACACCCATGATCTCGGGCTCTACTCCGCCAAGTGCGCCTGCGATCCATGTAGCCATAGGAGTGATACCTAACTCTTTTGCCTTCTCCTCGCTCATTACAACGACTGCTGCAGCACCATCATTGATACCGGAAGCGTTACCTGCGGTAACAAGTCCGTCCTTCTTGCCTGAGCAGCATCTTAACTTGCTTAATGACTCTGCGGTAGTTCCCGGACGAGGTCCCTCATCCTTTACAAAGTCAACCATTTCCTTCTTAACCTTAACCGGTACAGGAACGATCTCATCATCAAACTTGCCTGCTGCGATAGCTGCCTCGCACTTCTGCTGGCTGTTTGCTGAGAACTCATCTAATTCCTCACGGGTAATTCCATACTTATCACATACGTTCTCAGCAGTGATCATCATATGATACTGATTGAAAGCGTCTGTCAATGCATCGTTTACCATGGTATCGATGATCGTTGCATTGTTCATACGATATCCGAAACGAGCCTTTGTCAAAGCGTAGGGAGCCATTGACATGTTCTCCATACCACCTGCAACAACGATATCTGACTGGCCGGAAAGAATCTGAGCAGCTGCCTCATTGACACACTTCAGACCGGAACCACATACTACGTTTAATGTAACTGCGGGAACCTCGATCGGTAAACCTGCCTTGATGGATGCCTGACGAGCTACGTTCTGTCCCTGTGCTGCCTGGATTACACATCCCATAAGTACTTCGTCAACCTGCTCAGGTTTCACACCTGCACGCTTGATTGCCTCTTTGATAACGATTGCGCCTAACTCTGCAGCGGGAGTGTTGCTCAGAGCGCCGCCCATTTTGCCGATTGCAGTACGGCATGCTGATGCGATAACTACTTTGTTTGCCATTTTTTTGTCTCCTTTTCGTTTATTAACTGTTAATTTTTTAACAATCACTTGAAAAATAAAATGCTCTTTACGAGCCCTGTAGGTAGATTGTACCATGAACAAAACTCATTTGCAACTAAATTTATAAACATTTAATAAAAAACATGATGACCCAGCACATATCCGTCGATTGTGCCGTTGTCACGTCTGAAATACAGGTATGGAACCGTGATATTACCGTTCAGTACCTCTTGTGCAGCCTGTCTGCACTCGCTGTTGGCACCTGCCGCCAGTCTCGCCGCCATACGTCCGCTCGCTACCGGAGAGAACTGACCGCTCTGATAGATGACACCCATGATCGTATTGGGAAAACTGCTGCTCGCGACACGGTTCATCACGACACTGCCGACCGCCAGTTTGCCCGCATAAGGCTCTCCCTCTGCCTCACACTGGATGATGCATGCCATGAGTTCGAGATCCTCTGCACTGGCGGGTTCTGAGGTGTCATCCGTGGATGGTTCATCAGCCGCCTCTCCGCTTTCTGTCTGCTCCTGACGGCGTTTTTCTTCTTCCTCCCGCCTGCGTTGTTCCTCTTCACGCTTCCGGCGCAGTTCTTCCTCCTGCCGCTTGATCTCTTCCATGCGTGCACGGTCCTCAGCGGCCTTCTGCTCTTCGAGTTTTTTCTCATATTCGAGCTGCGCCGTGAGGATATCCTGATTCTTCTGTTCGGCAGACAGCTGTCCGTTCAGATCCCCGAGTTCTTCCGATGCGTCTGAAGTCGCTGCTCCTGCCGCTTTCAGATCCGTTCTCGCATCAGCCACCAGCGTCGTGAGTTTTTCCTGCTGCGTCTTCTGCTCGTCCTGCAGCGCCAGCAGCTCATCCTTCTGCGCCTCATAATTTGCCTG
>Ga0129312_1000351_pt1 | contig 42591 bp, 37 predicted proteins | sample O827metagenome_FD_94434 | JGI IMG/M metagenome (GOLD analysis project Ga0129312, IMG submission 94434) | Orangutan group fecal microbial communities from Wisconsin, USA - O827 metagenome | ecosystem: Host-associated > Mammals > Digestive system > Large intestine > Fecal | place: USA: Wisconsin... | reverse complement strand
TCTCGTCGTCTTCTCGTTGTCATTTCGCTGTTTTTTCGCTGTTTTCTCGTTCGGTATTCGTTATGTCCTCGATCGGGTAACGAATAACGAACGAAAGCACAACGAGAGACGAACGAGGGACGAGCGAGAAGTCAACGAGAAGCGAACGATAATTGGTTGGTTGGTGGGTGAATTTTATAGCAAAATGTATAAAACAATTACCTTGTACGCTATTTTGTTGTGTTGAGATATGTGAATGGTGTAATGCCGCACGGAAATTTTTCTTATCCACGGAACACACAGAGGACACGGAAAAAGATTCTAGTTGAAGATTATTCTAAAGATTTTGTTTTAGATTTACCTATAGGTTATTTTTGTCACGACTCGGCAAAGAATAATTTTTTGGATTTATTCTCTGCTCTCGCTGCTCCAAAAATTCGAGCCGTAGGCGATCCATAACAAAACGCACCCATAAAGCGAGATACTCGAGCGCATTTTGGTCAGAGATTTTAGTTAAAGATTCACTGCTGTCCAAAGAAAAAATCTTGGACATGATTTAAATTGATTGTATTCAATGAGTTATACGAATTTGATTTTTTCGAGATTTGGAAACAGGGGGACTGTTTCTTGTTCCACTTGCCAACTGTTAAATCCGTGAAAACATTGCTGTGTATGTACGATTAGCTTTTCAAAAACTGTAATACTGTTATATTGTCACGCTTGAATCGCAAAAAATTCGTTTTTGGAAACTGTTAACTGTTATCTGTTATTTGTAACGCTTAGGAATGATGACATAGACCCCCTGACAAGTTCTTTTTGTCGGCAATAGTGGTTCAAATGGTGTTAAACCGACTGATGAGTTTCTTGCGATAGAGCCGCGCCACCTTGACATTATTAATATGGTCGAAGGGTGGATAGAGGCGACAGACATTGTCGCACACTTCCATCAGGCAGTTGATGTTGATGACTAAACGCTGGCTAACCTGTACAAAACAAGGGTCTAGGGCGAGCAATGTTTCGTAGTTAACATTACGTTTCAGGCGTATGGGTTCTTCGCATCCCGATACCACGACTTCCCAGATTCGCTGGTCACTATTGTAGCAAAAGAGTCCGATATCGGCAATGGAAACCACCCGAAAGTCAGAGGAGTTGGTATTGAAAATCAGTTTTTCCCGTTCGCGCCGTACAGTACTATTGATGTCGGCAGAATGGTTGTCAGACACCTCATGGCTGGAGGATTCAACATGGAGGCGCAAACGTTGAATCACCGCCGATAGTTCGTTGCGATCAACAGGTTTGAGTAGAAAGTCGAATGCCTCGTTACGAAACGAAGAAAGCATCGAGTCCTTATGTCCGGTGTACATCACCACTCGGCAGCGTCCTTGCGTGAGACGTTTCACCTCCCGAATGAAATCCACTCCCGACTTTCCCGGCAGTTCTACATCAAGAAAGACGAGGTCAGGAGAAGCTGCCTTGATCAGTCCTTCTGCCACCGTGGTGTTGCAGGCGCTTCCCACCACTTCAATATCGTCGTATTCCAAGAGCATGCGACTCAAAGTTTCGATGGAGAGAATCTCGTCGTCTATAATAATTGTTTTCATAAGTATCTAATTTATAGAATAATAGTTTAAATTTATGAAATATTTACTTTTATAGTGCTTTCAAGTGTCTCGGAACCGTAAGCATAGCGCTGCATCCATTATTATTATGAATATCGAAACGGATCTTTGAGTTTTTGTTTCCTTCGTTGATAATCGCCATAGTGTGGTGGATGATATTCAGACCAATTCGTGCCTTGGCATTGTTGTAGGCACGGATGTCAAACCCAGGGCCAGTTCCTGCTTTATTTACCCCAAAGCTGATAGTCGATTACCTTATTGTCGTTGGGCTGAATGCTGTCGCTTGCCGAAGATGCAGGTTCTTGGGCATTCTTCTCCAGATGATAATAACTCCCGGCCAGGGCTGCCAGTAGGGCGATGATGAGGGCACAGAGCAGGAGCGAGGCGTGGCGGTAACGGGGCGTACAGGACAGGCGCTGGCGCAGTTGGACGATATTCTGCGGACGGCTTTGCGGGTCGCGGCAACTACAGATTTCTGCCATCTTGCTGAGCGCCTTATCGCCCGTAGCCTTGGCCATGTCGCCCAGAACCATGCCCAGAGAATAAATATCGGCACGCGGTTCAGCCTTGGCTCCCGGCAACATCTGTTCGGGAGCAATATAGCCCGAAGTTCCGGCTGGCGATTTCAATACGCAGAAAGAATCGCTATCCGAGAGACCGAAATCGATGAGCTTCACGTTCTGTCCGTTATGTGTAATCATGATGTTGGAAGGTTTCAGATCGCGATGAATCATCTGTTTGTTGTGCATGTATTCCAGTGCATCCATCAGCTGTCCTGCTATCTTGCGGGCGAGTTCTGCCGAGAGGGCATTCTTCTTGATGAGCTGCTCCAGATTATCGCCGTCAATATATTCCATCACAACTACCGTGCCTAGGTTGTCAACCTTTTCCAGGTCGATGGTACGGCAGATATTGGGATGTTCCAGCTGCTGACCTATTTCAAACTCCTTGGCGAGTGCCTGGCGGTAAATAGGGGTGTAGAGAAAATCGTTCTTGAGACATTTCAACATGAAACGCTTGCCGTATTTGGTGGCTGTAAAGATGCGTGTATGGCCCGAAATAGACACGTAGCATTGGTGGAGATTGCTGAATGCATCCTCCACAGGCAAGGGGTTTGAATTGTTCATCTCCTTGCTGATATCCTCGGTAAATCCCGATGTCGTTTTCTTCTTCTTTTCTTCAGTTTCTTCCATGCTCACGGATTCCTCTTTTTCTTGATTACTGTTATTTTATTTCTCGTTGATGCTGATGACGGTAAGTCCGCCGTTTCTGCCGGCTACGAACGAGGCTGTACGCTCGCCGCCACGCTCGATGTAGGGCAGGAAGAGGGGCTGCTCCTTGATGAAACAGCCTGTTACGAAGCGGTCGCCAGGCTGCAGTTTGCTGTTCTCTGATTTCTCTATTTCATAGGTGCTGTCGCCCAGATAGCGGAGCTGCAGCAGACGGTTGGGCCTCCAACCGATAGAAACAAGAGTACCTTCTTGTAAATCGCTACTTACCAGCTGGTTTGCCTTGAAGAAAGAACTGTTGTACTTGGTGCTGGTCTTGAGCCAATGGGTAAATTCCATGTAGTTCTTATGCCCGATGTATTGGGAAAGCACATCGAGGGTTACCATGCGCGGCTTATGATTGTCGCTCACGTATCCATAGAGTCGTTTGAGGGTGGATGGAGAAATAGTTCCACATGTTTTCTTCTCCAGATAGAGTGAAAACTCTTCGAAGTCGGTTGTCGTGGCAAGAATCTTGCCATATTTCTGTTCTACGAGCGATTTGAGCTCTTCTATTTCGGGTGTTGTCATAATTTATTCTTTAACAGTATGAATGTTCGATAATTTTATTCTTCAACGATATGGGTGAATTTGCCCCATATCTTATGGTCCTGATACCCCTTTTTCATGCCTGCAGGAATGTGGACCACGCAGGTGGTGAAGAAGTTGGTTACCTTGTTGGAGAAGGCGTTTTCTTCGCAGTAAGGTATCATGGAAGCAGAAACATAGAGGTCGGTAAGCGGACTTTCATCGAAAGCGTAGTTGCTGATATGTTCGGTTTTTGCTCCCAGATATACTTTCGTGAGCTTCCTGCAGCCTTGGAAAACGCCCGTAGGAATCAGCTTGATGCCTGCCCCGAGATGTATTTCCTTTATCTGGCTGTCCATGAAGGCACCTTGCCCTAAGGTTTCAACGTTGTCTGACAGATAAAACACCTCGATGCTGCATTCCTTGAAGGCGTAGGCGCCAATGGAGGTAAAGGCGGAAGGAAGGGTGTATTTGCCCTTCTTGCCCATCGGAAACCAGACGATTTTGTTGCCTTCTGCATTCAGCAGCACGCCGTCCTGACTCTGGTAATGAGCGTTGGCTGGCGAAACCGTAATGGCTTCGAGCGCTGTGCATCCGCTGGAAGGGAGAATGCTGCCTGCTGAGGCAGGAATCTCTATCTCGCGGAGCGAAGTGCAATCGGCAAACGCATCTTTCCCGATGGTGGTTGCATCGGCTGGGAGAACTACGTGGGTGAGCTTCTCGCAACCGGCAAATGTGCCTTGCACAATCTGGTTTTCTGCAGCTTCGTGATGATAAGGACCTACCATTCCGCCTGCTGCGAGGTGAACGTCGGTAAGGTCTATATCTGAGAGTTTGCCTGGGGTGGATGCATTATTATTGTCGCGCCCCATCATCAATCTCAGACAACTGAGGTCTTCGCCGTTCAGGATTCCGGCTATGGTCAGCTGGGTATAATCGTAAAGCTGGTTGCCCATCAGCTGGGTCAGTTCGCCTGTTTCGTTTAGCGTAATGGCATCGCTCGTATCATATTTGATGGCGGTTCCTATGGTTTCTCCTATCGTATTCCGGGCGAAAGGCCGGAACTCGTAGTGGGCATTCCGCTCCAGATTTCCGATACGCAACTTGATTTTGCCCTCCTTTCCGTTAAAGTTTTCTACGATGCATTTCTGCTTGTTGTCCGGCTCGCTGGTCAGATAAACGTAGCATCCGGTTTCGGTCATCGGTTCGCCGCCATCATCGGTTATTTCGTAACTTACGAAAGCACTCATCGGTCCGTGACTCAAGAGCGTGGTCGATGTAAGTTTCGGACTCATATTGGGCAGGGTGGTGAAACTCATCATGTTGCTGGTTGTGGTTGTTCGCCCGTTGTTGCCCTGCAGCATATAATAATAGGTAGTGCCCGCTTTGAGCCCCGTCAGAACCAGCGAGACGTCAGCTCCCTTGGCATGAACCTCGCTGGTATTGAGGTCCATGCTCTCCGAAGTGCCGTATCTGAACAGAAGTTTCGGCATTTCTGTTTCTCCCTCTATGGTAGCTGATCCGTTGAGGGTAGCCTCTGTTCGGGTGATGTGGGTCGCCTCTGTGGTTATCAGGCGCGGCTCCAGATAAGCAGGCTTATCGCTATTGCTGCAACCTGCCATCATCATGTTTCCTATCAGGAGGGCAAAAAATCTGATGTTGCGTAATATGCTTTTTAAGTTCATTTCTTACTTCTTTTGTTTTCCTATTTTAATACCTATGCCGATGCTGCCCTGCCATTGTTTTCCGGCGATGGTGATGGCTGAGGCTGCGATGCTCACTCTGTTGAACGAGGCGAGCACACCCAGCTGGGCTGCGAAGCCTTTGTGGGTAAGGTCTTCGTTGAGCAGGTATCCGCCTCCGCTGCTCTCGGTCTGTTGCCAGGCTGTAGCGGCTTTGCCGTAGCCTACGCCTTCGAAGAGACAGAAGCCATGCGTGATGTGGTGGATGGCTCCAGCGGTAAAGGTGTAGTTCTGGTGGCGTGTACTGCCTGTATAATAAGGTTTGATGCTGCTGCCCGGCGTTAAACCTTCTTTGTTGCAGGTTCCCTCTGTGCTGCCTATGCTCTTGAGGTTGCTGCTGGCATGGATAAAGAAGCCGTGGCGGCGCATCAGGGCGAAGAAGAGACCATAGGACGGTCCGTCTTCATGAAGGGATAGCGTGGCGAGCGTGTAGAGGGCGAGTGGCATCTTCTTACGTACTTGTGGGATGGCAATCGTATCTATTACCGTCTTTACCTCTATGATGGTGTCGTGCTTCTCCTGGATGATAGGAGTAGGCTTGGGCAGTTTCAGTTTCAGCTCGTAGGTCATTCTGTTTTCCAGCGGTTTGCTGAACCGGTAATCGCGGAGCACGCCCCATTCCGGATGCTTGATGGTGAGCAGTTTGGAGCCTTTAGGAAGATAGAGCCAGATTTCGCCCACTTTATCTTTTCGCAATACGATTCCGAGCGGGGTGGAGAAGGCAAAGTCGGAGGGCGCTTCTACCTTTACCAGGGCACAAGGCTCATCGTTGAGGTCGCGCACGGGGGTGATAAAGGCACTCACGTCGTTGGGCAACAGGCGGAAACCTGCTACCGAAAACTCTTGTGCCTGGGCGGATGCCGACCACAGGCTTAATATGAATAAGAGTATCGTGAGTCTAAAACTACCAACTCTTAACTTCTCACTCCTAACTGCCATCATATTATTCTAAATTAAAGTCTTGTATACTGATTACATCGTCTCCGCTATGTACGGTTCCTGCCGGTTGCCAGATGCGCACGTGGATGAGCGGCATGGACGGGTTGCGGAAATCCCAGATCAGAAAGAGATAGCCGTCGTCTGCGTAGCGGCTGCTCTTGTATTGCTGTCTCAGGGTGACGCTGTAAATGCCGTCCATCGTAGGATGGCGCATGATGCGGAATCCCGAGAATTTCAGGTCTATCTTTTGGTTGACTGTAAATACCTTCGCCAGTCTTGAAATATAGTCTTTCTTCGAGTGAATGGCGTAGGTTACCTTTGCTTCAGCCTGACACTTGTTGTCGTTGGCTGCAGGTTTTACCACGTTTCCTACGATGATGAGTGCCTTGTCGCTAAACACCTGTTTCAGAAAATCAAGATCCTTGGTGGTATAGGCTGTGCGGAAATGTTCGCAGTAGTTGAGGATGGTGTGGCGGCGTCTGGCATCGGTCTCTGTGAGTTTGCCCTGCATGATTTTCAAGGCTTCCTTGTAGAAAGGATTCGACTGCGCCATCGTCTTGAGATCTACCTGCGAAAGATGGCTGGTCTTTCCTGCTTTTGATGCCTTCGCTTGCCTGCTTGCCTGTTCTTCCGGTTGGTAATCAGTTGCACTCTTCGTGCCTTCTTCCGTCTCTCCGTTCATCAGTATCTGCGCCTGCTGCCTGTTGGCTTCCGGAACCGCATTTTTATTGTCTTCTGTGAATACTACCATACCTTGGCGGTCGATAAATCCCTCTCTCTTAGAGTTTTGCTCGCGGAACCGGAGCTGCCCGTTGCGGAAACGGGTGTCTAGCAGACAGCCACGCAAAGGGATGGTAAACAGCTCGTTACCGTCTGCATCTTCTACCACGTATCGCTTGCCTTTCGCGCCGTTGTCCTGTTCTACAAGTTCCAGTCCTTCGTTCACTCCGTATCGGATTTCCTGACAGTCGCCTTTATAAACGGCAGAGGGCAGCAGCCACAAGGCTGCCACCCATCCTCCGAGAAGGAGTGCTAGAAGGGATAATATCAATACCGTCTTCTTCATTTATAATTCTCTGTATTCTTATCATTCATAGCCCTTCGGGAGAAAGGCTTTCTTATTTATTTCCCCCAGTTCTGAATCTCGCCGCCTATCTCTATCTTCACCTGGTCTGGGTTGTCAGAAATGATGAAGTTGACAAGATGTTCGGTTCCGGGTTTAAACTGGAATCTGCTCTCGAAGAGATAACTTACACCTTTCATTACCACTTCGATGAGTGGTCTTCGGTTTTCTATGCGTTGAGGCACGATGATTGCCGAGTAGATATAGTCGCTCTCCTGATGGGCGATGATGCTCTGCTGGGTTCCTTTCACATAACGGGTTGCCACGCCTGCCTGAAGGTCGATGGTGGCTGTAGGTACCGTGCTGTGGATGGTTACCTGGGCATGGGTGGGCATGTCTCCCTCAAAGTCTTCGCCCTTGATCAGGCGTATCTTGAGCTTGCTCATGATGTGCTTGAAGTTGAGGCTGATAGGGGAGTTGGATGCCTGGATGTCCTTGCTGGTGGCAAAGAGCAGGTCGCTTGCCTCGTAACCGCCGGGTGCAGTTGCCGTCTTCGGGGTACTCTGGTCGAGGGCTACGCTGAAAGGCTGGTCTGTCGTGCTGCTTACGCCCTGTATGTATGGGTAGTAAGCGTAGGCGTTGTAGGTGCCTTCGTCCCAATAGAGGGTGCGGGCGGCTTCCCATTTGCTGCCATCGTAGGTGAGCGCTTCGTTGTTCACGAGATTGCCGCCTATTTCGAGTGGAGCCTTGCTTTCTGCCACGTAGAGACCTATCTTGTCGTTTGACTCGAAACTGGTTGCCGTGGCACGGCTCTGGCCGGGATAGTTTACGGCAAAAGTCATCGGCGTAGATTGGGCATCCTTGAAGCGGGAGGTTGTTTCCACCTCCTCGCTACATGAAACCATTCCTAATATAGCCAACGCAAAACTGGCGTATCTTATTATATGTTTCTTCATTTTTTTTTCTTGTTTTAATGGTCCATATTCTGATTTATCTTGCTCTCGCTCTTAGCGATGCTTTCTAACCTTTGCCATTTTCAGCGGACTGCCTTTATGGAAGACTGGAGCATGCTGGTAGGTTCCGGATGTGCGTTGGTCGCCATTGCCGCCGAATGCACGGCTCTCTACGACTCCCGCATCCCGCTTGTCGTTCTTCACGAAATCTTCGAAACTGTAGGCTTCTCCGGCATACGCCTTGATGCGCTTCACGATACTCTCACGGCTGATGGTGCTGTAGTAAGGAATATCGTTGTTCATGCAGGAGTTCGGCTCCGAACGGAAGACGCCACGATTGTGCATGTAGCCTCCCTCGTAAATATCCACGATGTCGCTGTAGCGGTCGTCGAAGATCAGATGGCTCCAGCCCACGCTGTGCATCTTGCCGGTAAGTTCCAGGTTATCGTACCAGCCGAGCGACTTGGCTGCGTTGAATTCAAGAACGTGTCCGCAGCAGGTACAATCGCAGAAATCAATGAAGGCATTGTGATAAATGTACTCATCGCCCAACTTTCCGAATCCGTGTCCGCCTGCCTCATGCTGGATGACGCCACGGGTATCGAGTGGATAATCATAGGTACTCTGCGGACAGAAAGCAATAGCCGAACCATCTTCCCACATCTGGCAGATGCCGCCGTAATCGGTAGAATTAGGAACCATGATAATCAGCGTCTGATTCAGATTGCCCTTGTTGACGGTTGGAGCGCCCAGAGCATAATCGAATACTTCGTCATAATCAGCCTTCAATCCTACGCCACCAGTAAAGGTGGTATTGAATCGGTTGTAGCGGATGGTATTTACGGTTCCTACGCCCGATTCCGTAGAAAGCGGAATGGCTGTATAGACGTTGAAGTAATCACGGTAAGTCTTGTAAGGCTCGATACCGAAGAAATACTCCACTTCCTGCTTGATATCCGTCAGATATTTTCCGCTGGCAATATCTTTTGCGCTAAAGCCGTCGCCGAGCAGAACGATGTTGATTCCACCATTATTGCCCTTGGTAGCCTTCTGTAGGGTAATCCATTCGTCCTCTCCATATTCATAACCATACTGCGAAACGCTACATTCGTGGGTATAGTCTTTGTCTTTCAGGCGGAATACCACCTTTCCATCACGACTATCAGCATTCTTAGCCATTCCCTTGATGGTCAAGGTTACTTCTGTTTTCTTGTTGCCGCTGGCAGGAGAAACCTCACACCAGTCTGGCTTGCTGGCTACTTCCCATTCGCCTTCGGCGTTAATTACCAGTTTCTGCTTGTGCTCCGTGCTCAAGGCGCAGGCTACAGATGGGCGGCAAACGAGCTCGTGGTGAGCTGCGATACGCTTGAAGTCTTTCCAGCCACTGGCTGCCTGATACTGGGAAATGGCAGACTCAGGAACTTCGAGAGTGAAGTTATCCTTGGCTACGCCGTTGAAGGCGCCATTCTGAACGTAAGCAGGCATCGTTCCTTTACAAACAATGGAGTTGATTCCATAACAATTTGCAAAAGCGCCACCTTCATCATTATAGCTAGCTTCGTATCTGATGTTTTCCATGCTTTCAGGAAAAACAAGTCCCTCGATACTTCTACATTCCGCAAAAGCTCCTGCTCCAATACTTTCAAGGCCTTCAGGAAATTCAAGGATACCCATAAGACGCCAGTTGTATGCAAACGCGTTGTCACCTATGGCGCTTAAATGTTTTGGTAAAATTAATTCGCCGGAGAAATCATTATTGTAGAAAGCTCCATTTGAAACAGTCTTCAAATCTTTAGGAAGCTTTAGCTCTCCTTTGAATCGGCATCCTGAAAAAACATCATTAGAAATATTAATAATGCCATCATGTAGTTCTAGTGTTCCATTAAAACCGCAATCTTGAAATACCGCAGATGGAATACTTTTAATACCTTGAGGAATAGATAAAGAACCTGTAATGTTCTTGCATCCTTGGAATGCACATACTCCTAATCTTTTAAGTTTCGATGGTAATTTTAATTCTCCATATAAGCCTTTGCATCCTGCAAAGCAATAACCTCTGATGAGTTCAACATTGTCTGGAATGATAAGATTTCCTGTTAAACTAGAACATCCTTGAAATACTCCTCCATAATAATCTGTTCCTTCGTCTGATGTTTGGTTATCAGCACCATTACCTGCAGTTCCTAAATATTTGAGAGTGCTAGGAAGTGATAATGTACCATTTAAAGAAGTACATCCATTAAAGGCACCTCTTTGAACTTCTATAACACCTTCAGGAATAATCAATGAACCAGATAAGTATTTGCACCCATAGAAAGCATTTGCTCCGATAGAAACTAATGTGTCTGGTAAAACAAGTCGTGTTAGGTTTTCATTTCCTCCCAGTTGTGAATTTCTGTAGAAAGCACTACATGGAATTTGGTCATCTAAAATATCTCCTTCTCCTATTTGTACATGTCCATACCCTTTAATTCTTACTTCTTTGAGGTTTAATGCCTGTAAAGAAGTCATAGAATCTCTCATGAAATAGAAATCGCGAGAATCAATCTGTCCTGTAATCTTGAGATTTCGAACCTGAGTATAGTCTTTATTAGCCTCAGTAATGGCATTCTTCAAACCTCCAGGAGTAGAGTTGATGACAATATACTCCTTCGCCGCAGCATCATGACTTACCAAATCATTCTCCCAAGGAGTAATGCTTTCGCTTATCAAAGTAAGCTTATAAGTGCCGCTTCCTGCCTGCTTATCTACCTTGATGCCGAAGTTCATCATCTTGCCAGCCACATAGGTAAGTGCTTCGTTCTTAACGAATTTATAAGGCACGCCACCGATTGTGATGCTGAAGAGGGTTGTGCCGGCTGCCACGGTTTGAGGAACCACGATGGTGCGCCACTCGTCGTTAGTACGAGATGGGATGGTCATGGTGTTCTCTACAGCACCTGCAGTCTTGATTTCGCCAGTAGAAAGGTTGATGCTTGCCTTGCGGGCTACGTTGGCTGTCAGAACAATCTTCTCCAGATTCGCCCATTCGCCCTCGGCAAAACCGGAACCCTGGATCAGGGTAACGCGGGCATTAGACATGCGATGCGCCATAGGCAAACGGATTACGCTGGTGGTAGGAGCCACATCTGACACCTTGCCCCAGAGAAAATCGCTCGCTTCGTAGCCACCCATTTCGCCATTCTCGGTAGCCTTGCTCTGGTCTTTCTGAACTTCAAACTGATAATCTTCGATGCTCTCTGGGTTGGCAAAAGGATAGTAACCATACACATCAATATGCGTATGCTTGTCTTTCCAGAAAAGGTCATAAGCGGAGTTCCACTTATAGTTAGGCTCATCGAAAGTGTGGCGCACATTATCGCCACGGTTGCCATTTACCTTCAGGGTTCCAGGCTTGTTTCCCTCGTAATCTACGATGTAAACGCCCATCACGTCGCCGTTGCAGAAACCGTTGTCGTTGACGCGGGTTACGGCAAGCTGGTCGATATCGCCCGAAAGCCGGATGCGGTTGCTGTCGTGCTGCTCGGTCTTGTCGCCGAAGAAGTCTTCGCTACAGCCCGTCAGGAGCATGGCTCCTGCCGCAAGCAGATATAATAAGGAATGTTTTACTTTTTTCATAAATAATTCTTTTTGGGGAGATGGCCTTTCTCAGTCAGAAAGATCATCTCGTATTATTTCTAGATAGAAAATCGTCTGTTCTGTTATTCAGCTGTTCCGCCATAGTCAATACCGTCGTCTTCCCACTTGCTTATATTTACATTCACGCCGTTGCTGGTCTTGCTGAGCGTAACGGTAAACTTATACTTCTTGCCAGCCTCGAAAGCGGAAAACTTGGATGACTTAGGGAGATTGAAATCTCTGCCGTCAACATTTACGGTAATGAGATTTCCATCGCCTACGGCTTGCGGAATGATGAGCGCTATGTAGCTGTTGCCTTCTTCCTTGAGCGGAATGAGGTTTGTATCATCACCCTGGGCTGTTACGGCACCTGTAGAAAGATTGGCTGTAGCCTGTGTCTTCAGACAGTTGATCTTTACGCTAATCTTGGCTGCAGCAAGCGAAGCCTCTGTAAATCCGTTTCCTGCCACGAGGTTGATGATTATCTGGCTCAACACGTGCTTGGCTTCTATCTTCACGGCGCTTTCTGTAGGAGCCGCATCTGTAGTCTTGCCTATCAGAAGTTCGCTAGCCTTGTATTTTTCCGTTGTGCTCTGGTCAGCATTTACGGTCCAAGGCATCGCCTCTATGTTGCTGATAGTGGCTGTATATGGATAATAAATGTAGAAATCGGCGTGGGTGCTGTTGTCTTTCCAGTAGGTTGGAGTTGCAGCCTTCCAGGTTCCATCATAAGTAAATTTCGTGTTGTCTATATAGTTACCTGTCGTTTGAAGTGTTGCGGCAGAGCCATCGGCTTGATGGTTGACAACAAACAGTCCTATCTGGTCTCCCGTTTCAAAAGCCAAATCAGTAGCACGGGTTATCGAAGTGCTGATGTTGATAGGTACTTTTGCTGAAGGGGGTGGACTAGGTGTAGGGCCTAATTCTGAACCTCCACCGGAACATGCGGTTAATGCGAGGAGCATGTTCCCTACGATTGCTAAATACTTCTTCTGTTTCATGATTTCTTCGTTTTATATGATTACTTTTTCATAGGTGTATCTGGAACTGCTAGTTTCATTTACTTTGCAAAGGTAGGAAAAGAAGTGGTATTATACAAGTTCATAATGGTTCATATATGGAAAAGGTGTTAAACAACATGTTTTTAGGGGAGCGGAAACAGGGGAACAGTCCCTGTTTCACTTGCCAACTATTAAATCCACAAAAAGCCATTGTTGTTATGTGCGATTTTGCTTTTCAAAACTGTAATACTGTAACTGTAACGCAAAAAATCGTTTTCAAAACTGTAATACTGTAAGCTGTAAGGATTGTAACGCAAAAATGAAGTCTGAAGGCTGAGGGAGTGGTCTTTATCATCCTACGAAAATCTTTAGAATAATTCAACTATAATCCGCTTTCTCTGTGTGATCCGTGGATTTTTTTGGTAGCCTGAAGGCTAGAAATCTTTGGAGGAAATCTTGTTTAAGATATTGCCTACGTCAAGAAATATTTTAGGAAGATAACAATATTATTAAATAGATTTCTGGACCGTTTAGGTCCTTAGATTTTACATGAAGATTTCCGCCAAGATTTACCTATGGTTTGTTTTGTCGTGACTCAGCATAGTGAAAGCCGCGTCTCACTCTGTCTTCGCTACTCCAAAACATCTTGCCGGCAGGCAACTAAAAATATAATCTTTAACGAAAATCCTAACTGAAAATGCGCTCGAGTTCCTCGCTTCTGGGAAGGGTTTTATTATGGATCGCCTTACGGCTCGAATTTTTGGAGTAGCGAAGACAGAGTGAGAGTTCCATTTCATGGCACCTTTTCGTTAAGCCAAATGAGCAGAGTTAATTTTCCGATTAAGTGAGTGAAAAATCAAGCTCGCTTGAAGTTTTCCGAACGTGAGGAAAGTCAACGAAGTTAAGCTCGCTTTAATTCTGCCATGGCGAGAAAACGAAGGATGAAATCCAATCTCCACCTTCAGAGTTGAATGTTTCAAAAATAAACTCCGCAGGATAGATGCGGTAAACCAGACGTTACTTCATCTTCACGCCCATTTCATGAAGCAAGAAACCGAAGATGTCTGCCTGCTCTTCCATCTGTTTGGCAAGAGGTTTACCACTACCATGTCCTGCCTTGCTGTCGATACGAATCAATACAGGCGACTTGCCACTCTGACACTCCTGCAGACGGGCTGCAAACTTGAACGAATGGGCTGGAACAACACGGTCGTCATGGTCGGCTGTCGTGACAAGAGTGGAAGGATAGTTCACACCTGGCTTCAAAGTATGGAGGGGGGAATAGCCCTTGAGATACTCAAACATCTCAGGACTGTCGGCACTCGTTCCGTAATCGGGAGCCCAGTTCCAACCGATGGTGAACTTATGATAGCGCAGCATATCCATCACTCCCACTGCTGGGATGCAGACACGGTAGAGGTCGGGACGCTGGGTCATACAAGCTCCTACCAGCAAACCTCCATTGCTACCGCCATAGATGGCAAGATGGTTGGAATCGGTATATTTCTCGCTGATGAGCCACTCGGCTGCTGAGATGAAATCGTCAAACACATTCTGCTTCTGCAGTTTTGTACCTGCTAAATGCCATGACTCACCATACTCACCGCCACCACGGAGCGCTGCATAGGCATAGATGCCGCCATTCTCCAAGAAGGGAATGCGCATGGGTGAGAACGATGGGGGATAGCAAATGTTGAAACCTCCATAGCCATAGAGCATGACGGGATTCTTGCCGTTGCGCTTGAGACCTTTACGGTAGGTGAGGAACAAAGGCACCTTGGTGCCGTCCTTGCTGGTACAGAACACCATCTCTGTGGTATAGTCGTTAAGACGGACGTTGACCTTGGGCTGACTTTCCACTTGACTCTTGCCTGTGGCAGGATCGAAACGATAGATGGTGGTAGGAACGGTATAGGAGGTGAAACTGAAGAAACACTCGTCCTGTTTGCGGCTGCCGCTGAATGAGGCGCTACCAAAGGTTGGCAACTCGATGCGGCTGAGACGCTCTCCCTTGACAGAATAGAGCCATGCCTCGGTACAGTTGTCTTTAGAGTAGGTAAGAATCATGTGGTCAGCGGGCAGGAAAAGCACATCCTGAAGCACACCGTCTTGCTCACCTACCACTTCATGCCAGTCGGTCATGCCGGGTTTACGCACGTCAGCCACCATCAAGCGGTAGCGTGGAGCACCTTGGTTGGTGAGGATATAGATGGAATCGCCGATCATCTCTACAGGCGAATAGGTCTTGCTGGCGTCTGCTGTCATCTGGATAAACTGCGAGTCTGCCACACGGAGGTCGCGCACATAGAGGTTGTAGCCTTGGTCCATGCCGGACTCGGTAAGAAACATCAGCGTCTCCTCGTCGTTGAGTCCTACACCGTAGAAGCGCAGGGGTTGTGCAGGGTTCTGATAGAACAGCACATCATCGCTCTGAGGGGTGCCGATGCGGTGGTAATAAACTTTCTGCACCTCGTTCTTCGCTGAGGTCTCAAGGCCCTTCTCTGGAGCATCGTAGGCACTGTAATAGAAACCGTCGCCTCGCCATGTGGCATTGGTGAATTTTGCCCATACGATATGGTCGTCAAGGAGCTTTCCGGTTGCCACATCCTTGACATAGATTTCTTCCCAGTCGCTGCCGCTACGCGAAATGACGTAGGCAAAATAGCGTCCGTCGTTGGAGAAGGAAATGCCCTTTACCGCAACGGTTCCGTCGGTGCTGAGACTGTTTGGATCGAGAAAGACGCGCTGTTCACCACCCAACTGGTCCATCTGATAGAGCACCGACTGGTTTTGCAGTCCGTTGTTGCGATAAACATACCATTTGCCATTCTTCTTGAATGGGGCATAGACTTTCTCGTAGTTGACAACCTGGCGCAACCGTTTAAGATATTTGGCGCGCTGTGGAATCTTGGCCAGATAGGCATTGGTCACTGCGTTTTCTGCTTCGACCCATGCTGCCGTTGCTGCGCTGGTGTCGTTTTCGAGTGGACGATAGGGGTCAGACACCTTCACTCCGAAATACTCGTCGATGGTATTGTCGGTAGGTGGCGTAGGATAATGCAGCTGTTGTGCATGAACGGCAGCGGCAGTCAAAGAGAGTGCCGATGCGCAAAGAATCTGTTTTATCATAGTTATTTCGTTTTGGTGTTCCCAGATAGCTTTATCTAAACGTGCTCAGCGGAGGATTTTCATTCCTCCACTTCGCAGGGTTTGAAGTGCATGTCTCTTTCGGCTTTTTCTCTCGGAAAAGCAAAATAGGTACATGTGGCTTCTGTGCATATTTTGCCAGAAGAGTCGGCGAGGGTGGCGTCGATGATAATGATGTTTCGCTTCTGCTCGCGGATATGGGCTCGCACGGTCACCTCTGAATCGTCGGTTGACACGGGGTGCTTATAGTGTGTCTCCATCTTTGAGGTAACCCCTGCTGTTTGTAATTTGCGAGTGACGACCCATCCGCACACCTCATCGAGAAGTAATGCCTGGATGCCGCCGTGCAACGTATTGAGCCATCCTTGGTAATTGGCAGACGGATGCCATTTGCTGACGATATCGTCTCCGTCTTCGTAAAAGCAGAGGTGAAGGCCGAAGGGGTTGTCGGGGGCGCAACCGATGCAGTTGTAACCTTTTAATCCGGTCCAAGGATTTGTGATTTTCTTCATGTCCATGTTATCTGTGTTGTTTTTTAATCTTGCTTTTAATCGTTATAAATGGCAATCTTGATGACGTTGTCTTCCTTGTTTTCGAAGATGCGATAAGCCTCTTCGATGCGGCTGAGCGGGAAACGGTGGGTGATGAGCGGGGTGGTGTCTATCTTGCCTTGTGCGATCAGTTGGAGCACCTCGGCACAGTCGCAACCATCCACACCGCCTGTTTTGAAGGTGAGGTTCTTGCCATACATGTCGGGTAACGGCAGCAGTTGCGGCTTATCGTAGAGTGCCACAATGGTGACGATGGCATTGGGACGGGCACACTGCCAGGCCAGTTGGAAAGTGTCGGGTCCTCCTGCCACTTCCAACACGCGGTCGGCGCCTCCATGAAGGCTGTGGGCGGCTGTGAAGTCGCAACACTCCTCGGGGGTGGTGACCAACACATCGGGATAGTTGTCGCGGATGAACTGGCGTCGTTCTTCCGACTGTTCACAGACGATGATACTCTTCGGATGCTTGAGCATGACGCAGAGTAGGGTGCATATTCCCGTGGGACCTGCTCCGATGATGAGGACGGTGTCGTCGGGACTTATGTCGCTGATGCGTGCAGCCCAGAAGCCCGTGGCGAGGATGTCGCCAACAAACAGCGCTTGGTCGTCGGTCACACTGTCGGGGATGCGGTTGAGGCCTTGTGATGCCAGTGGAACGCGCACGTATTCAGCCTGTCCACCGTCAATGCGACAGCCTAATGCCCATCCGCCGTGGGGCGAGGTGCAGTTGTTGACATAACCGTGACGACAATAAAAGCAGTCACCGCAGAAGGTTTCTACATTGACCGTCACGCGGTTGCCGACGCTGACACCCTTTACCTCGCTTCCCGTCTCTTCTACAATGCCCACCATCTCGTGGCCCACAGTTATGCCTGGTACGGCACGGGGTACGCTACCATGCTTGATGTGCAGGTCGCTGGTACAGATACTGCCTAAGGTGACGCGCACGATGGCATCGGTGGGGGATTGGATTGAAGGACGTGGCTTGTCGGTCATGGCAAACCTGCTTTTTTCAATATAGGTAAATGCTTTCATATCGTCTGATTTCTGCTGAGGGGTATGCTGTGTTATTCTGCAGTTTCGTAGAGTCGGAAACTCTTGGCTGGTATGATGTCGTCGATGACGACGGAACCCTTGACGGCTTTTGCATTGAGTTTGCCTGCAACAGGACGGATGAGGTCGGGATTGTCGAGGGTGTTCTCTTCGTCCATCTCGGTGTGGCAGAGTGTCAGCGTATGCACGTCATTGGCTGATTTTCTGTCTTGCAAGCGGATGCTGACCGGTTGGGACTGATCGCTGGTGTTGATGACCTTCACGATAATGGTGTGCTTGGCTTTGTCAGCAACAGCACTGGCGAAGAGACCATCCTGTCCGTCTTGTCCTGCCACCGGTTTGCCGTTCATCGTAAGGCGCAAAGCATGTGTGCCTTTGTGTGTGGCATACATCTGCTGGACGTAATAACTCGTGGTCTTAAACATGCGCGTATTGTCGTACCAGATCATGTCAGGGCGCCACTGCCATCCTTCAATATGGGCGAAGAGGGGAGCGTAGGTGGCCATGTGAACGATGTCGGCATTTCGCTCGAGATCGGTCATGAAGGCTGCCTCGTAGAGTGACGTTTCGTAGTGGTTCCATTTCTTTCCTTTTCCGTGGCAGGCGTATTCACCCGCAAAGACCTTCGGACCACGACGGTCGTAGGTCTCATAGCGCAGTCCGTTGTGAAGGAACCATTGTTCATCGCGGTAGTAATGCTCATCCACCAAGTCGGCTTTCTGGCGACGCATTTCTGCCCAGCCTCGGTCAAACTCTCCACCCTCTGGATTGGGACCGCTTGAACCTACTATCTTGATGTTGGGATAGTGCTTACGGATGGCAGTTACAAATGGTTTTAAGCGCTCGTAATACATTGAGTCCCATTGCTCATTTCCTATTCCGATGAACTTTAGGTTGAATGGTGCAGGATGGCCCATTTCTGCGCGTTGGCGACCCCATGTGGTGGTTGTGTCGCCATTGGCAAACTCTATGAGATCGAGTGCATCCTGAATATAGGGATCGAGTTGGTCAACAGGCTGGTGGGCATTGGCATCGTTCCAGTTTTGATACTGGCACGCCATGCCTACATTAAGTACAGGTAATGGTTCGGCACCAATATCTTCAGAGAGTTGGAAATACTCGAAGAATCCCAGACCGCCACTTTGGAAATAGTCGGGATAGTAACGATGTTCGAAGGTAAACTCCCATCTGTTGCGGTTCAGTGGACGGTTTTCCACGGGACCGATGGTATTCTTCCATTGATAGCGGTTGGCAAGTTCTTCGCCCTCAACGATACATCCGCCAGGGAATCGGAATACCCCCGGATGAATATCGGCAAGTGCCTGTCCAAGGTCGCGTCGCATACCGTTGGTTCTGTTGCGGAAAGTGTTAACGGGGAAGAGGCTGATATGTTCGAGCGACACGGGTTGCTGACCTTCCAGGAAGATGCGCAGTCGCGCTTTATTGTCTGTCTTGGGTGAATGAATCTTCACCTCATAGCGCTTCCACTCATTGGAGTTGATGTCGATATGTGCCGTGGCGAAATCCTGTCGTTCCTCAAGTGTACCTTCATCGATGAGTTGCACTTTGATACGTGCCTTCCCGTTGGGTGCTTTTGCCCATACTGAGAAGCGGTAGTCTTCGCCTTTCAGCACTCCGATGCCGAAATATCCCTCGTTGACGAGTCCTGATCGGCGCTCGCGGTGTCCGGGATAGGCGAGGGTGACGTAGTGTGGGCAACGTTCGAAAGGCCCGTCGTTTTCCACGGTAATATTACCGAAGGTCTGCCACCCCATGAGTGGCTGTGGAAACTCGAAGGAACGGTTTTTGACGAGTTCGCCATAGAGTCCACCGTCGGCAGCATAGTTGATGTCTTCAAAGAAAAGTCCGTACATGGTAGGTTGTACGGGAGCCACAGTTTTCTTGGTGTTTACCTGCAGCACATGTGATTGTGCCTGTGTGTTACAGGCAAAGGTCAAAGCCACCATTGTGGTCGTCACCATTTTCAAATTCATAGTCATAGTGTTGTTAGTATTTCGTTAGTACTTGTTTTAAGGTGTAAAGGTACGAATAAGCGAGCAAAATGCAAAAGAAATGCTTGCATTTCTTTTCGTTTTCGAGCGAAAGTACCTTCGCAACTGTGTTGCAGAGGTACGAATAAGCGAGGAGCGAGCGTATTAAATAAGGTCAATATGATGGCGTTATCGATGGATTTTCGTAATTTTGCAACGTTATAAAGCAAGAACGTTATGAAAGACAGATTTAGTTTTCGTCAGTTTGATGTCGTACAAGAAGGTTGCGCCATGAAGGTTGGAACCGATGGTGTTCTGCTTGGTTCTTGGGCCAATGGAGGTCATCGTATCCTTGATGTGGGATGTGGCACAGGTCTCATTGCCTTGATGATGGCACAGCGTTTTCCTGCTGCCGAGATTGATGCCATTGACATAGACCATGATGCTTTTGAAACAGCACATCGTAATGTGGAGCAGTCGCCCTTTAGCGACCGCATCATTGTTGCAAGAGCAAAAGTGCAGGAATGGCAACCTATTCATCGCTGCGTTCGTGATGCTCAGACCTTACCGCTTTATGACGCTATTGTATGTAATCCGCCGTTTTTTATCAACTCGTTACAATGTCCTGATAATAAGCGTACTGTGGCACGACACGCGGAAACGTTGACCTTTTCCGAACTGATGGTGTCGGCTGAGAGGCTGATGGCGGAAGAAGGGGAAATATCTGTTGTAATTCCTGTTGAGGTAAAGTCGCTAATGGATGAAGCAGCTATTTTAGCTGGACTGTTCCCCCACAGAATCTGTATGTTTCGTACCACCGATCGGAAACCGCCTCGTCGTGTCTTGTTGTCTTATACGAAGAAACCAAGACGGATGGAGTCTGAAGAAATGGTGTTGGGCGATGAAACCTATCGTCGATTGACCGGAGATTTCTATCTTTAGCGTCAAGTAACTGTTGTAGAAACGGGAAATAGAAATGACGCAAAGGCTTACTCGTAGCGCATGGAACGTGCCGGATGGATGCGTGATATGAGTACGGTAGGTATTAAAAGTACGACCATAGTAACCAATAGCGTGGCAGCATTAAGAGCTACTATCAACGGAATGTTTAATTCCATGGGAGCTTCGCTGACATAATAGTTGGCAGGGTCAAGTGTGACGAAACCAGTCTTTTGTTGGAGTACGACAAGACCTATGCCCAGAATATTTCCCCACAACATGCCTTGTCCCACGATGAAGACAGCAAACCACAGGAAGGTATAGCGAATAGATTTTGTCTGAGCTCCGAGTGCTTTCAATAGGCCTATCATCTGTGTGCGTTCGAGGATGATGATGAGCAGACCGCTTATCATCGTGAAGCATGCAACGCACACCATGAGTATCAGAATAACCCATACGTTCATGTCGAGCAATGAAAGCCAGGAAAAGATTTGTGGATACGATTCGTAGATGGTGTGGGAGGTGAGGATTTCACCATAATGGTCGGTATGGCGGTTGATGCGCTGTACGACGCGGTCGGCAGTTGCGTTGAGATTGTTAAAATCCTCAACAAGCAGTTCGGCACCACTACATTGGTCTTTCTCCCAATTATTGAGACGAACGGCTGTGGGGAGATCCGTGAAGCACATGACTTCATCAAACTGGCTCATATTAGAGGCATAGATGGCAGCAATGGTAAACTTTCTGGCGCGTACATTATCATAGCTGATGAAATAGGCGGTGATGCGGTCGTTGACCTTCAAGTTGAGCTTGTTGGCCATCTGTTGGGATATGACCAGTTGGTAACTGCTCTTTTCACTGGAGAATTTGGGCAGGGTGCCAGCCGTAAGGTTGCTATTAAGAAATGTGACATCATAATCGCTTCCGACACCCTTGAGCGCAATACCCATGAAATCGGCGTCAGTCTTGAGAATGCCTTGGCTCAAAGCGTAACGTTCTACATGTTTGACGCCCGGTATGTGCTTGATGGCATTTGCCAACGAGTCATCAATGCAGATTGGGGCGGGCATGGGAGACTGTGATGATAAGAAATTTTCCACTCGGATATGGCTGCCGAAACCCACCACTTTGTCGCGAATGGTGTGTTTGAACCCCAACACTACCGAAACCGTGACAATCATAACCGCTAAACCGATGGCGATGCCTATCATGGCAATACGAATAGCTGGGCGGCTCACCTTACGGCGGTCGCCTTTGTCGCTATAGATGCGTTTTGCTATGAAAAGTGGGAAATTCATGGTTTTTATCCAAATACCTTAAATGGTGGCAGACCGAATATTACTGTTCATCAACGCGACCAGGGTAAGTCTCCAATGCCTTACGCAATACGAGGAGCGCTCGCTCAAGGTCTTCTTTCTTCAGCACATAGGCAATACGCACCTGATTGATGCCAGCGCCAGGCGTGGTATAGAAACCAGCGGCAGGAGCCATCATCACGGTCTCACCTTCGTAGGTGAACTCTTCCAGACACCAACGGCAAAATTCTTCTGCATTGTCAACGGGGAGCTTTGCTACGGTATAGAAAGCTCCCATGGGGATGGGCGAATAGACACCAGGGATGCGGTTGAGTCCGTCAATCAGACACTTACGTCGTTCGACATATTCGTCATAGACATCGCGGTAGTACTCTTCAGGAGCATCGAGTGAAGCCTCTGCCACAATCTGTCCGATGAGAGGAGGAGAGAGGCGTGCCTGACAGAACTTCATGACTGCCTTGCGCACTTCTGCATTTTTGGTGATGAGCGCACCGATGCGAATACCACATTCCGAATAGCGCTTAGAAACCGAGTCGATGAGGATGACATTCTGCTCGATGCCCTCAAGATGGCAAGCGGAAATATAGGGCGAACCGGTATAAATGTATTCACGATAAACCTCATCGGAAAAGAGATAGAGGTCGTATTTCTTCACAAGGTCACGGATTTGCTGCATCTCACGACGCGTATAAAGATAACCCGTCGGGTTGTTGGGATTGCAAATCATGATGGCGCGCGTGCGGTCGTTGATGAGTTCTTCAAATTTCTCCACCTTAGGCAAGGAGAAACCTTCCTCGATCGTTGTGGCGATGGTGCGAATCTTGGCACCGGCAGAAATGGCAAACGCCATATAGTTGGCATAAGCCGGTTCGGGTACGATAATCTCATCGCCAGGATTGAGGCACGACATGAATGCAAACAAAACAGCTTCGGAACCGCCAGAGGTGATGATGATGTCGTCAGCCGATACGTTGATGTGGTATTTGGCATAATAGCCCACCAATTTCTCGCGATAACTGAGGTAACCCTGAGATGGTGAGTATTCGAGAATGCTTCTATCCACTTTCTTCAATGCGTCGAGTCCTACCTGCGGTGTAGGCAGGTCAGGCTGTCCGATGTTGAGGTGATAGACCTTGGTTCCCCGTTTTTTTGCTGCTGCGGCCAATGGAGCGAGTTTTCTGATTGGTGACTCGGGCATTTCCAGTCCGCGAACTGATATTTCTGGCATTGTTTTCTATTTTTCGTTTCAAAATGCAAAGGTACTGTAAACCAACTGAACTACAAAGAAAAACGTCGATTTTCTTTGTCTTTGCCGTGATTGACTTACCTTGTGGCTAATGGCATAGAAATCCTTTTGGTTATTTGCTTGTTTCCAAACTGCTGCGCTTATCGCGGTGGAAAGAACGGTAGTCGTCTAATGGTATTTCAACATCGGGCTCCACGAGTTCGCCTTGCTGAGGAAGATGGAACTTCATGTAGCGGATATTGAGGCCACGGGTTATCCATTGTGCTTCGTAGAAAGTTTGGATGGACAGAATCTTGCGAGTCTCCTCATCGATACCGTCGGTATGATAGAGATCTTCGGTGCGGAAGAGCAGGGGCAGATGGTTTGCCTCGACCATGTAGGTGGTATAGGTGAAAAGGAAGTTGGAGTCGGTCTTCAAGTGGATGAGACCTCCGTCAACGAGAAAATGGCGGTAGCGGTTCATGAAATAAGTACTGGTGAGCCGTTTGCGTGGATTTTTCATCTGGGGGTCGCTGAAGGTAAGCCAGATTTCCTGAACCTCGTCTTTGGCAAAGAAACGGTCGATGATCTCGATATTGGTGCGTAGGAAGGCCACGTTGGACAGCCCTGCTGTAAGTGCTTCTTTTGCCCCTTTATGCATGCGTGCTCCTTTGATGTCAACACCTATGAAGTTGACCTGTGGGTAGAGGCGTGCCAGTTCTACGGTATATTCACCCTTACCGCAACCCAGTTCGAGGACGATGGGATTGTCGTTATGAAAATATTGTTCGCGCCAATGTCCCTTCATTTCGAAAGGTACATTCTCGATGACTGAAAATGGATATTGGAAGACGTTGCTGAACGTCTCCATTTCTGCAAATTTCTGTAGTTTTCCTTTTCCCATGTAATATGGATTATATTGTTTCGATGGTAATGGTATCATCTGAAAACTCTTGATCGTCGGCTTTCAGGTCGGCATAGAAATGGGCATGTGCCACCTCCATGTATGGAGCTAAGAAGAGATAGCCGATTCCCAAGGTGAGGATGCAGAGCAATGCCCATCCAAGGAAACTCAGGTCGAGTACGAAGAGGCGCCATTTGTTGCCTTGCATCAGTCGTATGCTTTCCTCAATGGCCTCGTTGTAAGCCAAGTCTGGACGGTCGGCAAGGACAAATTCGGTCATGGCATAGGAGTAGCTCTTGACGATGCCTGGTATGATAAGCAACAAAGACCATAATAAGGTATAGATACCTTTGAGGAGTATTGTCAGGAAGATGCGTGTGAAATCGTGATAACCCTTAGTCAGGTTTCCGTAGTTTACTTTCATGCCACGTGACACTTCCAAAAAGGTGATGGTCACGCCCCATGACATAGGGATGAGTAAAAGAGAGATGATGTTGATGGTAACCGATGAGGTTATGTTTGATGTAGCGGAAGGCATCAGCAATCCTGGGCCATAGCTTACAGTACCACCGATAAGGAGATATAGGAGGATAAGAATGGCGCTTTCGCCCCATTTGTGTTCAAGACTGCTAATGGCTCTCTCTTTACAATTTACGATGTATCCCATTTTATTTTCTTTGTGTTATGTTTTATGATAATGTCGGGCCGAGAATGTTCACGGCCCGACGGAGATTTTATGAACAAGGATGGATGTAATAAACATCCTTTCAGCTGAAGTGCTGCCTAAGCAGACTTTAGCGTGAATGATATTATTCGATGACTACAGTAGTCCATCCGTGCTTGTCTTCAGCAATACCATACTGGATGTCGCGCAGATGGTTGAAGAGTTTCTCAGACCAAGGACCTGGTTTGTCGCCGAAGGAATAAACCTTGCCTGTGTCGAGGTCATCAATATGGCTGATGGGACTGATAACTGCTGCTGTTCCACAAGCACCTGCCTCTTCGAATGTCTCCAACTCCTCTTCGGGAATCTGACGGCGCTCAACCTTCATGCCTAAATCCTCGGCCAACTGCATGAGTGAACGGTTGGTGATAGAGGGAAGAATAGAGGTTGACTTCGGAGTGACGTAGGTGTTGTTCTTGATGCCGAAGAAGTTGGCGGCACCACACTCGTCAATGTATTTCTTCTCTTTAGCATCGAGATAAAATTCGCAGGCGTAACCCTTCTCGTGTGCCAGATTGTTGGCAAAGAGGGATGCAGCATAGTTGCCACCCACCTTGTATTTTCCTGTGCCAAGAGGAGCAGAACGGTCGTAGTCGCGTATAATGACGTAGGGGTTGGCAGAGAAACCACCCTTGAAATATGGGCCTACGGGAGTTACGAAAATCAGGAAACAGTATTCTTTTGAAGGATGTACACCAACCTGTGCACTGGTACCGATGAGCAATGGACGGATGTAGAGTGTTGCGCCACTCTCATAGGTTGGAATCCATTCCTGATTGAGACGTACCACCTTTTTGACCATTTCGGTGAAGAGTTCGGTGGGAAGTTCGGGCATGAGAATACCGCGACAAGTGCTCTGCAGACGCTCGGCATTGTCCTTCACACGGAAGATGCGTACCTTTCCGTCTGGACAGCGGTAAGCCTTCAGACCTTCAAAGGCCTCTTGTCCGTAGTGCAGACAGGTGGCAGCCATGTGCAGGTTGAGATACTCGTCGGAGCAAACCTTTATTTCGCCCCACTTACCGTCACGATAGTAACAGCGTACATTGTAGTCGGTCTTGATGTAACCGAAAGGCAGATTAGCCCAATCTAATTGTTTCATATCTTTATATGTTTGACAGTTGTGCTTGCAAATTTAAGCATTTTTGTTAAGTTTTGCAATAATTTCGATGCTTTTATTGCTCAAAATGCTCATCTTTATCGATTATTTCTCGGCTTGGGTGAGTTTATCTATCTCCTTTTCCGTTTCGGTGAGCCGTTTCTTGCAAAGCGTGATGAGTTCTTGGGCTTCTTTCATGTGGGCGGTAATCTGGTCGATGTCCAGTTGGCCGCCCTCCATTTTACGGACGATTTCCTGAAGCCGTGCAAAGGCTTCTTCGTATTTTTGGGGATGATTCATTGTATGATGGATTTGATGGTTCCTTGTTTCAGTCGTGTCTCTATCTCGTCACCGGATTTAACGTCTTGGGGGCTCTTGACAATCTGTCCGCTGTGGAGCGTGATACTGTAACCGCGTTGGAGAAGTAACTGTGGGTCGTAGCCTTCCAGTTTGAGTTGGATGCGCTCCAAGCTATGGTGTGCTTCTGTCATAAGGCGTTGCGCCAGATGAGGTAGAAGCGTGGTGATGTGTTCCAGTTGCAGTCGATGGCGCTGCAGTCGGTCTTGTGCATAATGTGCAATGACATTTTCTGCATCAGCCACCTGTTGTAAGGTGTTGCAAAGGTGGGCTGTCAGTAGTGTGGCAGCGGCTGTTGGAGTCTTTACTCTGGTATGGCTCACCATGTCGAGCACACATTCGTCGCGGTCGTGACCGATACCTGTGATGATGGGCAACGGGAAGTTGGCTACGTTCTCTGCCAACGGAAGGGTGTCGAAACCGCTCATGTCGCTGGTAGCTCCTCCACCGCGGATGATGACTACTGCATCGAAGTCGTCGATACGGTTATTGATGAGGTTGAGTGCCTGGATGACACTTTGTTCTACGCGCTCGCCTTGCATGATGGCAGGGAAGAGCTCGGTGTGGAATTGAAGGTCGTATTCGTTGTCGAGCAATTGCCGACAGAAGTCTCCGTAGCCTGCCGCCGATTCTGCCGAGATAACGGCAATGCGCTGAGCAAAGGGAGACAGACGTAGTTCGCGTTGGAGGTCGAAAACTCCTTGGGCTTTCAATGTCTTGATAATTTCTTGTCGGCGACGTGCTAAATCTCCGATGGTGTAGGTAGGGTCAATATCGCTGACAATCCAGGAAAAGCCATAGGCTTCGTGGAATTGTGGATAGACTCGCAACAGCACTTTCATGCCAGCGCGTAACGGTTGTCCTGTGGCTCGAAGAAACGTAGCATGGAGTAGTGTCCAGGTCTGTCGCCAACATTTGGCAGATGCTTTGGCAATGGGCGAATTGGAGCGCTCGTCTTTTTCTACCAGTTCCATATAGCAATGTCCATTGCGCTCACGACATTCTGCCAATTCTGCCTCTACCCAATACTCATCGGGTAGTGCGTTGCTGACGGCTTCGTGGACTAATGCGTTGAGTGCATATAGTGAGAAATGGTGGCTTTGCTCCATAATTCTATTCCGTTTGGGATGGCTGATCAGATTTTTGTTGGATGCGCCCTACCATATAGGCTCGCCAAAAGTTTGGAAGTCCGTAGCCGGTGATGTTGTCGGGATGTTCGCTATTGCGACTGGTCTGACGAATGAGTTGTATAATCTGATTCGCGGTCAGTTTCGGTAAGGCTTGCCACAAACAGGCGGTCAGGCCGCAAATGATGGGTGAGGCAAAGGAGGTGCCCATATCCTGGGCAATGGTTCCACGTCCTGTAACAATGGTTGCGGGACTTCCGATGGCCACAACATCTGGTTTGATGCGTCCGTCTTGTGTGGGACCTACTGCGCTGAAAGGAGCGTTTCCGAGTTCCTCCGTAACGGCGCCTACGGTGAGACAGTCCTCAGCATCAGCAGGAAAGGTAAGTTTCTTCCAGCCTCCCATACCCGTATTGCCCGATGAATTGACAAGGATAATACCTTTCCCGATGACCATTGATGCAGTACGGCTGATGAATGTTGAGTGTCCGTCGAGTTGCCAGAGTTGATGTGACCCGATACCGTGGTCGTATTGATGATAGCCAAGGGATGAGTTGATGAGATCGCAGCCTACCGAATCGGCAAATTCTACTGCCATTGCCCAATAGTCTTCCTCTACTTCTTGTTCTGACTGCGGGTCTTCGCAGCGCAGAAGCCAATAAGAAGCCTGAGGGGCTGTTCCTATATAATAATAAGGTGTATTGATGGCCATGGTGGATAGAACGCGTGTGCCGTGGTCAGTCTCATAGAAGACCGACGGTGAGTTTGGAAATACGAAATCTCGTGTGCCTTTGATGTCAACTTTCGAGAAGGCAGGTATGCGATTGACGTTTTTGAATCCTCCGTCTAAGACAGCAATCGTCAGTCCTTCACCACGATAGCCGATGTCGTGAAGTCTTTGGCCGTTGGTGGTCTGAATCTGATCTGCTGCGCGACCGTACATGGTGTCGGGAATAGAGTCGAAAGGTAGAAAAGAATCGTGGAATTTTGTTCGGATGGCAGTCGGCTCGATGGAGTCGGGGGCTTGCCATACGTTTCGGCAGTTGCTGACAAAGGGAAGATGGCGGATGCGTTGGATGTCGGAAGTGTCGCGCATTTCAACAAGAACGGTGTTGTTCCAACGACTTTGTCCGATAACGGCAGTCTGGCGGTTTTCGATTGCTCTAATATAATGTGGACTGACTGGAAGATCGGTAGAATCGATGGCAAGTCCTTGGCGCTTACGGCGTTCAATGCTTCGACGGGAAAGAAAACGTGACGGATGGTCGATGGAGTAGGGTGATTTGTTTTTATCTGTCAACGTGATACGGTAGATATAAGCCGGACACACCTTGTTCCTGACCCGCTTGGCGCTGGCCTGTGTTGTTGCTGCCGTTGTGGTGATGCAACATATTACCGTTAACAATGTCAACAGAGTGATTCGCATGTTTCAGTCCTATTTCTTTTAGGTTGCGAAGTTACGAAGAAATGGGGAAACCGCCAAAAAAATGTTCGGTTTTCCGTTGAAGACGTCGCTTGTTGGTTGCCTTTGGATTGTTTTGTCGCTTTTCGACATAGTAAAAAATGAATTGCTCTTTCTTAAGTTGGAATGGATATTATACTTTAGAGTGGCTTTTGGGCTGTCTTATTGCTTTTGGGATGTGTTCGGGATGTGTTCGGGACGCAGGTGTTCGTAGAGAATAAGCAAGGCAGATGTTTGTTCACAAAACTTTAAAAATGTATTGTTACTCTGCTTTCGCTGCTCCAAAATTTGCCTTTGGCTTATTTTGTCACGACTCAATAGAGTAAAAATGTATTGTTACTCTGCTTTCGCTGCTCCAAAATTTGCCTTTGGCTTATTTTGTCGCGACTCAACAGAGTAAAAATGTATTGTTACTCTGCTTTCGCTGCTCCAAAATTTGGTATTCTGCACGATTTGCACTATCTTTGCACAAAATATAAACGAATGGATAATAGACAAGCAACCCTTGAACTTGGAACCAAACCTGTAGGACAATTGCTTATGCAATATGCGCTACCTGCCATTGTGGCAATGACCGCCTCCAGTCTCTACAATATGGTTGACTCCATATTCATAGGACAAGGTGTGGGAGCTATGGCTATTTCGGGATTGGCAATCACATTTCCTTTTATGAACCTGTCGGGAGCGGTAGGAGCTGCCATTGGTGTGGGAGCGTCCACCTATCTCTCTGTGAAACTTGGACAGAAAGACTATAAGACCGCAGAGCTGCTTTTGGGAAATGCTGTCGTTCTGAAAATTATTACGGGAATCCTATTCGGAGCCGTATGCCTCTTGTTCCTTGACCCTATCCTTTATTTCTTCGGTGCAACAGAGAACACCATAGGATATGCACGTGAATATATGCAGATTATCTTAGTGGGAAATGTGGCAACGCATCTGTATTTCGGACTTAATGCCTTGCTGAGGGCAGCTTCGAAACCCAAACAGGCCATGTATGCAACCATATTTACGGTTGTTATCAACACGATTCTGGACCCCATATTCATCTGGGTATTTGATATGGGCATACGAGGAGCAGCATTGGCTACGATTCTTGCACAGATGCTGGCACTATGTTGGCAACTGTCCATCTTCTCCAATCCTAAAGAAATGCTCCACTTTAAAAAGGGAACATATCGGTTGAGAGCGGATATCATCAAGAATATTCTGGCTATTGGTATTTCTCCTTTCTCCATGAATGCTTGTGCTTGTATTGTGGTTATCTTCATCAATACAGCATTGGTACGCTACGGTGGGGATATGGCCGTTGGAGCCTATGGAATCGCTAATAGAATTGCCTTTATCTTTGTGATGATTGTTATGGGAATCAACCAGGGATTGCAGCCTATTGCTGGATATAATTATGGTGCACAACTCCATAGCAGACTTATACACGTAGTAAGATTGGCAATGCTTGCTGCAACAGTAGTGGTTGTGGCAGGATGGGTTACAGGACAACTGTTGCCATACTATTGCGCCAGACTCTTTACTTCTGACCAAACACTCATCAATCATTCCATACAAGCTATTAGGGTTAATATGCTCCTATTCCCCTTGATAGGATACCAGATGGTGGTCACCTGTTTCTTCCAATCGATAGGAAAAGCAAAAATCAGCATGCTTCTCTCCTTGTCGAGACAAATGCTATTCCTCGTGCCACTACTCATTATCCTACCACCGATATTTAAAATAGACGGAGTATGGGCTGCACTACCCGCTAGTGATGGAATTGCATTTATTGTGACGTGGGTGACAATGGAAACCTATAAGAAAAAACTTAGAACAAATGCTCAACAATAAAATCATCATCAACGTAGGCCGACAACTCGGTAGTGGCGGACACGACATCGCACGTATGCTCGCCATGGATTTCAATGCGAAATACTACGATAAAGAATTGCTTAACCTGGCTGCCAAGGAAAGTGGATTCTGCGAAAAATTCTTCGAACAGAATGATGAACAACGTGGATTTCTGCGGACGCTCTTTCATCTGCATGCACCTCACATGGGGGATAATAACATGTACAGCAACGACTTCTCGCAAGAGAATCTCTTCAAATTTCAAAGCGATGCTATAAGAAAGGCAGCACAAGAGTCTTCGTGCGTCTTTGTTGGAAGATGTGCTGACTATGTGCTGCGTGATTACCCTAATGTCGTCAACGTGTTTGTTACTGCAGATATGGATTTTCGTATAGACCAAGTGATGCATAAACAAAATATAGGAAGGGAGGAAGCACGAAAATTCATTGAAAACGGTGAGTCAAAACGTGCTGCATACTATAATTATTATACCGGAAAGAAATGGGGACATGCTTCGTCTTATGATCTCTGTATCGACTCTTCAAAACTTGGATTGCAAGCAACGGAACACATCATTGCTGACTTCATAAGAAAATATCTCGACCTCGATTGAAACAAAAAGAAATATGAAGAGAATCGGAATCATCAGTGACACACATTCTTATTGGGATGATAAATATCTTACCTATTTCGAAGAGTGTGACGAAATATGGCACGCTGGAGATATTGGCTCGGTAGAAGTGGCAGAAAAATTAGCGGCTTTCAGACCGTTACGGGCTGTTTGCGGAAACTGCGACGGAGGAGATCTAAGACTGATGTACCCCGAAGTGCTGAGATGGAAATGTGAAGATGTGGAAGTGCTTATGAAACATATAGGTGGGTATCCTGGCAACTATGATGCCAGCATAAGAGGACAAATCTATGCCTCACCGCCACAATTGTTTATCAGTGGACATTCACACATCCTTAAAGTGAAATACGATAAGACACTTCGTCTCTTACACATCAATCCTGGTGCTGCCGGACAACAAGGTTGGCACAAGGAACGCACACTGGTCAGACTGACCATAGATAAAAATGAATTTAAAGACTGTGAGGTCATCACTCTTGGTCATCATTTATAAACCAAAGGAAGCAGATAGATATGAAAACAATCGTCATTACTGGTGGCGCAGGCTTTATAGGAAGCCATGTAGTGCGCCTTTTTGTGAACAAGTATCCTGAGTATCACATCATCAACCTCGATAAACTCACTTATGCAGGTAATCTGGCCAATCTTAAAGATGTGGAAGATAAACCTAACTATGAGTTTGTGAAAATGGACATCTGCGACTTCGATGCCTTCTATAAACTCATGCAAGAAAAGCATGTCGATGGCATCATTCATCTTGCCGCAGAAAGTCACGTGGATCGCTCTATCAAAGACCCATTTACATTTGCACAAACCAATGTGATGGGAACACTCGCGCTACTTCAGGCTGCAAAACTCTATTGGGAGTCATTGCCCGAAAAATATGAAGGAAAACGATTCTATCATATTTCTACCGACGAAGTGTATGGAGCTCTTGAACTGACACATCTAGAGGGCATCAAACCACCATATACTACAACAGCTTCGTCTGCACAGCACCATCTGGCTTACGGAGAACAGTTCTTCCTCGAAACAACAAAGTATAACCCACACTCTCCATATTCTGCATCGAAAGCAAGTTCTGACCATTTCGTTAGAGCTTTCCACGATACATACGGAATGCCTATAGTGGTGACAAACTGTTCTAATAACTACGGACCCTATCAATTCCCGGAGAAGTTGATACCTTTGTTTATTAACAATATACGTCATCGCAAACCATTGCCCGTATATGGAAAAGGTGAAAATGTACGCGATTGGCTCTTCGTGGAAGATCATGCAAAAGCTATTGATCTGATCTTCCATAAAGGAAAAATAGCTGATACCTATAATATCGGAGGATTTAACGAGTGGAAGAATATCGATATTATCAAGGTGGTGATTAAAACCGTTGACAGATTGCTCGGACGTAAAGAAGGAGAAGATATGGATCTCATTACTTTCGTAACAGACCGAGCTGGACATGACCTGCGCTATGCTATTGACTCTACAAAATTGCAGAAAGAACTCGGATGGGAACCTTCATTACAGTTTGAAGAGGGTATAGAGAAAACGGTACGCTGGTATCTCGACAATCAGGACTGGCTCGATAATGTGACCTCGGGAGACTATCAGAAATACTACGACAATATGTATTCACAACAATCATAATTTTAACAGTAACATTATTAATGAAGAAAGTATTACTACTTGGAAGCGGAGAACTTGGTAAAGAGTTCGTAATTGCCGCAAAGCGTGCAGGTGCCTACGTGGTGGCATGCGATCGTTATGACAATGCTCCTGCCATGCAAGTGGCAGATGAGCGAGAGATTTTCTCTATGCTGGATGGTGATGCCCTTACGGCTGTCGTCAATAAGCATAAACCAGATCTTATCGTTCCTGAGATTGAAGCAATCCGTACAGAACGTCTTTTTGATTTTGAAAAACAAGGCATTCAAGTTGTACCTTCTGCTCGTGCCGTGAATTTTACGATGAACAGACGCGCTATCCGCGATCTGGCCTCACGCGAATTGGGTCTTCGTACTGCCAAGTATTTTTACGCTAAAACATTTGATGAATTTAAAAAAGCTGCAGACGAAATCGGATTCCCATGTGTGGTAAAACCACTAATGTCATCTTCTGGACATGGACAAAGCTATGTACACAATGATGACGAACTTGAACAGGCTTTTAAAGATGCTATGGAAGGTAGCCGTGGAGATGTAAAAGAGGTGATTATTGAGGAATTTATTGATTTTGAATCTGAATTCACTCTTCTTACTGTGACACAGAAAAACGCTCCAACAATATTCTGCCCACCTATCGGACACGTACAAAAGAGTGGAGATTATCGCGAGTCATGGCAACCCTATAAAATATCAGAACAGGCTCTTGCACAAGCTCAGCATATGGCTGACCAAGTGACTAAAGCGCTGACAGGATACGGAATATGGGGCGTGGAATTCTTCCTGACCAAACAAGGAGAAGTCATTTTCTCTGAATTGAGCCCTCGCCCACATGACACGGGAATGGTAACTCTCGGACATACAACAAACCTATCGGAGTTTGAACTTCATTTCAGAGCTATCATGGGCTTGCCTATCGCAGATATTAGACTGGAACATGCAGGCGCTTCTGCGGTAGTCCTTTCGCCTATAGAAAAGAAAGGTCCACTTGATTACAACCTCGTCGATGCACTAAAAGAGGAATGCACACGAGTGCGTATCTTCGGAAAACCAGAAGCTCATCCGGGAAGACGCATGGGTGTGGTCCTATGCTATGGTGATACTGATGCCGATACTGATGCCTTGCGCGATAAAGCTAAACGATTGGCAAAGACTGTGCTGGGAACAGATCCTTATGCAAAAATTGAACACTAAACTGATTGCTCTTCCAAAAATTGCCGATTCAAGGGGAAACCTCACCGTTGCAGAGGCTTTCGATAACGTGCCCTTTGATATAAAAAGGGTTTATTGGTTGTATGAAGTCCCAGAAAACGGCAGTAGGGGAGGACATGCACATCGCCGACTCCAGCAACTTCTTGTTGCTGTGAGTGGCGCTTGTCATGTCACACTCGATAATGGCTACGAACGAAAAACGATACTTCTCAATAGTCCCTATCAAGGATTGTTCATTGATAAGACACTATGGGTGACTCTTGATCAATTTTCACCAGGTACCGTTTGTTTGGTTTTAGCATCAGAAGGTTATAATGCCGCAGATTATATTGAAGATTACAACGAGTTTTTGAAGTATGTGAAATGTTCCAAATAACTCCTTACCATTCATCTGAATACGAAAAATGGAATGCTTTTGTGGAGCGTTCGAAAAATGCCACGTTCCTTTTCGACAGACATTATATGGATTATCATGCTGATCGTTTTCAGGATGCCTCATTGATGTTTTATCTTGAAGGAAGACTGGTCGCTTTGTTACCTGCCCACAAAGACGGAGATACGCTTTGCTCACATAATGGATTGACGTACGGTGGATTGATAATGGACGAAAAGGCTACTGCAGAAAGAATATCTGTGTTGTTTGCAGAAATGAATGATTACCTGCGAAACCAAGGATATAGGAAAGTCTTCTATAAACCAGTACCATGGATCTATCATCAGTATGCTGCAGAAGAGGATCTTTATGCTTTGTATAATGTATGTAAAGCTCAACTCGTGGGACGTGATGTGGCTGCTGTCGCCTGCAAAAATCATCTGCTGCCATGGAGGAATATCCGTAAGCAAGGAGCTAAAAAAGCAATTCAACATGGTTGTGTTATTCGTGAGGAGGAAAACTATTCTGATTTTTGGGATATTCTGACTGAGAATCTACAGACAAAATATGGCGTATCTCCTGTTCATACGTTAGATGAAATACATTTGCTTCATCATCTTTTTCCAAAACAAATCAGACTTTTTGTGGCGGAGATTAATGGTCGTGTCATGGGAGGAACTGTTTTGTACATGACTCGAAATGTAGTTCATGTACAGTATATATCTGCTTCTGCTGAAGGCAAACGTTTACACGTACTTGATTGCATTTTCGATTTCCTTCTGGAAAATCTTCCGCAAGAATGTCACTATTTTGATTTCGGAAAATCAACAGCAACAGATAGTTGCCTGTTGAATGCTTCCTTGGCTTATCAAAAAGAAGGATTTGGGGCGAGAAGCATTTGTTATGATACGTACCAATGGAATCTTTGATATGAAATATTGCGATTTGAAATTATTGCCTGACCATAGAAAAGAGCAATTGCATGATGCCATAGATTCTGTTTTACAGAGTGGGTGGTATCTACGAGGGGAAGCAACAAAACGCTTTGAAAGACATTATGCCCGTTATATTGGAACGCGATATTGTGTGGGCTGTGGCAATGGACTTGATGCTTTGTGGCTGATTCTTCGTGCATATAAAGAAATGGGAGTGATAAACGAAGGAGACGAGGTGATCGTACCTGCCAATACGTATATTGCTTCTTTATTGGCTATTACAGAGAATCGACTCGTTCCTGTTCTTGTTGAACCAAATCTCGAAACGTTGCAAATTGATGAAAGTCAGATAGAAAAGGCGATTACCAGACGAACACGTGCTGTTATGATCGTGCATCTATATGGTTCGTGTGCTTATAGTAAACGTATTGCTGAAATCTGTAAGAAATACGAGCTGAAATTAGTGGAGGATAATGCGCAGGCTCATGGATGTGAATGGAATGGTATAAAAACAGGGGCATTGGGAGATGCTGCAGGACATAGTTTTTATCCAACAAAAAATCTTGGAGCATTAGGTGATGCTGGAGCTGTTACAACCAATGACGAACAATTGGCGGAAATAGTCAGAGAATTAGGGAATTATGGTAGTTCCCAGAAGTATTTGTTTGAACGATGTGGAAGAAATTCGAGAATAGATGAAATACAAGCGGCTGTTCTTGATGTGAAACTGTCATGGTTGGATTCGGATAATCAGAGCAGACGAAATATTGCTAACATCTACGATAAACTGATTAACAATCCATTGATTCGAACTGCAAAAATGTCTTCTCGGGCTGTCTATCATATCTATCCTCTATTTTGTGAAAAACGAAATGAACTTCAGACATATCTGAAAGAACATGATGTGGAAACGGTAATCCATTATCCAATTCCTCCACATCTACAGAAGTGTTATCATGCATTAAAACGTTCATTCCCTATAACGGAGCTGATTCATCAGCAGGAATTGAGTCTGCCTTGTTATCCAATGATGAAAGAAAAAGAGGCAGACCATATTGCCCGCCTCTTGAATGATTTTTGTTGACCCTCATTAGCTCATTAGGAGGGAGTATCCATTGATGCAAACATCAATCTGGCATCAGAAGAATAGTAACGCTTCGTGCTGCTTGAGCTCCCATTACCAATACTTGGGCAATATCTGCTGTCTTTGAGGGACCGCTAATAAAGGTACCGTAACCATCATATTTCGAGTCGAATGCAATCTGCTTGTAGGCTTCGTGCATGTTGTTTACAATCTGAGACTTACGAAGTAGAATGACGATATTCTCGGAGATGAAACAAACGGCTTTTTCTTTCATTTGCTGAGGAATCCAAATGCATCCGTTTTCTGCCACACCAAACATTCCTCGTATTATACCCACGTCAGTCCCGTTGAGAGCTTGAGCATTCTCTATTGTGTCGGGATTTCGTGTGGCGATGGTAATCTCGGAGAGGTTGGAGGCAATCTCTTTGGCATCAGGATAGAGTTCTTTGACCAGAGCATTAATATCTTGATTCTCTTTTACTTCTATGATGTTGCCACCAACATTCTTGCTCATTTCTATAAATTGCGAAAGTGGATCTTTATAAGTAATGGGCGTGATGTCACTTAGATCGGGCATTTCAAAACGTTCATGAATATTTGAACGATACTTCTTAAGTATATCTTCCTTGTTGCTCATAATCTGTTGTATGATAGGGTGTTATTTGTCTAATTCTTTAATTAACTCATGGAAAGGCTTCTTGGGAAATTGCATCATTTTATGACCTTCTGCCCATGGATTCAGACCATTGTTAAGAACAAACGATGGAAGAATATTGGCCCATGAGGCCATGCCCGTGGCAAGGTTGTAAAGCCATGAATGGTTGTAAAGCACAGTCATACCTTTACACATCAACTTCTTCTGGGGATTGGCTGTGCCGAATTCATCTAACTGCTGACGCCAAAGGTAAATCTGATCGCCAAGGTTTACTTTGACAGGACATACTGACTGACAACTGTTGCAGAGCGTACAAGCTGATACATTGCCTGAATGTTTCTTACTGTCACGAAGCATACCAAGGTTGATACCTATAGGACCTGGAATGAAATAACTGTAGGAATAACCACCGCTACGGCGATAAACAGGGCAGGTGTTCATACATGAACCACAACGGATACATTTCAAAGATTCCCAATGGGTAGGATTGCCTATCCACTCCGAACGGCCATTATCAACTAAGATAATGTGCATATTGTCAGCTGTAGGACGAGCTTTACGGAAGTGGCTGGTGTATGTTGTTGTGGGTTGGCCTGTTCCTGCACGGCAGAGCATGCGCTGGAAAACGGCAAGACAATCGTAATTGGGGATGACTTTCTCTAATCCGATTGCGGCAATATGTAGTTTCGGACAGGAAGTGGACATGTCTGCATTACCTTCGTTGGTACACACCACTATATCACCAGTTTCGGCTATACCGAAATTGGCACCTGTCATGCCTGCATCTGCAGTAAGAAACTCATTGCGCAAACTCAATCGGGCACAATAGGTTAGATACGTGGGATCGTGGTTACCTTTCTCTGAATTGAGTTTTTCTTCAAACAATTCACCTACGTCGTTGTGATTCAGGTGAATAGCGGGCATTACGATATGACTCGGCTTCTGACTTTTCAATTGGATAATGCGCTCACCAAGGTCGGTTTCTACTACTTCTATGCCACGTGCTTCCAAATAGGGATTCATCTCGCATTCTTCCGTGAGCATTGATTTTGATTTCACCATCTTCTTAACATGGTGGCTGCTCAAGATATCATAGACGATCTCATTGAATTCATTGGCATCTTTCGCCCAATGTACAATAACTCCGTTCTTCTCGGCATTGGTGGCAAACTGATCTAGATATTCGTCAAGATGGGTCAAGGTGTGACGCTTGATAGCTGAAGCTTTCTCGCGTAATTGCTCCCATTCTTCAAGTCCATAGGCCATCTTGTCGCGTTTGGTGCGAACTGACCAAAATGTGGCGTCGTGCCACTTTGCATATTCTTGGTTTTTTAAGAATTCTTTGGCTGCTTTTGAATGTGATGTACTCATAGTGCATGCGTTTTAATAGGAATACATAAAGTCTTGTTAAAGGCCTGAGGCAAGAATCTCAATAACGTGTTTGAATTGTATGTCTTTGCCTTGTTTACGGGCAATTCCGGCCATGTGCATCAAACAAGAACAGTCGGCACCGGTAATATATTTCGCACCGGTCGCAATATGACGTTCAACTTTGTCTATGCCCATTTGCGTTGACACCGCGGTCTCTTCTACGGAGAACATTCCTCCGAAACCACAACATTCATCTGGACGGTCAGGCTCTACAACATCAATTCCTTGTACTAATTGAAGAAGGTCTTTGATTTTGTTGAATGGAGCAACGTGCTCTTCTGATGGCGAAGAAAGGCCCAGTTCACGTACACCATGACAGGAGTTGTGAAGGCTTACCTTGTGTGGGAATGTTCCTAAGGGCTGATTGACCTTGACTACGTCGTGAAGGAATTCTACAACGTCCATAATCTTGTCAGACGTCTGACATTCGTGCTTTCCTTTCAACAACCTTGGGTAGTTGAGCTTAATGAACGCGGTACATGATACACTGGGAGCTACGACGTAATCAAACTCCTTAAACTTGTCTTCAAACTTTTCGGCTAAAGGAACGGCTTCGTTTTCAAAACCGGCATTGGCCATGGGCTGTCCGCAACAGGTCTGCTTGAGTGGATAGGTGACATCCAGATTTAGATGGCGCAACAGTTTGTAAGTTGCAACACCAACTTCCGGATAAACGGCATCTACATAGCAGGGGATGAATAGTCCGATTTTCATAAAAGTAATTGTGCTTGTTTATTATTGTTTGTTTAGTATGTGCAAGGGAGAGTACTCAGTTGGTAAAGAAGAGTTTGAGCCATTCGACGATGACCCGCATCATTGGGATGCAGTCTGTCAACCTCCTTGTCCTTAAAGTATGTAGTATATTCGTCCATCATGGGGAATAGACCACAAAGTGAGTTGAGATCGATAACAGGAACGGCCCAGATATTACCGGCTTCTTTTACTGATTCTACATAACGCTGAAAGGGCTCGCCACAGAGGTTGTAATAATCTTCTGTAGGTTGCCAATTCTTTTCATTACGATAAAAACCTGCCCGATGAATTGGAGTGAGTAATACTATCTGTTTGGTAGGGTAGGTGCGCTTCAATTTGTCGAGGGCGATGTTTATTCGTCCACGATAGGTCGATTTATCCATTATAGGATACATACGTTTACGAGTTACCATGTGCTTGGGCTCGTGTATGCCTGCCATGACTTGTTCTTCTTTGATGTCATACCACTCTCCAATGGGAACACCGGCATTGAAGTCGTTGGTACCGATGAAAACGATGATGGCGTCAACCGAGTCACCATGTTCTTGATGCAACTTTTCTGTTTGGGTGGGAATGTTGTCCCATTGACGGCCGCTGACACCATATATATAAGGTGTAATACCGAGCCAGTCCTCTAGAAAATTCCAGAACTTCAATTTAGAACCATCGTTGTTGGGGTCAGTAATTGAATCACCAAAATAAGCCACGCGCTTATGCGCCCATGGATGAGGGAAACTAATGGTCTGAGCATTGACTTCATTAGCCAGTGCAAGGATGAAAGACAGCGCTAAAAAAATATATCGTTTCATTATTTTATTAAATTATGGATTATTTAACTGCAAAAGTAGAAAAAAATGAAGAAACTACCAACTTCCTTTGTTTTTTTTAATATTATTGATGCTGCAATTAGCGAAAAAATTGACTAACTTTGCAAACGAATAAATACAAAACGAATATGAATAACAATTATTTTGAAAATGATCGCGTCGCATATCAGCGACAATGGGAAGTTTCTTCGGCCTTTCCCGCTCTGATGCGTAAAGTCTATACATGGATGGTTTTTGCCTTGGCAATTACAGGATTCACAGCATATGCCGTAGCTACAAGTCCTGGTGTACTCATGACAATTTATTCCAACTCAATGTTGTTGTGGGGAATGGTAATAGCTCAACTTGCCATTGTTATAGGAGTAAGTGCTGCCATAAACAGATTGTCGCTTACATCAGCTACACTTCTGTTTATACTATATTCCGTCATCAACGGAGCTATGTTCTCTAGTATATTCGTTATCTATACAGCATCGTCCATTGCTTCTACTTTCTTGGTCACGGCAGGAACATTTGCTGTCATGGCAGTTGTTGGTTATACGACAAAGAAAGATCTTACATCATTAGGACGCTTGGCGATGATGGCTCTCGTGGGAATAATCATTGCCACAGTCGTAAACGTATTCTTCCTTAAAAGCACAGGAGTGGAACTCTTCATCACCTATGCAGGAGTATTAATCTTTGTAGGATTGGTAGCATACGATTCCCAAAAAATAAAAATAATGCTTGCACAAGCTCCAGATGCTGGAGAGTCAGCGCAAAAAATTGCTCTACTCGGAGCATTGTCACTCTATCTCGATTTTATTAATCTTTTCTTATATCTTCTCCGTATTTTTGGAAAAAGAGAATAAAAAGATAATATCTAATAGATCCCACTTTAAAACAGGTCTGACCTTTTAAAGTGGGATCTTTGTTTTTCTTCACTTAAATTCTATCAAGACTATTATAAGTCTAATTTTCATGATAGTCCCCACTAAGATTCAATATCGTTCGCTAAAAAAGGGACTTGCATCGGACTTATATCAAACTTACTTGGGAAGTATTACAATAATTCGATAGACGCTTTTGATAAGAATGAAGTTCTCACGTATCCCGAACACATCCCGTACACATCCCGTACACAGCCTAAGAGAAAAACTTATCCATTGCCTCATTCTGCTCCAATTTTCTTTTATTTAACCTCCAAATGTTAAGCCACTTCACGAACCTATTCCAATGTACAAAACGTACGGCAAAAGTTTAAGAGTGCATATATAATAAGGTGTAGAAAAATGTGATGTAAAAGAAATGAAAAAATAATGCGTAAACATGAAAAAAAACATGGATTTTCTTTGGTGGTATCGAAAAAGTGCGTACCTTTGCATTCGCTTTCACCACAAAACTGGTGACAAGCACTGAAGAAAGAGTTCTTTGAAAGATTTACATAAAACAGAGAAGTAGTAGTACAAGAAGCGAGACTTACTTTTTAAGAGTACAGTCTTGGGTGAATTTACGAACCGTCGATTTTTAGGAATCAAGGTGCTTTATGATCCATGATACTACCGGATATGAGATTCGTTCTGAACAGAGACACGACACTTCTTTATGAAGTATCAAAGATATTTTTACAATGGAGAGTTTGATCCTGGCTCAGGATGAACGCTAGCTACAGGCTTAACACATGCAAGTCGAGGGGCAGCATTATCGAAGCTTGCTTTGATAGATGGCGACCGGCGCACGGGTGAGTAACGCGTATCCAACCTTCCCCATAGTCAGGAATAGCCCGGCGAAAGTCGAATTAATGCCTGATGTTTTCCACGGACGGCATCAGATGTGGAACAAAGATTTATCGCTATGGGATGGGGATGCGTCTGATTAGCTTGTTGGCGGGGTAACGGCCCACCAAGGCAACGATCAGTAGGGGTTCTGAGAGGAAGGTCCCCCACATTGGAACTGAGACACGGTCCAAACTCCTACGGGAGGCAGCAGTGAGGAATATTGGTCAATGGGCGGAAGCCTGAACCAGCCAAGTAGCGTGAGGGACGACTGCCCTATGGGTTGTAAACCTCTTTTATAAGGGAATAAAATACGGGACGTGTCCTGTTTTGCATGTACCTTATGAATAAGGACCGGCTAATTCCGTGCCAGCAGCCGCGGTAATACGGAAGGTCCAGGCGTTATCCGGATTTATTGGGTTTAAAGGGAGCGCAGGCGGTCTTATAAGCGTGACGTGAAATGCAGCGGCTCAACCGTATGATGTGCGTCGCGAACTGTAGGACTTGAGTGTATTCGATGTCAGCGGAATTTGTGGTGTAGCGGTGAAATGCTTAGATATCACGAAGAACTCCGATTGCGAAGGCAGCTGACAAGGCTACAACTGACGCTAAAGCTCGAAAGTGCGGGTATCGAACAGGATTAGATACCCTGGTAGTCCGCACGGTAAACGATGGATGCCCGGTGTTTGCGATATACAGTGAGCGCCCAAGCGAAAGCGTTAAGCATCCCACCTGGGGAGTACGCCGGCAACGGTGAAACTCAAAGGAATTGACGGGGGCCCGCACAAGCGGAGGAACATGTGGTTTAATTCGATGATACGCGAGGAAC
>Ga0129312_1000348_pt1 | contig 42745 bp, 39 predicted proteins | sample O827metagenome_FD_94434 | JGI IMG/M metagenome (GOLD analysis project Ga0129312, IMG submission 94434) | Orangutan group fecal microbial communities from Wisconsin, USA - O827 metagenome | ecosystem: Host-associated > Mammals > Digestive system > Large intestine > Fecal | place: USA: Wisconsin... | reverse complement strand
GCGGGGTGCGGAAAAAAGCCCGTTGAGCCGGATGCACCGGATACGCCGGACGTGGAGGCACAGCCCAAGCCCACGGATATCGTGTTGGTGGAGCCGGACGCCCCGGAGGTACCGGTGGATTTTGAGACGGCGCAGAAGACGTGGCCTGACGTCTATGCCTATATGAAGATCCCCGGCGCCAGCAACATGGCCATCCGGGAGGGCAACTTCCTGGTGCAGCGGCCCGGTGACGACGACTACTATCTGAACCGCGACTTGGACGGCAAGGACAACAAGGCCGGTACGATGTACACACAGGCCAGCCTGAATAAGCCGGATATGAGCGATCCCGTGACGGTGATCTATGGCCACAATATGCGTAACGGTACCATGTTGGGCGGACTGCTGAACTACGCCAACGCTATGCACTTCGAGGATAAGCCGGTGGTGGAGATCTATCAGCCGGGACGGAAGATGACGTACCGTATTTTTGCGGCGATCCCCTATAACAGCAGCCTGATCCTGGGGAACCACGATTTCACGAATGAACAGGAGTTCACGGATTTCTTCGCGGCGCTGGGCAAGGCGGCTGCGGATAAAAACTACACCAGCACCGATGATAAAAATGCGTTTTGCCCGTTTGTCGGCAGCGTACATGTGAACACCGACGATCTGCCGGTGTGGGGCGATAAGGTCATCATCATGTCCACCTGCATCGGCGACGACCGGTATCGCTATCTGATGCTGGCCAAGCTGGTGGAGGATTCCAATGAACCGCTGGAGATGACCCGCGAGGAGGCTGAAAAGGCAGGTCTGACCGACCGCATCATCGGTCTGGCGCCGGCGAAGGACGCGGCGGACGGCGCGGACGCCTCCACTCCGGCGGGGACGGATACGGCAAAGCAGGATGCAGCCAAGACCGATACCTCGAAAAAGGGCAATTGAACAAAAAGACAACCGGAACGAGAAAAAGCCTCTCCCACATCGGGAGAGGCTTTTTTTGCGTGCTTACAGCGTGTCCGGAAGCGTAAAGCGCGTCCACGGCTCTGTGTCCGGCGGCGGACAGGCGAAGGTCATGGCCTCGCCGGTCTGGGGGTGGGCGAAGGATAGGCGGTACGACCACAGGGCGATGGGCCACGGCGCGTCGGACGCGCCGTACTTGCGGTCGCCGGACAGGGGGAGATCACGGGAGGCGAACTGTACGCGGATCTGGTGGGTACGGCCGGTGTGGAGCCGAACGCGCACCAGCGTCAGACCGTCGGCACTGCCCACGGTGTCGTAGGACAGCCGGGCCTCCCGGGTGTCCGGCGAGGGGGCGTCCGCTACGTAGGTGACGCGGCGTTGTACATCCCGCGCCAGCAGATCCGTCAGGGTGTCAGCGGGCTGGGCGGGCGTACCGCAGAGGACGGCCAGATACTCCTTGGAGAAGCGATGCTCCCGGATCTGCTGGGACAGCAGGGAGGCGGCCACGCGGCTGCGGGCAAAGACCATGACGCCGGCGACCTGCGCGTCCAGACGGTGGACGGTGCGGATGCAGTCGGTGTGCAGGTGGGCGCGGAGCAGCTCCGGCATACCGCCCGGCTCGTCGGTGGACACAACGCCAGCCGGCTTGACCGCCACCACGATGCGCGTGTCCTGATAGAGTATATCCATGGGTCCCACCTCCTGTTCTGGCTCAGTGTAGCACAAAGCGGCGGGGGATGCAAATTTTTGCTTGACAAGGGAGGTCTAATCGGTTAGACTACAAACAAAAGGTCTAACGATGTAGACCACGAAAAGGAGGGGTTAGGATTGGAAACGCCGAAGATCTTTGACAGCGAGCTGCGGTTCTGCGAGATCCTGTGGGAGCATCAGCCGGTGAAGAGCAGCGAGCTGGTGCGGCTGTGTGCCGAGAAGCTGGGGTGGAAGAAGTCCACCACCTATACGGTCATCAAGCGGCTGACCGAGCGGGGCGTTGTCAGGACGGAGGACGCTGTGGTGACGGCGCTGGTGTCCCGCGGCGAGGTACAGTGCGCCGAGAGCCGCGCCTTTGTGGAGCGGAATTTCCGCGGGAGCCTGCCCGGTTTTCTCAGCGCCTTTGTGGGCGGGCGCGGACTGTCGGCGGAGGAGGCGGACGAGCTAAGGCGGATGATCGCCGAATTTGAGGAGAAGCGAAATGACTGATGTATTTCTGAGGATCGTGGAGCTTTCGTGGCAGGCGGGGGTGCTGGCGCTGGCGGTGATGCTGGCGCGGCTGGCGCTGCGGCGGGCGCCCAAGTGGGCGGTATGCCTGCTGTGGGTGCTGGTGGCGGTGCGGCTGGTGCTGCCCTTCTCCCTGCAAAGCCCGGTGAGCCTACAGGCGGCGCAAAGCCCTGTGACGGCGGCGCTGTACGAGCTGCCCCAGACACAGGAGGCGGCGCAGAAAACGGACGAGGTGCTGTCCGGCGGCTCGGCGGAGCCGGTGATGCCGCTGCCGCCGGCGGAAATCGTGACGGCACAGCCCGTACCGGCGCTCAAGCCGGTGATGACCGTGCCGCTGCTGGCGGCGATCTGGCTGGCGGGCGTGGTGATGATGCTGACGTATATGCTGGTCAGCTATCTGGGCATCTACCGCCGGGTACGCACGGCGGTGCGGCTGGAGGACAACGTGTACCGCTGCGGCTCGTGGGGAACGCCCTTTGTGCTGGGGCTGCTTCGTCCCCGCATCTACGTGCCGGAGGGTATGGACGACGCGGCGCTGCCGCAGGTGCTTGCCCATGAGCGGTGCCACATCCGGCGGGGCGACCACCTCGTAAAGCCGCTGGCATTTCTGCTGCTGGCGCTGCACTGGTTCAATCCGGTGCTGTGGGCGGCGTATGTCCTGCTGGGACGGGACATGGAGAACGCCTGCGACGAGCAGGTGCTGCGGGGCGTGGACGGCGCGGGGCGCGCCGCCTATTCCCGGGCGCTGGTGGCCTGCGCCGTGCGGCAGCGTCCGGCGGCGGTGTGCCCGCTGGCCTTCGGCGAGGTGGCGGTGCAGGAAAGGGTGAAGAATGCCATGAACGGGAAAAAACCGGCTGTCTGGGCGGCGGTGCTGCTGGCCATCGCGGCGGCGGTCATCGCCGTGTGCTTCCTGACCAGCCCCGGCCGGCGGGGGCCGTCGGCTGACGGTGCATGGGACGCGGAGACACTGTACGCCCTGCGGACGCCCTACGTGGGCGACCCCTCCGCCGTGGGCAGGATCCTGAACGCGCTGGGGCTGCCGGAGCTGGGCGGTGAATATCTGCTGGAAAAGCCGGTGGCATACAAGTATTTCTTCCAGTTGGAGACGGCACAGGAGCCATATGGCGTGAAAGTGTTTCACGCGTTTGAAGAGAATATAAACTCGTGGGACAATGAGCGGAATCTGGAAATGTGGCTGCGTGGGTACTTGGCACTGGCGCTGATCGACAACGCGGAGTGGGTGGAGTGGCAGCCGTGGACACCGGATATGCCGGAGCCTGCTACGGAGGGCGTCTTCGAATTCCCCATCATGTACGCAGATACCTACCGGGAGGATATAACCGCCGCGCGCCAGAGCGTGGAGGGGCTGCAGGCGTTCATCGGCAAGCTGGAGCAGGAGAAGAAGGATGGCACGCTGCGGTGCTCGTGGCGTCCGGTCATGCCGGGAGTGGACACGAATCCGTGTTACTGGGATGCCGATGAAGAGAACATCGCGTGGAGTGTTACCGGCGAGAACGACCCCGTCAGCATTGATCCGGTGGATTACGGCATCGTGTATGATGCCGCGCACCTGCCGGACTGGGAGACGTGTCCCCTCAGCTACCTGTGCGCCTACCTGCTGGGCAGCGACGGCGCGTATACCGAGGGCGCTGCCGATACGCTGGCAGCGCGGTACCGGCAGGCGCCCCGCACGGTGCAGGCCTATCTGGATAAGCTGGCGGCAAAGTATGAGGGCGTGGATCAGCGGCTGATGGCCGCCATCCGGACTGCCGCCGGAGAGACGTTCCGCATCGAGCCAACGGTGGACGTGCGGAACAGCGCTGCCGCGGCGCTGGATGATCGGCTGACGGAGACACTGACGGGTTATTTCCTCATGCGGGCCAACGCCATTGCCAACAACGCCGCCGGCACGACCTACTGCGTGGAGAAGCTGCGGCAGGATGCTGTGAGCCGCGCACAGGCCGCCGTGTGGCCCTATGTGGCTGCCGATGATCTCCGGGCCGCACACATCACGGTAGACGTGATGGAGGTGCGGGCGCTGGAGGACGGCGGCACGCGGCTGATGCTGACGGAGATGACCGTGCTGGACTACGGCCCGGGCAGCGACCAGTACGGCTGGGGCACCACGCACCGGCTGGAGCTCCATGAGGATCGTGCAGGTGTGCCGCGGGTGACGTGGGATGCCTACGAGGAGAGTGATCTGGGCGACGGCTACACCTCGCCGGACAGTCAGGAGGATTTCACGATGAAGCTCCGCGCCATGGCGATCACCGACCCGTGGACTGGTCTTGTCACGGACACGCGGACGGAGCAGACGGACGGTACGGAGTACCGCCTGCTCTGCATCGCCGGCCGCTGGTTCGGCGGCACGGTGCAGGAATTCCCTGCGCTGGAGACGATACAGGTCAACGATCTGGTGTGTGTAAGGAACTACGCGGCGGCGGGCGGCAAGTTTGAGCCGCTGTGCTGCGTGGAGGTGCTGGAAACGGCCTGACAACCGCAGAAATCTTTGGAAATCGCGCCCCTTTTTTCGCCGGATGTCTTTTCAAAGCGGGCAGAGGGTGGTACAATAGTACCCGATTGAAAGACATGAAAGGAGCAGTTTCCATGAAAAAGAGCATTCTGCGGGAGTACGCCCGCCTCATCGCCCGCAGCGGCGTCAACGTCCAGCCGGGGCAGGAGGTCTTTATCGCCGCCGAGCTGGATCAGCCGGAGTTCGTGAAGATGCTGGTGGAGGAGTGCTACAAGTGCAAGGCCAAGAAGGTGGTGGTGGACTGGGACTACCAGCCCCTCCAGAAGCTGCACTTCCGCTACCGCACGCTGACCACCCTGTCCAAGCTGGACAACTACGAGGAGGCCCGCTGGCAGCACTATGTGGACACCATCCCCTGCCGCATCTACCTGCTCAGCGAGGATCCGGACGGTCTCAACGGCATCAATCAGGAGAAGATGGCCAAGAGCCAGCAGCGCAAGTACCCCATCATCAAGAAGTACCGCGACCAGATCGAGAACAAGTACCAGTGGTGTATCGCCGCCGTACCCGGCGAGGCGTGGGCCAAGAAGCTGTTCCCCAACCTGCGGAAGTCCCAGGCGGTGGAGAAGCTGTGGGAGGCCATCCTGTCCACCAGCCGTGCGCTGGAGGGCGACCCTGTGGCCAACTGGGACGCCCACAACAAGGATATGCACGACCGCTGCGCCTACCTCAACGGCCTGCACATCCGGGAGCTGCGCTACAAGAGCGCCAACGGCACCGATTTTCAGGTGGGCATGATCCCCGAGGCCCAGTTCTGCGGCGGCTGCGAAAAGAGCCTGCAGGGCATCGTCTTCAACCCCAATATCCCCACGGAGGAGTGCTTTATCTCCCCCATGCGCGGCAAGGCGGAGGGTATCGTCTACGCCACCAAGCCCCTGAGCTATCAGGGCCAGCTCATCGACGGCTTCTGGATCAAGTTCCACGAGGGCAAGGCCGTGGAGTGGCACGCGGAGAAGAACAACGACCTGCTGACCAAGCTCATCACCATGGACGAGGGCAGCGCCTATCTGGGCGAGTGCGCGCTGGTACCCTACGACTCCCCCATCTGCCAGTCCGGCCTGCTGTTCTACAACACGCTGTTCGATGAGAATGCGGCCTGCCATCTGGCGCTGGGCATGGGCTTTGCCGACACCATCCGGGACTTCGAGCACAAGACGCTGGAGGAGTGCCGCGCACTGGGCGTCAACGACTCCATGGTCCACGAGGACTTTATGATCGGCTCCGCCGACATGAGCATCGACGCCGTGTGCGAGGACGGAAAGACCGTTCCCATCTTCCGCAACGGCAGCTGGGCATTCTGAGAACACACATACAAACAAAAAAGGAGAAGGGCTGTGCCGCAGCCCTTCTCTTTTTTTGGCACCTCCGGCGCAGCGGGCGCATAGCATAAAGGGAACGATGCGAGCAGGAAAGGATGGTCATATATGGAAAAAGATACCATGCAGAAGAGCCCGGAGCAGTGGTTCATGGACGCCCATCCTGAGCGGGGGACCATGCGGGTGCAGGTGTCCACGGGGCGGGGGCTTTTCCCGGTGGAGGGGGCGCGGGTGGAGGTCTACCGGCACTTCGGCCCGGAACGGACGGTGTTCCATGAGGGCGTCACAGACGCCTCCGGCATCGCGGAGGATATCCGTCTGCCGGCGCTGCCCGTCGGGTGGTCCCGGTCAGCGGAGACGGCGGGCATCAGCGGGACCGTGTATCAGGTGTCGGTGCGTCATCCGCAGTACGGCGCGGTGGAGGGACAGCCGGTGACGGTATTCCCCCGTATCGAGACGGTGCTGGCAGTGTCACTGGGCTCTGCGTGACGAAGGGAGGAGAGGATCCATGCCGTTTCCCGTGATACCGGAGTACATCACCGTCCATCTGGGGCTGCCCGACGAGGCGGCGGAGAACGTAACGCTGCCTTTTACCGCCTACATCAAGAACGTGGCCAGCAGTGAGGTCTATCCCACATGGCCGGAAAACGCCCTGCGCGCCAATATCCTGGCCCAGATCTCCGTGGCGCTGAACCGGGTCTACACCGAGCATTACCGCAGCCGGGGCTACGACTTCGACATCACCAGCACCACCCGCTACGATCAGGCGTTCGTACCGGGGCGCAGCACCTTCGAGAACATCGACCGGCTGGTGGACGACATCTTCAACAACTACATCGTGCGGCGGGGCAACGTGGAGCCGCTGTACGCCCAGTTCTGCGACGGCGTGCGTACCCAGTGCGCTGGACTGTCCCAGTGGGGCAGCGTGGAGCTGGCGGAGCAGGGACTGACGCCCTATGAGATCTTGCAGCACTACTTCGGGGAGGACATCGACATTGTGTTCAATGCGCCGGTGGGGGACGGTATGCCGTCCTATCCGGGGCGTCCGCTGGAGCGGGGCTCTGTGGGAGAGGACGTGCGCACCATCCAGCAGCAGCTCAACCGCATCCGTAAGAATTACCCCGCCATCCCGCCGATCACCGAGGTGTCCAACGTGTTCGACAAGGAGACGGAGAACGCCGTCCGGGCGTTCCAGCGCATTTTCAATCTGGAGCCGGACGGCGTGGTGGGCAAGGCTACATGGTACAAGATCAAGATGGTCTACAACGCCGTCAAGAGCCTGTCGGAGATCACCAGCGAGGGACTGACCATCTCCGAGGCCCAGCGGGTATACCCGGAGGCGCTGCGGCTGGGAGATACGGGGCTGAACGTGGAGACCGTCCGGTTCTATCTGGCGTTTCTGGGGCATTTTCTGCCCCAGCTCCCGGCCATTCCCATCAGCGATACCTTCGATCAGGCCATGCTGGACGCGGTGTACGCCTTCCAGAAAGCCTATGGCCTGAAGGTGGACGGCGTGGTGGGACGCCGCACATGGAACGCCCTGCAAAACGTGTACGAGCAGACGCTGCACACCCTGCCGGAGGACTACCAGCGGTTTGCCCGGGAGGTGTATCCGGGCCGGTTTCTGGTGCCGGGTGACACGGGGGCGGCGGTGACGCTGCTGCAAACCCGCCTGAACCAGATCGCTGCGAAGAACGACGCCGTTCCCGCTGTGGCGGTGGACGGTGTGTATGGACAGGAGACAGCCCGCGCTGTCCGCGCTGTCCAGCGGCTGCTGGGGTACAGCCTCACCGGCGCGGTGGGGCCGGTGCTGTGGGCGTACATCATCACCCAAGGACAGGGCTACGGGGTATCCTGAGCAAAAAAATACCTGCCGCGGACGCGACGGGTATTTTGGCGTTTACAGGCTGCTGCCGTCCGTCTCCCGCAGGAGATCAGCCAGCGAAACGCTGTCCAGATAGTCGTTGATCATGCTGTCCAGCTTCTCCCACATAGGCAGGGTGCGACAGTGACCGGCGCGGGGACAGGTATTCTCCTCCCCTTCCAGACAGGTCACAGGCGCCAGAGAGCCCTCCGTCAGCCGCAGGATCTCACCCACGGCGTACTGGTCGGGCGTGCGGGTCAGGCGATAGCCGCCGCCCTTGCCGCGGACGCCGTCCACCAGTCCCGCACGGGACAGCAGCACCACGATGCTCTCCAGATATTTTTCTGACACGGACTGTGCCTCCGCGATGACCGGCAGCGGCGTGAAGCTGCCTGCCGGGCGCTGGGCCAGCTCCAGCATGACCCGCAGGGCGTAGCGCCCTCTGGTGGAAACCAGCATGATAAGACCTCCATTTGAGATATGCATAGTATATCACTATGCTGATAAAGACGCAAGCCTTACATATAATGATATTTGCCACGCTTGGCCAGCAGGAACGTCACGGAGATCAGGAACGCGAACACCTCCGCCACGGTGATGGCCCACCAGATGCCGTCCACATCAAGGAAGATGGGCAAAATCAGCACCGAGGCGGACTGGAACACCAGCGTCCGCAGGAAGGAGATGGCGGCGGAGATGCCGCCGTTGTTCAGGGCGGTGAAGAAGCCGGAGGCGTAGATGTTGAAGCCCGCCAGCAGGAACGACCACGCGAACAGACGGAAGGCGTGGCTGGTCAGGGCGAACAGACCGGCGTCGTAGCCCACGAACAGGCGGGACAGCGGATCGGCCAGCGCCATGGCCAGCGCCGTCAGCGCCACGCCGGTGCAGCCCATCAGCAGGACGCTCTTGCCCAGCAGATTTTTCAGCTCCCCGTGGTTCTGTGCGCCGAAGTGGTAGCTGACCACCGGCGCGCAGCCGATGGAATAGCCGATGTAGATGGAGATGAAGATGAACTGGACGTACATCAGCACACCGTAGGCGGAGACGCCGTTCTCGCCGGCCAGACGCATCAGCTGGAAGTTGTAGAGCATACTCACCACCGACGAGGAGATGTTGCTCATCAGCTCGGACGAGCCGTTGCCGCAGGCGGCCAGGATGGGCCGGAGCCGCAGCTGGGTGGGGGACAGGCGCAGCAGACTGCTGTTGGGACGCAGGAAGTACACCAGCGGCAGTACGCCGCCCACGCACTGGCTCAGACCGGTGGCGATGGCCGCGCCGGCCACGCCCCAGTTGAACACGGCGATGAACAGGGCATCCAGCACCATGTTGGCCAGGCCCGCCGCCACTGTGACCTTCAGGCCCAGCTTGGGCTTTTCCGCCGCGATGAAGAAGCTCTGGAACACGTTCTGCAGCATAAAGGCGAACGTGAAGCCGGTGACGATGCGGCCGTAGAGCACGCAGTCGTCCATCATGGCGTCGGTGGCGCCCAGAAAGCGGGAGACGGGACGCATGAAGACGATGCCGGCGGCGGACAGGACGATGCCCAGCGCCAGCGTGAACAGCACCATCATGGAGAACGTCCTGTTGGCGGTGTCCGGGTCGCCCTCACCCAGTATCTTGGAGACCAGCGCCGTGCCGCCGGTGCCGATCATGAAGCCCATGCCGCCCAGGATCATGACGAAGGGCATCACCAGATTCACCGAGGCGAAGGCCGTCTTGCCCACGAAGTTGGACACGAACAGGCCGTCCACCACGCCGTAGATGGAGGTGAACACCATCATGACGATGGACGGCAGCGTGAAGCGCAGCAGCTTGGAATAGGTGAAGTGGTCGGATAAGCGGATGTTTTTAGCCATAAAATACTCCTGTATGCAGTAATGGCCTGCCTCGCGTCAGGCATACAATAAAAGCATCGCACCACAAAATGAAAGGACACACGAAGTGTGTCCTTTCATTTTGTGGTGACCCGTACCGGATTCGAACCGATGTTAAAGGCGTGAGAGGCCTCTGTCTTAACCACTTGACCAACGGGCCATATAGAAAATCACCGGCGATTGGGTCGGTGATCCTCTCGTGGTACACCTTCAGGGACTCGAACCCTGGACACCCTGATTAAGAGTCAGGTGCTCTACCAACTGAGCTAAAGGTGCATAACGATTTAACATTGTCATTATAGACGATGCCTTTTTGTTTTGCAAGACTTTTTTTGCGTATCGCGGCAATTTTTTTCAAAGCGCGGCCTATATGGACAGAAATGGCAGAATATCGCTTTCCAAACCGCCGCGTTTGTGGTATGATGCAGGTCTGTATCAAAAGGGGGCGGGATGCGAAGTGGAGTACGGACAGGTGGTACGGGCGCGGTTTCTGGCGCGGCCCAACCGCTTTATCGCCCACGCGGCGCTGGCGGACGGCGAGACGGTGGTGTGCCACGTGAAAAACACGGGGCGCTGCCGGGAGCTGCTGACGCCGGAGGCTGTGGTGTATCTGGAGCGGGCGTCCAACCCCCACCGGAAAACGGCGTATGACCTGATCGCGGTGGAGAAGGGCGGCAGGCTCATCAATATGGATGCGCAGGCGCCCAACCGCGCCTTTGCAGAGTGGGCGCGGACATTCGACCCGGCGGCGGAGACGGTGAAGCCGGAGTTCGTGTTCGGCCAGTCCCGGCTGGACTTCTGTCTGGCGGGGCAAGAGGGCCTGCATCTGGTGGAGGTCAAGGGCGTGACGCTGGAGGACGGCGGCCACGCCCGCTTTCCCGACGCGCCCACGGAGCGGGGTGTCAGGCACCTGCACGAGCTGATGCGGGCGGTGGAGCTGGGACACCGCGCCACGGCGTTCTTCGTCATCCAGATGGAGGACGTGACGGACTTTGCCCCCAACGACGAGACCCACCCGGCCTTCGGCGCGGCGCTGCGGCAGGCGGCTGCCGCGGGGGTGCAGGTGGCGGCTTACAGCTGCCGCGTGACGCCGGACAGCATGACCATCCACCGGCCCGTGCCGGTGATCCTGTGAGGAGAGAACGGATATGACACTTCTGGAGATATTTCTGGTGGCCATCGGCCTGAGCATGGACGCCTTCGCGGTGGCCATCTGCAAGGGACTGGCCATGCCGCAGATCAACAAAAAGCAGACCCTGCTCATCGGGGCGTACTTCGGCGTGTTTCAGGCGCTGATGCCGCTGGCAGGCTGGCTGCTGGGCTCCCAATTCGCCGGCTATGTGACGAAGCTGGCGCCGTGGATCGCCTTTTTGCTGCTGGCGTGGATCGGCGGCAGCATGATCCGGGAGAGCCTGTCCAAAAACGAGGAGGACGGGGAGCCGGAGCCGGCGGAGCTGCGGCACCGGGAGCTTCTCATGCTGGCCGTCGCCACCAGCATCGACGCGCTGGCGGTGGGCGTCAGCTTCTCCATGGTGGCGTTGTCCGTCTCCATCGGCACGGCGGCGGCGCTCATCGGCTGCACCACCTTCGCTATCTCGGTGGGCGGTGTGTTTGTGGGGCATATTTTCGGCGCCAAGTATAAAAACCGGGCGGAGTTTGTGGGCGGCGCCATTTTGGTGCTCATCGGTTTGAAGATCCTGCTGGAGCATTTCGGCGTGCTGTAAAAAAGCGTATATTGCGGGAGGGTGCGTATCGGCGCACCCTCCTTTCTCATGCGCCGGGATTTTACACAGATTTTACAGGATACTTACCGTGGATTTGACAATGGCGTGTTATCCTGCGGATGGTCAGAAATGTGTAAAATAAGGAGAGCGAGATATGAGTATTTTCGATGTGCTGACGATGATCGGCGGACTGTGCCTGTTCCTGTTCGGCATGGATCTGATGGGGCAGGCGCTGGAGCGCCGGGCCGGCGGGCGGCTGCGGACGATGCTGGACAAAATGACAGGCCGGGTCATGACCGGCTTTCTGACGGGTATGGCCATTACCGCCGTCATCCAAAGCTCGTCGGCCACCACCGTGATGGTGGTGGGCTTCGTCAACTCCGGCCTGATGACGCTGCGGCAGGCCATCAACGTCATCATGGGCGCCAACGTGGGTACCACCGTGACGGCGTGGCTGCTGAGTCTGGCGGGCATCAGCAGCGGCAATGTGTGGATCGATCTGCTCAAGCCCACCTCCTTTACGCCGGTGCTGGCGCTGGTGGGCATCATCCTCTATATGTCCTGCAAGAGCGGCAAGAGAAAGGATACCGGCGTGATCCTGCTGGGCTTCGCCACGCTGATGTTCGGCATGGACACCATGAGCGGCGCGGTGGCGGGGCTGAAGGACGTGCCCGCCTTCGCCCAGCTGTTCGTCGCCTTTAAGAACCCGGTGCTGGGCGTGCTGGCGGGCGCGGTGCTGACGGGCATCATCCAGTCCAGCTCCGCCTCCGTGGGTATTTTGCAGGCGCTGGCGGTCACGGGGCAGGTCAGCTATGCCGCCGCCATCCCCATCATCATGGGGCAGAATATCGGCACCTGCGTCACCGCTCTGCTATCCTCCGTGGGGACGAATAAGAACGCCAAGCGTGCCGCCGTGGTGCATCTGATGTTCAACGTCATCGGCGTGGTGGTGCTGCTGACGGTGTTCTGCATCGTCCGGGCGGTCTTTGCGCCCGCGATTCTCCAAGCACCCGCCACCATGTACGGTATCGCCGTGGCCCACTCCTGCTTCAACGTGATCTGTACGGCGCTGCTGCTGCCCTGCGGCGGCCTGCTGGAAAAGCTGGCGGTGCGCCTTGTGCCGGACGGCCCGCGGGAGCCGGCGGAGCAGCCGGTGGAGCTGGACGAGCGCCTGCTGGCCACGCCGCCGCTGGCGCTGCAGCAGTGCCGTGCCGTGGCGGAGGAGATGGCGGCCTGCGCAGCGGAGGCGCTGAACCGTGGACTGGACGCCTTTTCCGCCTACACGCCGGAGCTGGCGGAGAGCATCCGGCAGGACGAGAAGCGCTGTGACCGGTACGAGGACGCCCTGGGTACCTATCTGGTGCGGCTGAGCACCCAGCAGATGGGCGCGGCGGAGAGCGAGGAGGCCACGGAGCTGCTCAAGACCATCGGCGACTTTGAGCGTATCTCCGACCATGCCGTCAACGTACTGGAGTCGGCGGAGGAGCTGCGGACAAAGGGCCTGGCCTTCAGTAAGGCGGCGCAGCGCGAGCTGGACGTGCTGGCCAGCGCGACGCGGGAGATCCTGACGCTGGCACTGCGGGCCTTCCGGGAAAAGGATATGGATGCCGCCGGACAGGTGGAGCCGCTGGAGCAGGTCATCGACGACTTGAAGGAGCAGATGCGGACGCGGCACATCCTCCGGCTGCAGCAGGGGCAGTGCAGCATCGAGACGGGCTTCGTGTGGTGCGATCTGCTGACGGATCTGGAGCGCACCTCCGACCACTGCTCCAATATCGCGGGCTGCGTCATTGACGCCGCCCGGCACGATCTGAACCTCCATGAGACGCTGCGCAGTGTGCGCCACAATGACGAGGCGTACCGCCGGCAATTCGACACCTGCGCAGAGGTATACCGTCTGCCGCCGCCGGAGCAGGCATAAAAAAGCAGCCCCCATCCCGGAGGATGGGGGCTGTGCGTTTACAGATGGGCGACGACGTCCATGGTGATGCGGGCGGTCAGACCCCACAGGGGATGGGGCAGTCCGTGGTAGACCGGCACCTCCATGTAGTAGGCGCGCCACGGATAGTCGGCGGAGACGCCCACCTCGCCGTAGGGAAAGTCGGGGACGTCCATTGGCTGGCGGTGTGCGTAGACCGCAGGAGGGTGACCGCGCAGCCATTGCAGGGGGACGAGGAACGTGTCCGCTACCTCCGCCTCGCTCGGATGCAAGGCGTCCAGCACGGCGCTGTCCACCTTCCCCAGCACCGGGCGGAGCAGACAGCCGGAGCGGATGTGGAGGAAGTCCATCTCCCCGATGACCTCCACGGCCTCCGGCGGGATAGCCAGCTCCTCCCACGTCTCCCGCAGGGCGCACTGTACCGCCGTCTCGCCGCGCTCCATTTTGCCGCCGGGGAAGCACACCTCGCCGGGCTGATGCACGGAGGCGGAGCGGATCTCGTAGAGCAGAGCGGGGCCGTCTGCCGTTTCCACCAGCGGTACCAGCACGGCGGAGCCGCCTCTGGCGCCCATGAGGGTGGGGATGTGGCCGGTGTAGGCCCGGCACAGTGCGGAGATGTCCATAGCTTGTACGTCCCTTCTGCAAAAATTCCCCCGCCGTAGGGCGGGGGAGGCGTTTACCGGCCGCCGACGTGGTCAGCAGCCGCAGCCACAGCCGTTGTTGTTGGTGTTCCCACAGCCGCAGCCGCAGCTGCTGCCATTGCCGCAGAACAGGAACAGCAGGATGATGGCGATGATGATCCAGCAGCAGCTGCCGCCGCCAAAGCAGGAATTCTGATTACACATAGTGTGACCTCCTATGAAGATTTGACCGTCTTGCCGGTCTCATTCTCATAGTATGCCGGTCACAGGAAAGTGTGCCGTCACTGGCGGGAAATGCGGTAGCTCAGGGTCAGCAGCGTGTCCACAAAGTGGATATCCTCAAAAAATACGCCCGGCTCGTCGGTGGAAAGCTCCACGTTGGTGAAGTTCCAGAAGCCGCGGACGCCCAGCCCGATGAGCCGGTCCGCCAGAGGCTGCGCCACGCTCTGCGGCACGGTGAGCACCGCCACATCGGGGTGGTAGTTGGCCACATATTCCTCCAGCTCGTCCATGGAGCGAACCGCCACACTGCGGATCTCCGTGCCGATCAGGGCGGGAGAGACGTCAAAGGCGGAGTCGATGCGGAAGCCGACCTTGTCAAAGTCAAAGTTCTGGAGCAGCGCGTGACCCAGATGGCCCACACCGACGACGATGATCTTGTGGCCGCTGTCGATGCCTAAAATATGGCCGATCTCGGCGCGCAGCTCCGCCACGTTGTAGCCGTAACCCTGCTGGCCGAATTCGCCGAAGCAGCTGAGATCCTGACGGATCTGGGAGGCCGTGATGTCCATCTTCGCGCCCAGCGAGTTGGAGGAGATACGGACGACGCCCTTGTTGTAGAGGTCGTCCAGATAGCGGTAGTAGCGGGGGAGCCGGTGGATCACAGCGTCGGAGATCTTCTGCTTTTTCATATAAAAACCTTCTTTTGGGATGAGATGCGGTGCGGGGCACCTGAAACAATGGTGTTATTTTACAGCATGACGGGCGAGTTGTCAACTTTTTTAACAATCTCTCAGCAAAAAAGTTTTTGGAAAACGGCTTTACATCTTCGGCAAGACCTGTTATAATGCTAAGGCTGAACATACAGCGACAACCAAATATGCGCCCGTAGCTCAGATGGATAGAGCGTTAGACTCCGACTCTAAAGGCCGCTGGTTCGAATCCAGTCGGGCGTACCAAAAACCGTCTCAAGCAATATGCTTGAGACGGTTTTTGTATGCGGAGAATTAGGAGAATTGAAACCTGATTTGACCACTACTGCACATTTTGCGATCCAACTAAGCTATTACGCTATGTCAAATCTCCCGCATCCCTTGCAAGCCCGCACTGGCGGCCTTTTTGTTCTTGTCGAAGGCATGGGTGTAGATGTCCAGCGTGGTGGCGGGCAGCATAGATCTTCCGCAGCCGCTTGGTGAAGGCATTCGGGCGGATGCGCTGCCCGTGCGCATCGGTGAACTTGATTATTCTGTGTTTTTTGGTAGAATGAGCATGCCGAATGGCAGACGTGAAGCAGATACGCAAATCTGCCGATATAAGGCATAATGGATGTGCTGTGTTTGATAAATTGTGATTTACGTGGAGGGAACTTTGCTGATGCGCTATTTGCTTGCGGGATTTCTCGGATTCCTTCTGAGTGGGGTCTGGTTTGGAATGCAACTATGGCTGACGCACATCTTTTTTAAGAAAGGCTGCAACCATCTCACGCACTTTTCGCCGCTGTTTGCCGCATGTATTCCCCTTGTGCTTATCATCCGCTTGCGTGGTGGGTGCTCTCTCAATTTATCGACTCTATCAAACGGTGGGTTGTGGGCGCTTACTGCGGCAACGCTTTTTGCTGCGTGCCTGATAAAGGGGTTGAGCGAAAAGAAGTGCCGAACTGCGGAGAGACAGGAGCTTGCATGGATATGTATGGAAGCTGCATTTGTTGAGATCGCACAGCGCCTGATGATGCAGTCCTTTGTGATGTATTTGCTGGATACGTGGGACTGTGCCACGATTTGGTGCGTTTTCCTCAATGCTCTTATCTGGTGTGCAGGAATCGTCGTCCAGGGGCTTCTCTCAAAACAGACAACTGGGAAAAGTCTTGTTCTTGATTTGATTGCTTCGTTCGTTTTTTCCATCGGCTGCGGCTATGTATTTTACCTATCCGGGTGCATCGTTTTTTCAATAGCTGCGCATGTGACCGAGCGATTTGTTATGACAAAGTTAGATCGGTGATCAGATAGTGGGAGATAGATGCTCTCCGCGCAGAAGGCCATCCGCGCCGCCAAGGCGGAGGCGGAGCAGGACGCGGGGCGTCACGCAACGCCGCAGAGAACATGGTGGGAGGAGTAGGATTTATCCGAACGCATCTGCGTGAGCAGCAGCGCTGACCTGCATATGTAACTTACTTATAAGACCAAGGAGAAACACTTGTATGGAAAAGAGAGTTTGTATTCTGATGGGCAGTCCGCGAAAGAACGGCAACACCATGCACCTGCTGACGCCGTTCATGGACGAGCTGCGGCGAAACGGCTGCGCCTGTGAGCTGATCTGGCTGCATGAAAAAGATATTCAACCCTGCCGCGCCTGCCGGTGCTGCCAGAGGGATCACACCGTTTTCGGGTGCGCGATCCACGACGATATGCAGGAGGTATTCGACAGTGTTCTGCGCTGCGGCCTGCTGGTGCTGGCAACGCCGATCTACTCATGGTACTGCACGCCGCCCATGAAGGCCGTACTGGATCGGCTGGTGTACGGTATGAACAAATATTACGGGGAGCAGAAGGGGCCTGCGCTGTGGGCAGGCAAGGCGGTCGCTCTGCTGACGACCTGCGGCTATCCCCCGGAAAAGGGCGCGGATCTGTGGGAAAGCGGCGTCAAGCGGTACTGCAAACACTCGCAGCTTCACTATGCGGGTATGCTGGCGGAGCATGATCCGGGCTACCGCAGCGTGTTCATGGACGCGGAGAAGGAGGCGCACGCACGGCAGTTTGCGCAAATGCTCCTCGCCGCCGTGCCGGAGTCGTGCGAGGGAAAAGAGTAAAGAGGAGAGACCGCTTTTGCGGTCTCTCCTCTTTACTTAGGCCGGGGAACCGGATAGCAGAGAAGGCTGCCTCACCGAAAGGGAGCCAGGGAGAAAACGAGGCTTTCATTTTGGCGTGTGCTTTTTTATTGCAGATACCCTTCCCGCGCCTTCACGCCAAAGTGAGCCTCCAGCTGGTGCATCTGGTCATCGGTGATGGTATTGACCAGCGGCAGATGGGCGATCTTCATGTAAATCTCCGCCGCCTTTTCAGCGGTCTCGATGAGGCCGAAGGTTTCGTCCAAGTCCTTGCCCGCACCGTAAATGCCGTGCTGCGCCCAGACCACAAGGTGGGCGGTCTGCATCTTCTCCGCTGTGGCACGGCCTATCTCATTGGTGCCGCAGAGCATCCACGGCAGCACATTCACGCCGTCCGGGAAAACCACGATGCACTCGGTACACATCTGCCAGAGCGTGCGGGTGAACGCCTTTTCATCCAAGCTGTGGACATAGGTCATGGCCAGCAGATTCGCCGGGTGGCAGTGCATCACCACATGGTTCTGCGGATCGATTTTCAGCCGTGCGGCATGGCTCATCATGTGGGCGGGAAACTCGGAGGTGAACTTGCCGCCGTCCGTGAAGCCCCAGAGAAGCTGCGCCGTTTCGCCGCCGTTTGTCAGCCGCACAAGGCCGAGATTGACCTCCGGGGCGTACTGTACATTCTTGAAATACTTGCCCGTGCCGGTGACGAGGAAGTATTTGCCGTCCAGCGCCGGGCAGGAAAAGCCCGTGGGAATCTCCCGCAAAACTGCGCTATCAACATACTCTTTGACCTGCGATTCCTCCAGCAGCAGGCTCACATTGCCGCCGTTGCGCTCGTCCCAGCCGTGGTCGTACATATTCGTCACAGTGCGGATCATCTCCACCATCCACGGCGCTGTCAGTATATCTTTCATGCTCTCGCCTCCAAAACCTTCTTTTCGTAGTCGCGCACCATGGGCAGCCACGCGCCGTCCTCCGGCACGCCGCTTCTGCGGCAATACTCTGCCCAGATCTCGCCGAAGGGCAGGGTTTTCAGCTCCTCCTGCCGCACCAGCAGGTCGGTGAAATTGCCCGCATCCTGCTCGGCGGTCATGTCGGGCGTCAAAAGCGCATTCAGCAGCGCCTTCTGCACATTCCGAAAGCCTGTGACCCACGCGGCGATGCGGTTGACGGAGGCATCGAAGTAATCCAGCGCCATATGCACGCGCCCGTCCAAGCCGCCGCAGCGGACGATCTCCTTGCAGAGCTCCTTCGTTTCATCGTCAAACAGCACCACATGGTCGCTGTCCCAGCGCACCGGGCGGGTGATGTGCAGGGCGATCTCCGGGAAGAAGGTCAGCAGCGCCGGGATCTTGTCGCTGACCACCTCGGTGGGGTGATAATGGCCGTTGTCCATCAGGGGGATGCACTTATCCCGGTTCATGGCGGCGTAGCTCAAGGCGAATTCCGCCGAACCGACGGTGTAGCTCTCCACGCCGATGCCGAACACCTTACTTTCGATGCAGGGCTTGACTTTGGTAAAGTCAAAGGGCTCGGAGAGGATTTCATCAATGGACTGCTTATAGCGCATCCGGGGCCCCAGACGGTCGGCGGGAATGTCCTTGAAGCCGTCGCCCGTCCAGATGTTCATGGTGACCACACCGCCCAATTCCTCTGCAAGGTATTGAGAAATGCGCACGCAGGCTTTGCCGTGTTCCACCCAGAAGCGGTGGGTCTCCTCGTTGGGGCTGGAGAGGGTCAGCGGGTCGCACTTGGGATGAGAGAAAAAGGTGGGGTTAAAATCTGCGCCGAGGCCGTGCTTTTTGCAGAATTCCACCCACGGGGCGAAGTGCTTTGGTTCCAATTTATCCCGATCTACCCATTCGCCGGGGGCGAAAATGGCGTAGCTTGCGTGGAGGTTCAGCTTCTTTGTACCGGGGCACAGCTTTAGCACCTCCTCAATGTCCGCCATCAGCTCCTGCGGCGTTCTCGCACGGCCGGGATAGCTGCCGGTGGTCTGGATGCCGCCGGTGAGGGGCTTGGTGGGGTCGGTGTCGAAGCCGCGCACATCGTCGCCCTGCCAGCAGTGCAGAGACAGCGGAACGGTCTTCAGCTTTGTAAGCGCCGCCTCGGTGTCTACGCCGAGGGCGGCATATTTCTCTTTTGCTTCCGTATAGCTCATAGGTCTGCCTCCATTTGTATTTTCAGATTCCCCAGCGCCGTCGCCTCGATGGGCAGGGCAATGACCCGCTTGCCCGTGGCCTTGGCGGTGAGATGGTTGAGAAACTCATTTTTTGCGCCGCCGCCCACGATGTAGAGCTTGTCATATTGCTTTCCAGTGTTTTGTTCCAGCTCCGCAAGGGCTTTCGCATAGCTCTCCGCAAGGCTGCGGTAGGCACAGCGGAAATAGTCGCCGATGCTGACGAGCTGCCCGCCGGTCGCCCCATCAAAGGCGGCTTTCATGCTGCGGGGTGCTAAAAATTCCGGGGCGTTGGCGTCGATGTGGACATCGCAGGCGCTTTCCTTGGCGGCGTTCACGATCTCCGCAAAGCCCAATCCGCTGCAAAGCTCCTTTTGCAGCTCGTTGACCAGCCACATGCCCATGATGTTCTTCTGATAGCGGTTGTAGCCCACGCCGCCCTCGTTGGAGTAATTGGCGGCGCGGCTGGCGGCATTGGTGATGGGTTTCGGCGTTTTGACGCCCAAAAGCGACCACGTGCCGGAGGATATGTAGGGCTGACTTCCGCCCATAGGGATTCCTTCGACCGCTGAAGCTGTGTCGTGGGTGGCGCAGAGGACGCACTTTATCCCCTCATACTCGCCGAGTATCGTTCCCGGCTTTTGCAGTCTCGGGAAGATGGGCGGCAGGCCAAGCGCAGAAATGATCTCTGGGTCAAATTCGCCGGTTTCGGCGCTGACCATGCCGGTGGTGGTGGCATTGGTATGTTCCTTGGCTTTCACGCCGCAGAGCCTCCACAGGAGGTATTCGGGAATCATCAGAAAGTCTGTCACGCCCTCCAGCCGCCCGGCCAGCTTATCCGCATAAAGCTGATAAATGCTGTTGAACGGCTGGAACTGACAGCCGGTTTTGGCGTACAGCTCCGAAAACGGCAGGATTTCGTGGGCCTTGGGGATGACCGGTTCCGTGCGGCTGTCCCGGTAAGCGTACACGGGGCGCACTTCTTCGTCCCCTCGCAGCAGCACATAGTCCACGCCCCAGGTGTCGATGGAGAGGCTGACGATGCCGGAAAACCCGGCTTTTGCCGCCGCAATGCCTGTTTTTACATGGGCAAGCAGCGCGTCCACATCCCAGATGAGATGGCCGTTCTGCTCCAACACGCCGTTGGGGAAGCGGTAGACCTCTTTTGTTTTGATTTCGCCGTCCTCCCGCCAGCCCACAATGTGCCGCCCGGAGGACGCGCCGATGTCGATTGCAAGGAAGTATTTCATTCATGCACCTCCGGAGAAAAATGCAGCGACAGGATATCCAAGCTGCCATCCGTTACCGTCAGCCAAAGCGCGGCATGGGGATCACCTTGGGGAATCGTCAGCGATGCAGCCGCCCACTTTTCAGACTGGAAGGGCAGGCTTCCAACACTTCTGCCGTTGATTTTTATATGCACCCGCGCGTTACCTCTTGCGGTCACGCGCAGTACGGTGTTGCTCTGAATGGAGAAATACTTGTACCCGATCTGCGTTCCCTTTGCCGCATTTCCAAAATACCATACCGTATCGGAGTGGGTAATGGCGGGGATGTTCTTACGGATTTGGTTGGAAATGTGGGGCATTTTTCCGTTGGTCAGATTGCAGCAGATCAATGCCGGATATTCGCCTATGCCGGGCAAATCACCGTCATGCAGACCGCAGGAGGTCATCTCGACTTGTGCGATAGAGCCGTCCGGCCGGATGGTCAACGGTTCGGCGCACATCTGGCGGGAGTAGTCGCTGCCGTGGGTCAGCCGGTGGTAAAAAACATACCATTTGCCGCCGATCTGCTCTATGCTGCCATGGGTCGTGCCGGTGGCGTTGCAGCGTTCTCGCTCGCGCCGCCCGTCATAGCCCACATCGCCATTGCTCACCAATGTCCCTCGGTAGTGAAAATCTCTGTCCGGGAAACTCGATGTGGCGTAGCACAGCTCATGGTTTTTCTGGGAGGAGTAAACAAAGTAGTAAGTCTGCCCGATTTTGCGGATGCTGCTGCCCTCGAAGAAGGCGTGATCCTTGAAATCCGGCGTATCCGCAATGCGTTTTGGCGGTTCCTTCAGCGTCAGCATATCGTCGCAGAGCACGGCGGCATTGGCCCCCAGCGGGCCGGGCTTTTGCAAAAAAGCCTTTGCGGGTTTATCAAATACGCCTGCGTATACCTTAGACAGCACAAATGCGTTCCACGGTTTTACCGCCATGCCCCGGAACGGACCGGTACCGAAATACAGACGAATCACACCGTTATCGTTCATGACCGCCGGGTCAAAGCACACAAAGCCCTGATAGGGCGTGCCGTCCGGGTTTTGCACCACGCCGTAGTAATCATATTTTCCATCCGGACTGTCACAGACCGCCACGCTGATGGGATGGGAATAGCCGCCCTTGCCCTTCCAGCCTGCCAGGCAGTAGTAGAGATAGAACCGTCCGTCATTGCCGCGTACTACGTCCGGGGCATAGAGATAGCGGGCATTTTCGCCGTACAGCGGGTCTTGGTTGGCGGTGTAATTGATGCCCTTGCTCGTCCAGTGGGACAGGTCATCCAGCGGCGCGGAGAAGAATTCATAGTCCTCCAGGCAGAAGCTCTCGCCGCCGGGGGTATCGTGGGAGCCGAAGAGATAGACCCGTTCGCCGAACACGTGAGGCTCTCCATCCGCCATACAGACGGAAATGGGCAGCACGGGATTACAGGCAGTATGCTTCATGATGCGGTTTCCTTAAGAAAGCGGTAAATTTCCTTCGCAGCCAGCACCTTGTACTTTCCGGTGAAGACATGGGGCTGCCCCTCGTAAATAATCAGCTCTGCATGGTCATCCCGGAGGGTGTTGTAGTGGGTGGCCAGATTTTGGGACATCTCCATGGGGACGATCACATCCTTCGTACCCTGCAGGATCAACACCGGCCCCGTGTAGCCGTTGACGTCCAAGGGCGCGCCGCTTACCATAGCGTCCGGGTTCAGATTGATGGCGGGATACTCCAGCACAATGCCGCGAATGTCGTCGCTGTGGGTCACAGCGGCGGTCGCCACCGTCGCTCCGCCCATGGAGCTGCCCACAAGGTAAAGACGGCTCGTGTCCACGAAGTTCCAACCCTTTGCCGCTTCGATGACGGCGTTCAGATCCTCCACCTGCTGCAAGACCTTTTTCTCATAGGAGTCGTCAACGCCTCTGGGAACGTCATGGAACCAATGCACGCCCTGCGGGCCGGTGCTGCGATCTGTCCAGCCGTAAAAATCAAAGGCATAGCAGGCAACGCCGCTCATGGCAAGGCCTTTCAGCGTGGTCATATCCGCTTTGTAATCGCTCTCTGCGCCGTGGGCATAGAGGACGGTGGGAAACGGTCCATCTCCATCCGGGATCAACGCCTTTCCGTACAGGCTGATGCCGTCATATTCCACACAGAGCTTCTCTGTTCGGTAGCCGGTCTTTTCCTCGCCGGCAGGCTCGGGAAATCCTACATAGTGGCCGATGCAGACGATTGCCGCAATTCCGGCAACCACCGCAAACGCCCCTGCGCCAATGAGAAGTGCTTTCATCCATTTCTTCATGTCCATTCCTCCAATGTGCGAAAAATGACAGCAAGCGCCTGTTTTGCCTCCGGCATGGCAGGAAACACCTGAAAGGCGTGGCAGACACCGTGACGGATGTCCAGCGCCGTTTGGTGTCCCTGCTTTTTCAGCTTTTCATAGAGTATCTTGGAATCATCCAGCAGTACCTCTGTGTCGGAGGCAGAAAAGAGCACCGGCGGAAGTCCACTGAAATCACCGTACAGCGGCGAGATGGTCGGCTGAAGCAGATATTCCAAATCACCCGCTTGACTGCCGAATACGACCTTGATTTTTCCCTCCGCTACGGCAGTGCGGAGCATATAGTCCGTTGCCGCATTTTGGGTGTAGGACGGAAACTGGTCAGCCTGCGTCACACATGGGGAGAGCGCTGCCAGTGCCCTTGGTTGGGGAAGCCCTTTTTCCTTCAGCAGCAGCGCCAAGGATAGTACCAGCGTACCGCCTGCACTTTCTCCCATGAATACGACATCCTTCGGGGAAACGCCGGTTTTTAAGAGCGCGGTATAGGCGGTCAGGCAATCCTCCAGCGGGGCAGGCCACAGATTTTCCGGGGCAAGGCGGTAGTTGAAGGTCACGCAGTTGTAGCCGTAGTTGGCGGTAATGTACTGGCAGACTGCCCGCCGCTCCCTCGCGGAGCCGACGGTAAATCCACCGCCGTGAATGTAGAAAATCGTTCCCTTTTGATTGCCGGTTTTTTGAATGAATTCTGCCGACAGTCCATCCAATTCGCCAAGCCGGACGGTCACGCTCTTAGGCGGCCTGGGGGGCTTTCGGTCATTTCGTTTTCGCTCCGCCGCGTAGTCATGGGGCTGCCCCGGCTTGTCCTGCGGCATACAGCGGAACACAAGGTTCATCATGCGGGCATATAGACTTGGCATACAGTGCCTCCTTATTTTTGTCCTTCCCAGAATGTGATTGCCTGTTCCATCCATCCCTCCGCTGAGGTACCAATGCCAAGGCCGCTTCCGTGCGGATAGTCGGGGTACTTGTGGTAGACGACATGGTCATCTCCGAGTACAGCCTTCATCTCCGGAATTTTTCGGTCAAGCACCCAGTCTCCGCCGTAGGCATCGCCCTCGCCCACGATGGCAAACACATGCAGTCCCTTGTCGGCATCGTCAAATTGCAGGTCTGCAGAGCCGTCCTCGTTGTAAAACAGGAAACGGTCTGTGTAAATCAGATTTATGGTCGCCGGTCTGGGAATCACGGCATTTTCCTCGTTGAGCCGGGCGTATTCATCAAAGCATACCAGCGTGATCAGCCCACCGCCCGCTGAACTGCCGAACATGGTGTAGCCATCCATAGAGATTCCCAAAGCATCCTGCTGTAGGGACAAATAGACGATTGCATGGGTCAGATCCTTTGACGCCTCCAACCGCATAGCAAAATCATCGGAAACACCGAGTTCATTTCCTACCCGATAGCGCAGCACAGCCACGCTATAGCCTTGACGGTATAGCTCTGCGGCGTAAGGAAACCCCTCTATCATAGATACGACTTGCTGATAGCCGCCGCCTGCCGCCACGATCGCAAGCGGCTTCCCGGGCTGACCCCGATAAAGTGCGAGCCGTGCGTGCCGCAATGCGGGATTGGAGGCTGATTCTTTCTCTGAATACACGGCGTGTATCGAAAAATCCCCTTTGTTTGCAGCCTCCAGCAGCCCATTAAAGCCGTCCACGATCTCATCTGCATTCCAACCGCACCAGAGGCTCAGTGCTCGAATGCTCATAAAGGAAGTCAAATTGGTTGCGCTGCTGTCGCCCCAAATGGAGAACATCTCCTTGCCGGTTTCCTCCCAAACGGGATGGTTATAGATATGTGACCAGGAGTCTGAAGCGGTTATCGGCAAATACTTTCCATTTGAGCCAGTATACTTCCCGCTCCATCCGATCTGAAGCAGTACAGCAAACGACAGTGTTCCCAGTACGCACAGCAGGATGACTTTCCAGATGCGCTTTTTCTTCATTGCGGCTGTCCTTTCAAGATGTTATACATCCAGTTCCGAAACTTCCTTGGGATACTCCCGCAGCTCATTCGGGCCATGGAGGGGGTTCCAGACCTGCGCGAAGAACGGATCGACCTTGGCGCGGTTGCCGTAGTTCCAGCTTTTGCGCTCGCACTCATCGCACCAGTGACCGCCCTCCAGCACCAGCCGAGGACTGGCCTTGAATTTATGCCCGAAGGCACATTCAAATTCCAACGGGGTTTTCCAATCGCCGGTTTGCATCTCGGCGCTCAGCAACTTTCCGCCACGGAAGGAGGCTGCTTTACGCATATCCTCCGGTGTCAGTTCGCTTTCAGGCTTCGTTTCGTCGTAGCCGTGGTCGATGGGAACTACCGTATCCCAATCGGCAAAGTGCTTCATATCGGAGATTTTTTCGGGCAGGGCCTCCCAGCGCTTGCGGCTGCCCCAGTAAGCGTCGATATGGTCTTCCACATTGTCCTCGATGAAGTGTAGCGTGCCATGCTCCGTGCGCGCCAGCTTGTCAAACTTTTTCCGCATGATGCCGCCCATCAGCTTTTGCCCGCCAGGCAGCTTACAGAGCATCCGGGAAACCGTCCGCAGTCCGCCCAGCATTTCCAAATAGCAGTCATAATAATACTGCATGGAGTCGTGACGGAAGTGAAGGTAGTTTTCCAGTTTGTCGCTGTCCAGATAATACTGCCCGTGGAAATTGACGGTTGCCTGTTTCCTTGGACTGAGAATGTAGTCCAAATTGGTTAGGCCGATCTCACCGTAGAGCTTGCGGAACATGGTGTAGGTATCCACTCGGCAGGATTCACCGCCGCCGATGTTGTAAATATGTCCCCAGAAGGACTCGTCCAGCGTGCCGTCATGGAAAAAGGCACACAGATTTTTCATGGCTCGGGCAGAATCCCGGTCGGAGCAATATTCCAGCACATTGTCAAAGCAGTTATGGAACATGATGGCGTCGTTGATCTGGCTCATGGCCTTGCCGATGATACCGGTCTGACGCAGGGACACCCAATACTTGAGTCCGCTTTCGATGACCAGCCGTTCTGCCGCCACCTTGGAAACAGCATAGTAGTCGAACATACTGGGTTTGATGGGATCACCCACCCGGCCCCAATGGATGGGCGGCATCCGATCTCCGGTTTCCGCCACAGTACCAATGTAGACAAGGCGGGTTTTGCCCTGCTGCCCCAGTGCATAAATGGCGTTGATCAGATTCCGGGTAGAGCCATAGTTGACCTTCATCGCCTGCTTGGGATGATAGTCTGCCGCGGGGGATACGAAAGCGGCAATATGCAGGATCAGATCACAATTCTTGACACACTTCAAAACCACATCATAGTCGTTCAGATCGCCCCAAACGATCTCCAATTCCGCAGTATTGCTATAGGGAGCAAGAATTTTCCTGTTTTTTTCGGAATCCCGCGCAAGAATCACAATATCCTGTTTATCGGCGTCCTTCAGCATTTCCTTCAGGCTGGCAAGGCCCATGCCGCCGGTAGCGCCCGTCAAAAATACACGCTGCTTGGACATGATTATTCTCCCTTCATACCGATGGTCTTTGTTTTACCGTCCAGAATGGCGGTGCAAAGGCGCATGGAGTCTCCGATTGCTGCATCAATATCATCCGGCTCTACGCCAAGCGGTTCACAGCCAAGGCTCTTGTCAATAAACAATTCGCTGCACTGGATCTGGGCAAGCTTGGGCAGATAAAGACCGTTATCAATATTGCGCTTTTTGTAATCCTTGACCATGCTCTTGCAGCCGAGGGTGAACATCCAATTCGGAATGGTGGTGACCTTCTTCTCCGGACAGCCCATGTGCTTGCACATGATGGCGATCATCTGTTTCCATGTCATATTGTAGTAGCCGATGGGCCAGCACTTTCCGCCCTGCGTATGCTCCAACGCACCGGCCAATGCCTGTCCAACCTGATGGACCGTAACCATCGTCGAACCGCCCTTGGGGTACATCACATTTCCCTTGGAGTTGCGAATTTGCTCGGCGAGGAACATCCAAACAGGCTTGCGCCCGGGCTGCGTACCGAAAATATACGGCAGCTCCAGAACGGCAACACTGAAAGTGTCATCCGCGAAGGACATGGCCGCATTCTCCTGATCGACACGGGAACGGATATAGGGATGCCACTTGGTCAATTCAAGCTCTGGCATAGTCTTGGCAAAGTAGGAGAAATAAGAGCCGCAGATGGAAACGTGCTTGACGCCGCATTCCTTTGCCAGCTTCAAAAGCCGGTTGATGGGATCAATGTTGTACTTCTTGTAGAGGTCATAAATGGGCGCGGGGCCTTCTACCCGCTCATCCACACCGGCGGCGAACACGAAGCCGTCACATCCGGTCAAATAGGTGCGGAGTTCGTCATCGCTCATCTCCAGATAGTTACCGTACTCAATCTTCATCTCAGGGGGCAGTACAGCGCCCTCCGGCAGAGGCGGCAGAGCCAGAGCGGTCACCTCATGGCCACGCGAAATAAGAACCTTGGCAGCTTCACTGCCCAGAAGTCCGGTGCCGCCAATCATAAATACCTTCATGTTGTAATCCTCCTTGTATTTGTTATCCCTTGATCATTTTCCCAATTCCCCGGAAGAAGTGTCCGTTGGCCATTTCCAGCATACCGGGCAGCACGCCGCCCTTCATGCCGCCGGAGATCATCATGCTGCGCAGCGGGCTTCCGGCGGAGGAATTCATCAGCATCCGAAATTCCGGGTTTTCATAGTCTTTTTTACCGCCGAAGCCCTTGGCGATGGTGGCCTCCACCGCCCGGAACATGATTTTCATGATGAGGCTGTGCTCCTTCATCTCCATGACGGTGTTGTCCATGGTGAACGAGCCTTTCTTCAGCACCGGCGGGGTGTATTTCCGCTCCAGCGTCGCCTCCCAATCAGCATAGTTGGGCTTGCCGGTGCAGCGCTCGTACCAGCTGCTGCCTTGCCATACCGGAATGGGCAGCGTTTCGCCGGACTTTTCAATGGAAGCGGTCAGGCCGCCGACGCAGACGGCGTATGTTCCGCCGGGTATTTTCCAGCCGTCCTGCCAGACGGCGAAGCTGCGGTCGGTCAAAGGGAAGGTGACTGCCCGGCTTTCGCCCGGCTGCAGGAATACCTTTTGAAAGCCCTTCAGCTCCCGCAGAGGACGGTGCAGACCATCCTGCGGCGCTTCCATGTAGAGCTGCACCACCTCCGCACCGGCACACTTGCCGGTGTTCCGGACGGTGACAGACACCGTATCGCCGTTGACCGTTAAGTCGGCGTAGGAAAACTCCGTGTAGCTCAGCCCGTAGCCGAACCGCCAGCGGACAGGCACACCTGCCTTGTCGTAGTACCGATACCCCACATAAACGCCCTCCTGATACAGGGCATCGGCGGTTTTACCATAAATTTCGGAGGACGGAACATCTTCATAGGTAAACGGCCAGCTTTCCGCCAGCTTGCCGCTGGGATTGACACGACCATACAGCAGCTCGGCAATGGCCTCGCCGCCCGCCTGACCGGGCAGCCCCATGTAGAGGACAGCCTTCACCTCATCCGCCCACGGGCATTCCACAGCGCTGCCGCACAGCAGCACGACCACTGTGTGGGGGTTGGCGCTGACCACTGCCTCGATCATCCGCAGGTGACCGACAGGGAGCTTCATATCGTCCCGGTCAAAGCCCTCGGACTCATAGCGGTCAGGAAGTCCCGCGAAAATAACGGCGACCTCTGCCTGCTCCGCCGCCGCCCGCGCCTCATCCAGCAGCGCGTCCGTGGTATCGCCCCGGTCATCACAGCCGGGGGCATAGATGGCATCCGGCAGGAAGTCCAGCGGCTGAGAAAGCCCTGTGGGGTTGATGTGGCTGGAGCCTGCGCCCTGATAGCGCAGATTCTTCGCCATGGCGCCAATGACGGCAATTTTTGCGCCCTGCTGCAACGGCAGAATGCCACCCTCGTTTTTCAGCAGCACCGCGCCCTCTGCTGCCGCGCATTTGGCAAGGGCGTGGTGGGCTTCATAGTCGCAGGAAGCAGTCGCTTTCAGCGTTTCCGCTGCCCGGAACACCAGCTTCAGCACGCGGCGGGCGCTGTTATCTATACAGCTTACGGGAAGCGTCCCATTCTTGACCTCCTGCAAGACCTCTTTTTCCATGTAGTCGCTGCCGCCGGGCATATTCAGGTCACAGCCCGCCCGGAAGCCCTCGATGCGGTCGTTCATCGCGCCCCAGTCCGTGACCACCATGCCGCCGAAGCCCCATTCCTCCCGGAGAATATCCGTCAATAAGGCCTTGCTGTCCGAGCAATGGATGCCGTTCAGCTTCGGGTAGGCGCACATGACCGTGGAGGGCTTGCCCTCCTTGACGGCGATCTCAAAGGCCGTCAGGTACAGCTCCCGCAGTGTGCGGTCATCCAGAACACTGTTGGATGTAAAGCGGCTTTTTTCCTGCGAATTTACGGCGAAGTGCTTGAGACTGGTGCTGATCCCCTGCGCTTCTGCGCCCCGGATGAAGCCCGCCGCCAGCTTGCCCGCAAGATAGGGGTCTTCACTGAAATACTCAAAGTTCCGTCCGCAGAGCGGATTGCGCTTGAGATTGGCGCCGGGGCCGAGGACAAGACCAACGCCCTGCTCCCTGGCCTCCTCGCCGATGGCTGCGCCGATTTTAGTGAGCAGCTCCGGGTCCCAGCTTCCGGCGGTGGTCACCTCGGCAGGAAAGCAGGTAGCGGGGCGGGAGGCGTGGACGCCCAGCATATCTGCCACATCCTCTTGCTTGCGAAGACCGTGAGGGCCGTCGCACATGAAAAGGGACGGAATGCCGTATTTTTCGTATTTCTTTGTTTCCCAGAAGTTTTCGCCGGAGCAGAGCGCAATTTTGTCCTCCAGTGTCATCTGCTGCATGATTTTTTCAATGTCCATAGCTTCACCTCAAAAGGTATATGTTCCGCTTTCCAGCGTGACCGGCGGTTTCTCCGGCAGGTGCAGTTCCGCGGTGCAGTTGGCGGGAATGGTGATGGTATAGTGCCAGCCATCCGGCGTTTTCTCCCAGCCGCTTTCCAACCTGCCGTAGACGCTGTCATAGACGGCCTTGGCTCGTGTAAAGTGTCCGCCGGGGTGGGGCGCGAGGGCAAAGTGATTCTCGCCGTCCACGCGGATGCCGCACATGGTATCGAACAGCCACGCCACCACAGCGCCCTTGGAATAATGGTTCAGGGACGCAATCCCGCCGTTTTCCGTGGCGTTGCCTTCCCAAGCCTCCCAGATGGTGGTGGCTCCGCTTTTGGGCATGAACAGCCATCCGGGCATCTCTTCTTTTTCCAGCAAACGGTAGGCTGATTCCAAGTCGATCTCCGTCAGCACATCCAAAATCAGCGGCGTGGATAGGAAGCCTGTACCGACGCACCATGAGAAATGCTCCAGTGCGGTAAGCAGCCGCTTTTGCGCGTATTCCGTCTGCGCTTCGTCCAGCAGCTTAAATGCCAGCGGGCGGACAAGCTGCGCCTGCCGATCGGTATCCAGCGGGTAGGCGGGCGTCCGGCGCAGCGCCTGATAGCTCCTGCGGCAGCCGGCGGCGAATTCCCGGTAGGAGTTCGCTTCTTTTTCGTTGCCCAGCGCCGATTCCATCTCTGCCATGCAGTCCATCACATGAGCAGTGTAGGCGGTGGCCACCTCCGGATGAGGCACGGCGCAGTCCGTCCATGTCATGTGGTGGACACTCTCCGGCTCTGCCCACTCGCCGTAGGCCTGCCCGTAGTTGGAGAGATACCGCTTGTCCTCACTGCGCAGTCCCGTCCGTTTGGCGGTGGGATACCATTTGCCGCAGCGGTTCTGCATGAATTTGGCGTAGCGGTGCATTCCGTGGAGGTATTTTTTCAAAACATCTGTGTCGTCATACTGTTTCCACAGAACATACGGCATCAGCACACCGGCGTCCGCCCAGCCCACAGAACCGTTCATGGCGCGCATATAAAAGTCTGTGCCGCCCTCCGGCGCGATCTGGGGAAGACACCCGTTTTTCGTCTGCCAGTCGTAGACATCGTTCAGATATTTTTCCGCAAAGGGAAGATAGTCAAAGAGATAGCTTGCCGTAGGGCAGAAGATCTGCGCGTCGCCCGTCCAGCCGTGGCGCTCCCTTGTGGGGCAGTCGGTGGGAAGATCGGCGTGGTTATTCTTGGCGCTCCAGACGGTATTTTCTACGAACTTGTCAAGGAGCGCGTTGGAGCTTTCAAAAAAGCCCGTGCGCTCCATGTCGGAGTACACCGCGATGGCGGTGAAATCCTCCGGCTGAAACGCCGCATCGGTTTCCACCAGCACATACTGAAAACCGAAGATGGCAAAGGCGGTCTTGTAGTGATTTTCGCCCTCCTTGCAGGTGTAGATGACCTGCTGCAAGGGGGTTGTGATGTGCTTGTTGGCACACTGGATGTTCTTCTGCGTGAATTCGCCGTTCTCGTCCAGCAGCTCGCCGAAGCGCAGCTTGATCTTCTCTCCGGCGTGGGCAGTTACGGTAAATTCCGCATAGCCCGCGATGTTCTGCCCGAAGTCCAGCACAGTCTTGCCGGAGGGGGTAGTGATGCAGACAGGCTTCAGCCGCTCATGTTCCGTGACGGGGATGTTATTCGATGCAGAGGGCATAACGGGATGGCTTGTGACCTTTGCCTTTCCCTGATACGAGGGGACGTTGTTGGCGTTGACCACCTCGCCGTCCTTGTTATCGGCAAAGCGAATGGGGCCGTCATTGGACCACTCCCAGCTTTCGTCGGTGGTGATGGTCTGCACGCTGCCGTCGGCGCGGGTAAGCTCCAGCTGTGCCAGCAGCTTTGTTTCCGTGCCGTACTGATTTTTCAGCCCCCACGCGCCGCAGGAGCCGCGATACCAGCCGTCCGCCAGCTGCACCGTCAGGGTGTTTTCGCCGTCTTGCAGCAGGGCGGTTACATCGTAGGTCTGGTACTGCACACGCTTGCGGTAGTCCGTAATGCCGGGGGCAAGAATAACATCACCAATGCGCTGGCCGTTCAGCTTCGCCTCGTACAGGCCACAGGCGGTGATATAGAGCCGCGCCTTTTTTACATCGGAGGCACGAAAAGCCTTGCGAAAGCAGTCCACGGGGTAGCGATCTTTTTTGTTGACCGGATAATCGCCGGTGATCCACTTGGCGCTCCATGTGTTGATGCCGGTCACAAAGGTGGCCTCTGTCCAATCGCCGGCGGTATCGGTCTCATCCCAGAGCCGCACGTTCCAGAGTACCTTCGTTTTCGGCGGCACGGGAGCGCCGCCCCATGTTACGCACATGGCGGCGCTTTCCACCCTGCCGCTGTCCCAGAGGACGCTGCCGCTGTCATCGGCGGCAACGATTTGATAGGCCGTCTGCTTTTTGCCGCCCTCGCAGTTCCAATAAAGCCGGGGCGCGGTGAAGTCCACGCCGACGGGGTCAAATAAATGCTCTGTTTTCAGTCGGATCGCCTGCATTCTCAGCCCTCCTTTTGCACTTGCGTCAAATCAAATTCAGAAACCAGCGTTTCGATCATGGGGCGGATATAGTCCCGCATCCACAAAAGCTGCCCTTCATGGTTCAGATGAATACCGTCTTTGATAAATAGTTCGTCTGCATAGCGCTGTCCGTCCCACGTCATCGTCGATGCGTCCACAAACCAGAGGTAGTCCGTTTCTTCGCAGAGCGCCTCCAGCGCCTGATTGATTTCCTCGGTAAGCTCCCGGTATTCACTACGGCCGGACAGAAGCAGACCGCTCATGACCACCAGCTTTGCATCCGGGAGCCGGTCATGGATCTCGGCAAACATTTGCTTTTTATCGTTCATGCAGGCGGCAACCTTTTCCGCATCTGCTCCTTTCAGGGAAACATAGTCATTTGACCCTGTCTGGAAGAACACAATGGCGGGATGGTAGGGATACAGCAGCTTGTCAGCATAGTGCATCAGATCCTGATCCGTGCAGCCACCAAAGCCGTGGTTCTGCACCCGGTATTCCGGCAGATCGTTTTCCATCTCCGTCCACATACGGAAATTGGACGCGCCATAGAAGATAATGCCGTTTTGGTTCTCATCAGCGGGATAGGTCTGCTGGAGCTTTTCTACATCCGCGTCCCATGTATGCAGGAAGGAAAACGGGCCCCAGCCGATTTTCAGGCCGGTGATCATCAATCCCGCCAAAGAAGCCACGACCAGTGCGGCGGCAACGATGATTACGATTTTCAGAGGCTTCTTCATGTCTTATTTTTCCTCCCTTGCCTTGATCTCCGCCTGCTTCTTCTCAATGCCCTTTTCCACATTGAGGAACACCAGCAGCACCGCCAGGATCACGCCGGTGAACACCTCCAGCCCCACAAAGCCGAAGGTAATGACGCCCTTCACCGTGTCGGACTGGGCGGCGGCCACGGTGACGCCGTTCACGATCTCCGGGGCGATATAGCCCGCGTGACCCAGAAGACCGTTGAAGACACCCGTGCAGATGCCGACCATCGCAACGGCAATGATGTTATACACGCTCATAGCCACGCCGTCCGAGCGGAAGCCAGTCTTCCACTCAAGATGGTCCAGCACATCGGCGAACAGCGCCATGAACACATAGGCGCAGGGCAGGCCGCCGATGTTCTTGATGAACTGTCCCACCAGCATAATGACCATATTCGTGGGGAATGCCCAGCAGATGGCGCCGCCGATGGCATAGAGGATAAAGCCCGCCAGCGTCACGTTCCGCTTGCCGAATTTCTTCGCCAGCGGCCACACGGCAAAAATGCCGATGCCCATGGGGATGCCGCCGATGACGGAGAGCATGGTCTGGGTGATGCCGTCGTTGTAAGTCCCGAGAACATAATTGCAGAAGTAGACAAGACTGATGTTTTTGATGGAAGTGCCGGCGGTGTAGATGAGAAAATACGCATAGATCAGCAGCATATATTTATCCATAAAAATCGCCTTCAGCTGCTGTGCAAAGGGAACTGTCTTTTCTATGCCGGCACTCCGCTCTTCAAGGGTAACGCGTTCCTTGGTGAAGTAGTACTCCAGCAGCGTCAGCGGCAGCGCCAGAATGGAGAGAGCGCTCATCAGCGTGATCCATTTTCCCTGATCCACGCCGACCATGGGCATGATGACCATGGGGAACACCAACGCCACGAGAATGCCGCTCATCATGATGGTGGCGATCTGGTTAAAGACCGACAAACCGCCCCGCTCCGTGATATTGCGGGTGGACAGCGGTACCATCAGGTTGTGGCTCATGTTGAAAATGGTGTAGGCAAAGGAGTAGAACAGATTGTAGCTGACCATGACCCAGATGACCTGCACGGTCTCGCTGCCGCTTGGTACGGTGAAGAGCAGAATGCCCGTGACCGTCAGCAGCGGCGCAGAAAGCAGCAGCCACGGCCTTGCCTTTCCCTCTTTGGTGTGCGTGCGGTCGATGATGTAGCCCATGACCACGTTGGTAACAGAGTCAATGATCTTGGAGACGATGGGAAAAATAACGAGAAACGCCCCGCCCCAAACGTGAGTCAGCTTTAAGACATCCGTGTAGTAGACGTTCAGGTAGGTAGCGAGCACCGCGTTGAGCAGCAGCGCACCCGCCGGGCCGAGCAAATACCCCAACCACTTTTCCGCGGGCTTTACCTCTTCTGATCGGACGCGGCTTTGCAGCGCTTTGCAGTCCAATAGCGTACCTTTTTTCATAGTTGCTCCCTCCGACTTCTGCGGGCATCGTTTTGCCAAATTTTCCGATGCTCCGGCATTTTCTGTTGTCAGTGTAGCACAACGGCATCGCATTTCGCTTGCACATCTGTAACGGCTGCGGTATAATTGTAACGAATTGGAGGCGATGACATGGCACAGATCGACCTGCCCTATCTCTGCACCACCATCGGGAATCTCTCCGGCGTCCCCGTGCGGATCTTTGAGGGCGAAAGCATGACCTTCTACTACTCGCAGGCGTACCTGCCCCGCGACCCCATGGCTGTCTACCGGGAGAAGATCTTCGCGGTGCGATCCCATGTGGGCTACCTCACCACGCCCCACTTCCACTGTTACGGCATCGTCAACTCCGGCACCACGAAGATCGTCATCGGCCCCACCCGTCAGGTGGAGGAGAGCGACCAGGAGCTGCGGGAGCTGGCGTTCCGGGCGGACGTGGCCGCCGACGATATGGAGGATTTTATTGCGGGCATGAAGCGCATCGTCCGTATGCCCTTTGAGAGCATCCTGCAAATGCTGTGTACCATGAACCATGTCCTGAACGGGGAGACGCTGTCGCTGAAGGACATCACCATCTACGATGCGGAGCAGGAAAAGCTGCTGGCGCGGCAGAATGCGCGGCAGGCGGAGGAAAAGCTGTCCGTTCGGGTGGACGAGGCACAGAGCCTGCACAACACCTACGACCTGGAGCAGCTGGTCATGCGCATCGTCCGCAAGGGGGACACCGCCGCGCTGAAGGAGTGGATCGCCCATGCCCCGGCTGTTCGCGGCGGCGTTCTGGCGGCGGAGCAGCTTCGCCAACGGAAGAATACCTTCATCGTCATCGCCACGCTGGTCTCCCGCGCCGCCATTCGGGGCGGCATGGATGTGGACGATGCCTTTTCCCACAGTGACTCCTATATCCAGCAGTGCGAGCTGCTGTCCTCACCGACGGAGCTCATGAACCTGCAATATCGGATGATCTTGGACTACACGGAGCGGGTGGAGCGGCTGCATCTGGGCAAGCACCCCACGAAGCTCACCGTGGATGTGGCAAACTACATCCAGCACCATATGTCCGAGCCCATTACAGCGGAGAAAATCGCGGAGGAGCTGTTCCTCAGCCGCCCGTACCTCTCCCGCAAATTCAAGGAGGAGACAGGCGAGAGCCTGACAGACTTCATCCTGAAAGAAAAAACGGAGGAAGCAAAACGCCTCCTCCGTTATTCAGACAAGCCCCTCACCGCCATCGGCGCCTATCTCGGTTTTTCCTCCGCCAGTCATTTTTCCAGAGTGTTCAAAACCTACGTCGGCAGCACACCCAGCGAATATCGGGATAAATACCTGTGACGTACCCGCCTTCGGCTTGACGGCGGCCGGGCAAAAGCCCGAAAATCGGAAAAGCTTTATCGGGAGTATACTGCCGATATGCTCAAAACCGAGCTGCGTAACCTGTGTCCTGCGCAGACTACTATTTGCATACCGGTTTATACACGATCCTGCTGAAACCGATCCAGCCCGCTTCGCAGCAGGGCTGCGGCCGCCTTACCATCACCCGCCTCGATATAGCTTGTGAACTGCTCCAGTGTCTCCAAGCACCGGGCCGCGCCCTCCGCGGCAACGTATTCCTGCCAGAAGGCCAGATTGACAGTGGCAAAGGCGTTAAAGATCAGTGGCGTGATGGTGTTGCCGCTGAGGAACGTGATGCCCCGGTGATAGCGGAACAGTGCCTGGGCAAACTCGGCGGTGCTTCGGCAGGAGGCCTCCTCCGCCTGCCGCTGGAGCGCGCGGAGCGCCGCCATATCCGCCGCCGTATGCTGGACAGCCAGCTCCTCCATGGCGGGAGCCTCCAGATAGTACCGCAGCTTCAGGATGCTTAGTGCCGTTTTTCTGTCAGGGATGCCGCCGTGGAAATCCATGATGGCACGCAGCGTCTCCAAGCTGCCGGTCTGCGCGTAGTCCGCCACGGTCACGCCCCGGCGGGAGGCAATATTCAAAAAGCCCAAGCGGTGCAGCTCCCGCAGTCCCTCGTGTACCACGGTCTTGCTGATTTTCATCTCGTCCGCCAGCTCCCGTTCTGTGGGCAGCTTTTCGCCGGGCCGCAGCTGGCCTGATAAAATCATACCCTCCAACTGCTGCACAAACAGCTCCTTGATAGACGGTGCGACGATCTCGCGGAACTCCATACCCATCACTCCTCTGGTCAGACCACGACCATATAATATGATAGCATAACTTTGTGGGAATAGTCAATGGATTTTGCAAACAAAAATTGCTACTATTTCAGTGTATAAATCACAAAATAAGCCGTTTCCGGTCCGAAACAAAGCAGATCGGTCAGGCACACAGATGGAGGAGAGACTATGCGCAATATCAATGGCAGTAAGCCCACCGACTTCCCTCTGGACGAGAATAAGTTACCCTTTGCGATCCCAGATCCTGATCGGCCGCCCCGAAAGAACCTGCTGAAGCTGGGGGCAATGATCACAAACCGCATCGGCCTGAAAACCACCGTGGACGACCCGGAATATTGGGGGCTGGATGGCGTGCTGACCGACGAGATGGTGGACGTGGCACTGAAGATGGGCGTCCGCAAGCCCAAGACCATCGGCCAGATGATGAAGCTGACCAAGATGGAGCGAGAGCCGCTGGAAAAGCTGCTGGATGAGATGTCATGGCTGGGTCTGCTGGAATACAACTGGGAAAATCTGGACGGTAAGAACCCGAATCACGAGAAGCGCTGGATCCTGCCCCTGTTTGTACCCGGCAGTGCCGAGTTCCTGAATATGCGGAAAAGCCAGATCGACGAGCATCCCGAGGTGGCCGCATTCTTTGAGCGAATGACCATGCTGCCGCTGGAGAAGATTACCCCCATGGTGCCTCCCGGAGGCGCCGGTATCGGTATGCACGTCATCCCGGTAGAAAAGGCTATCGAAACAGAGAATGAGGCCATCGGTCTGGAGAAGATCTCCTACTGGCTCCATAAGTACGAGGGAAAGTACGCCAAGAGCATGTGCTCCTGCCGTGCCAGCCGGGAGAAGCTGGGTGAGGGCTGCGGCGACGATGTGGAAAACTGGTGCATTGCTGTGGGCGACATGGCCGACTACGTGGTGGAGACGCAGCGCGGCGAGTACATTACCTATGACGAGGTGATGGAGATCTTTAAAAAGGCGGAGGACAATGGATTTGTCCACCAGATCACCAATATCGACGGTGAGGAGAAGATCTTCGGCATCTGTAACTGCAACGTCAACGTCTGTAATGCCCTGCGTACCAGCCAGATGTTCAATACACCCAATATGTCCCGCAGTGCCTATGTGGCGGCAGTGGAGACGGAGAAGTGTGTGGCCTGCGGCCGCTGTGTAGAGAACTGCCCTGCCGGCGCGGTGAAGCTGGGTCAGAAGCTCTGCACCAAGGATGGCTTTATCGAGTATCCCCGGCAGGAACTGCCGGATGAGGTGAAGTGGGGTCCGGAGAAGTGGGCCGTTGACTACCGGGACAAGAACCGGGTCAACTGCCACGAGACCGGTACCGCGCCCTGCAAGACCGCCTGCCCCGCCCACATCGCCGTACAGGGCTATCTGAAGCTGGCGGCGCAGGGCAAATACCGAGAGGCATTGCAGCTTATCAAGCGGGAGAATCCGTTCCCCGCCGTGTGCGGCCGCATCTGTAACCGGCGGTGTGAGGATGCCTGCACCCGCGGCACGGTGGATCAGGCCGTGGCCATCGACGAGGTGAAGCGGTTCATTGCCCAGCAGGATCTGGATGCCGCCACCCGCTTTGTGCCGGAAAAGGTCATCCCCAAGGTGGACGGCGAGTTCGGCGAGAAGATCGCCGTCATCGGCGCAGGCCCGGCGGGCATGAGCTGCGCCTTCTATCTGGCAGAGAAGGGCTATCGGCCCACGGTGTTTGAGAAAGAGGCTCGGCCCGGCGGTATGCTGATGAACGGTATCCCCTCCTTCCGGCTGGAAAAGGATGTGGTGGAGGCGGAGATCGATGTGCTGCGGGAGATGGGCGTGGAATTCCGCTGCGGCGTGGAGGTGGGCAAGGACGTCACCATCGCCCAGCTCCGCGAGGAGGGCTACAAGGGCTTTTATGCGGCTGTGGGGCTCCAGTCCGGCGGTAAGCTGAATATCCCCGGCGGAGAAGCGCAAGGTGTTCAGTCCGGCATCGACTTCATGCGCCATGTGAACAGCGGAGCTGACGCCAAGCTGAGCGGCCGTGTGGTGGTCATCGGCGGCGGCAACATCGGTGCCGATGTTGCACGCACCGCCCTGCGCTGCGGCGCGGACAGCGTAGAGCTGTACTGTCTGGAGGGCTATGAGGATATGCCCATGGGCGAGGAGGATCGCGGCGAATGCGAACGTGAGGGCATTGTCATCCACGCAGGATGGGGGCAGACGTCTGTCATGGAGCAGGACGGCAAGTGTGTCGGCATCAGGTTCCGCAAGTGTCTGTCTGTAAAGAACGACGAGGGTCGCTTTGACCCGAGGTTTGACGATGCTGTTACGGAGGAGACCGCCTGTGACGTGGTACTGTACTGCATCGGGCAGAAGGTGGAGTGGAAGGAATTGCTGGCAGGCACGAAGGCGGAATTTAACCCCAACGGTACCGTGCAGGCCGATCCTGTCACCTATCAGACTGCTGAGCCGGATATCTTCGTGGGCGGTGATGCCTATACCGGCCAGAAGTTTGCCATCGACGCCATCGCCGCCGGCAAGCAGGGTGCGGTATCCCTGCACCGCTGGGTGCAGCACGCCACGCTGACCGTGGGCCGTGACCGCCGCCGGTTCATCGAGCTGGATAAGGAAAATGCCCTGATCGCCGTGGACAGCTACGATAATACGCCCCGCCAGCAGATCGGGTATAACGAAGCTCTGCGCAAGACCTTCCGTGATGAGCGCATAGCCTTTACCGAGGAGCAGGTGAAGAAGGAGACAGCCCGCTGCTTGGGCTGCGGAGCCAGCATTGTAGACCCCAATAAGTGCATCGGCTGTGGTATCTGCACCACAAAGTGTGCCTTCGACGCCATCCACCTGCACCGTGAGCACCCGGAGTGCAGCACCATGTATAAGTGTGAGGACAAGATGAAGGCCATTTTCCCCTATATGATCAAGCGCAATTTCAAAATTAAGCGCGCCGCCAGAAAGAGCAAGTGATATGCACGAGCTGGGGATCGTATTTCATGTTATCAAGACCATCCAACAGGTCGGGCAGGAGCAGGGACTGCAAAATGTAGCCTCTGTTACGCTGGAGCTGGGGGAGGTATCCGGTGCCGTTCCCCACGAGCTGGAGAGCTGCTGGGACTGGGCGGTGAAGCGTACGGAGCTGATGCCCGCTGCCAAGCTGCGGATCGAAACTATCCCGGCGGTGACACACTGCGGCCAGTGTGGACAGGATTATTCCACCGTGCCCCAAGGGCGCAGCTGTCCGTATTGCGGCAGCGAAGAGACGTGGCTGCTTCGGGGCGATGAGATCAATATCAAGGAGATCGAGGCGATATGATGGACCGATACAAGATCATTGAAGTAAAAGAGAGTGTATTCGCCAATAACGATAGGGAGGCAGAGCGCGTTCGAAAGCAGCTGAAGGAGAATAAAACGTTTCTGCTGAACCTGATGTCCTCGCCCGGCAGCGGTAAGACCACCACACTTCGGCGTACTATTGAGACGCTGCGGGACGATCTGAGGATCGGTGTCATGGAAGCAGATATCGACTCAGATGTGGATGCCAAAGCCATCGCGGACACCGGGGCGCGGGCTATCCAGCTCCACACCGGCGGGATGTGCCATCTGGACGCAGCCATGACAGAGCAGGGGCTGCGGGAGTTGGGTACCGATGATCTGGACTTGGTGGTGCTGGAGAATGTGGGGAATCTGGTGTGTCCCGCGGAATTTGACACAGGCGCGGTGAAAAACGCCATGATCCTCTCCGTGCCGGAGGGCCACGACAAGCCCCTGAAATACCCGCTCATTTTCACCGTCTGTGATGTACTGCTCATCAACAAGATCGATGTGCTGCCCTACTTTGACTTCGACATGGACAAGGTGGTGGCGTATGCCCACATGCGTAATCCGAACCTGAAGATATTTCCTATCTCCGCCAAGAGCGGCGAAGGAATGGGTGCATGGTGCGATTGGCTGCACCAGCAGGTGAAGAGCTGGCAGGCATGAATGGAGGGGATCCTGCGTGCTTTGCCCATACCGTCCCCGACCGGCATACAGGACGGTCATGCTCAAGTATTGAGTGAAGCTGCCGTTTCCAAATGAAAAAGGACCCCGAGCCGTTGTGTCGCAACGGCTCGGGGTCTTGCTATATTTGCGCGGTTGAGGGAAGTACGTCAGATGTTGTATTATTAGACTTCCTTTCCCGTCTGATAGGCCTGCTCCAGTGCGGGATGCCCGGCGATCTCGCCCACACCGTTCACGCCGCCTGCGAACACCGTGCCTGCCAGCGTGCAGCGGGGGAAGCAGTCCACCCAGCCCTGCACGGCCTTCTCCGTGCCATCGAAGGTCTCCGGCGCGTCCTCCGCTGCTGTCGCCAGCAGATAGGCCTTCGTGAAGGCGTAGTCGCTGTCGTACAGCGGATTGGCACGATCCAGCAGGGTCTTGAGCTGACCGCTGACGCAGTAATAGTAGACAGGCGTTGCGAACACCAGCACATCGGCGTCGTGCATTTTGGCGGTGATCGCCGCGGCGTCGTCCTTGAGGACGCAGTGTCCCAGCTCGTGGCAGGCGAAGCAGCCCTTGCAGTAGCCGATCTGCATTTCCCGCAGATACACGGTTTCCACCTGATGACCTGCCGCCTGTGCGCCCTTGGCAAACGCCGCTGCCAGTGTTTCGGAATTGCCGCCCTTGCGGGGACTGGAGGAAATGATCAGTACCTTTTTATTCATGATAAACCACTCCTTGCGTTTCGATTTTCCCTGTGGTATTTTCATAATAGTACCTGCACTTGGCGCCCTGTCAAGATGCATTTGAAAATTTTGAGGGTTTTATGTGTGAGATAAGGATCAACTTCGATCAGGTTGAAAAAGCAATCGCTGTGATGCGTGAGGTTTCGGCTTGGGGGCGGAGGCAGGGATATCGTGTCTGGCCTGACGAGTGGCTGACGGAGGGGGAATTGATTACCCCTGATGCACAGCCGGAAAACTTTTGCATAGGGACGATTGGCGGCGAAGTCGCCTGTGCGTTCATTCTGCAATGGGCGGATGCTGACTATTGGCCCGATGCACCTAAGTATGAAGCCGCCTATCTTCATAAATTTTGCGTGCGGCGCAAATTCGCCGGGATGGGTATGACAAAGCTGGTCACAGAGGCGATCCGGGCAGAGTGCCGCAATCGCGGTGTTCGGTATATCCGGCTGGACACCGGTCTGGAGGAGAAGACTGTCAGGAAGATCTATCTGTCCGCAGGCTATAAAATCGTGGATATTCTGGATTATCCAAATGGGCGGTCAATGGCTCTATACGAATTGGAGGTATAGCGGCTAAAAGTGACATTTGCAAACACCGTACAGCCTATATGTGCTGCACTGACCACCCTGCCGCCCCTGCCGCATAACAACGGAGCTTTCGCATGAGCGGATGAGGCGGCACGAAGCCGCATAGAGTTGATCGTGCGTTCGCAGGTAAAGCAAAACGGTGTGACGGAGGAACAGAAAGCCGAAAACCAAATGGCATGGGCACGGCAGCCGAATGCTTGCAAGGCACAGGCGAAGGAAGTCGTAAAGGAGAAAGCATCATAAGCTGAACAGGGCGCTTCCGACCGCTCAGACGACCGCGGCATTTCAAGAAGCCCTGTCCGATAAGGCTTCCGAGGTTTTTCTCCAAAATGGCGGAAATTTGTGCGATACCAACCAAGCCCTTGCGCCGCAGGGCTTTCCGGCTTGACGTGACCATCCTATGTCAAATCTCCAGCATTCCCTGCAAGCCCGCGCTGGCGGCCTTTTTGTTCTTGTCGAAAGCACAGGCAGTAGATGTCCGGCGTGGTGGAGGGCGTCATAGATCTTCCGCAGCCGCTTGGTGAAGGTGTCCGGGCGGATGGGCTGCCCGTGCGCATCGGTGAACTTGATTATTCTGTGTTTTTTGATAGAATGAGAACATCGGATGACAAGTGTGAAGCAGATACGCAAATCTGCCGATATAAGGCATAATGATGCATGGAGTTTACTAAATCGGAAGTTGGAGGCATGAATACATGGCAAGTGCGTATTACAAACCTTGCAAGGAATTTGACATTTGCAATGATCTGATTGAAAAATACTGGG
>Ga0129312_1000347_pt1 | contig 42753 bp, 38 predicted proteins | sample O827metagenome_FD_94434 | JGI IMG/M metagenome (GOLD analysis project Ga0129312, IMG submission 94434) | Orangutan group fecal microbial communities from Wisconsin, USA - O827 metagenome | ecosystem: Host-associated > Mammals > Digestive system > Large intestine > Fecal | place: USA: Wisconsin... | reverse complement strand
TATAACCACGAACGCATCCAACTAAAAACAGGACTGCCTCCGCTTTCGCTTCGTCAGTCCTGTTGAGGTTTACCCTACATGGGTCTCTTTTTGTGCATGTCTACTATTTCTGGGGCGGTTCACACCGTGCGGCCTTTTCTATATTTACTGGCAGGCCCATCGCTTTCTCTGGCGATTTTGCGGCCCATATGGTACAATAAGACCTGCATTCTGTAACTTTGCAATTCTGCATTTTGAAAAAGATTTTGGGCACCGCGCACGGGCCGTGCTCTTCCCCATCTCACACGAAAGAGGGTTTTGCCGATGGAAAACGGACTGATTCTGGAATACACCCTGCACCCGGACGGTGCCCATCTGGTCCGCGCCCTGGGCGAAACGCCCTGCCCCGCTCTGCCGGACACGCTGGGCGGGCTGCCGCTGGTGCAGATCGGCGACTACGCCTTTTCCGCCTCTCAGCACAAGGTTCTGCCGAAGGGTGAGGTGCACACGGCCCAAATCGGCACCCCTCCCCCGGCGCCCCAGCCCCTCTGCGGAAATTTTTTGCAGGCCGTGCGCCTACCCCAGCCGCTGCAGGTGCTGGGCAACGCCGCCTTTTACAACTGCCGCAAGCTGGAACAGCTCTCGTTTGGCCCGCAGGTGCGCTCAGTGGGCAGCGACCTGTTCACCAACTGCCACCAGCTGACCCGGTTTGTCCTGCGGGCCGCACCGGAGGCCCCCACGGGCCTGCCCCCGCTTCTGGGCGCTTTGCAAACTGACCTGCGCCTGACCTTTACGCCAAACGGAACCGTACTGGCCGCCCTGCGCTACCCGGAATACTGGGAAGAGCTGGAGGAGAATGCCCCGGCCCACATCTTCAACCGGGGCATTCACGGCCAGGGCTACCGCTACCGCCAGTGCTTCACCCGCGGCGTGGTGGACTACACCGCCTACGACCGCACCTTTGAGGTGGCGCTGGCCGAAGAGGACCCCACTATGCTGGCCGAGCTGGCCTTTGACCGGCTTCGCTGGCCCGTTGCCCTCACCGAAGAGGCCCGCGGGCAATACACGGCCTATCTGGCCGGGCACGCCGACCTGGCGGCCGGGCGGCTCATCCGGGAAGAGGACGATGAAGGGCTTCAGCTTTTGTGCAGCCTTTCGGTGTTCACCGTCGAGAGCCTGGCCCAGGCCCGGCAGCTGACCCAGCAGCTGGAAAAGCCCCGGGCGGCCGCGCTTCTTCTGGCCCACCAGCGGGTTGCCTTTGCCCCGAAGAAAAAGCGCTATTCCTTCGACTGAACCAAACTCACAGCAGACGCCCCATTGTGCGCGCCGGAAAGGAGGCCCGCAGTGCCCAAAAATGAAACCCAGACCCAATGGCAGGACCGAATGGCCCTGGAAGTGCTGGAGGTGACCCGCAGTGAGCTGTATCTGCACCTGCGCTTTCTCAGCCTGGCCATCGGCGGGCTGGCCCCCACCCCCAGCGCTCAGGTGCGGGGCATGGGCACCGACGGCCTGCGCCTTCTGGCCGAGCCGGAGCGGCTGATTCGGGTGTTCCCCAAAAATCCGGTGCTGCTGAACCGGGAATACCTTCATCAGCTGCTCCACTGCATCTTCCGCCACCCCTTTTTTATTGCGGACCACGACCGGCCGCTGTGGAGCCTTGCCTGTGACATTGCCGCCGAGTGGAGCATCGACCAGCTGGACCTGCCCTGTGTACGGCGCATTGCCGGGTGGGTGCGCACCGAGACCTACCGCCGGTTGGGCGAGGTTTTGCCCGCCATGGCCGCCGAGCCGATCTACCGCCGTTTGGAGGAGGCCCATCTGGACGAAAAGCAGCTGCTCATGCTGCAGAAGGAGTTCCGCGCCGACGACCACCGCTTCTGGCCCAAGCCCAGCGACCAAAGCCCCCAGGCGCGCCAGGCCGCCGACCAGTGGAAAAACCTGAGCCAGCAGATGCAGACCGAACTGGAGACCCGCCAGAAGGACCCCGGCCAGGGCGGCGAGGCCCTGGCCATGCAGGTAAAGGCCGCCAACCGAAGCCGCCGCACCTACCGGGATTTTCTGCGCCGGTTCGCGGTGCTTCGGGAAGAGCTGAAGGCTGACCCGGACAGCTTTGACCTGGGCTTTTATGCCTACGGGCTTTCGCTGTACGGCAACCTGCCCCTGATCGAGCCGCTGGAAAGCCGGGAGACCATCAAAATCGAGGAATTCGTCATCGTGGTGGACACGTCCCTCTCCTGCTCCGGCGAGCTGGTGAAGAACTTTCTTCGGGAGACCTACGGCATTCTGCGCCAGAGTGAGAGCTTTTTCCGCCGCACCAACATCCGCATTCTGCAATGCGACGACCGGGTGCGCACCGACCAGAAAATCACCGACATGGACCAGCTGGCCGCCTACATGGAGGCCTTCCAACTGGTGGGCGGCGGCGGCACCGATTTCCGCCCCGCCTTCCGCTATGTGGATGAGCTGATTCGCGCCGGAGAATTCCACCATTTGAAGGGGCTTTTGTACTTCACCGACGGTCTGGGGCGGTTCCCCGCCCGGCGGCCGGCCTATGACGCGGCGTTTCTGTTTCTGGGCAGCCAGTATGAGGACGCCGACCTGCCCCCCTGGGCCATGAAGCTGGTGCTGGATGAGCGGGAGTTTCTCCCGAAGGCCGGTTCCGCCAAGCGCTGATCGTCTTTTTCCCATCTGTTTGAAACCGGGCCGCCCACCCTCGGGCGCTGCCCTTGCCATAAAAGGAGTTGACTGCCTTGAACATCAAGCGTGCCAAACAGGAGATTGCCAACACGGTCCGGGCCTATCTCTGCCGGAACGAGGACGGAGAGTATGCCATTCCCGCCATTCGCCAGCGGCCCATTCTGCTGATGGGCCCGCCAGGCATCGGAAAAACCCAGATCATGGAGCAGGTCGCCCGGGAGCAGGGGGTGGCCCTGGTGGCCTATACCATCACCCACCACACCCGCCAGAGCGCCGTGGGCCTGCCCATGATCCAGCAGCGGCAGTACGGCGGCAAAACCGTGTCCGTCACCGAGTACACCATGAGCGAGATCATCGCCAGCGTGTACCAGCGCATGGAGGACACCGGCCTTTCTCAGGGCATTCTGTTCATTGACGAGATCAACTGCGTCTCCGAGACGCTGGCCCCCACCATGCTGCAATTTTTGCAGTGCAAAACCTTCGGCAACCAGAAAATGCCCGAGGGCTGGGTCATCGCCGCCGCGGGCAACCCGCCCGAGTACAACAAGAGCGTGCGGGAGTTCGACATCGTCACGCTGGACCGGGTCAAGCACATGGACGTGGAGGCTGACCTGCCCGTCTGGAAGGAATATGCCCGTGCCAACGGAGTTCACCCGGCCATTCTTTCCTATCTGGAGCTGCGGCCCGACCACTTTTACAAGGTGATGGCGGACGTGGACGGCACCCAGTTCGTCACCGCCCGCGGCTGGGAGGACCTCTCCACCCTCATCCGCACCTACGAGCGGCTGGGGCTGGAGGTGGACGAGCCGGTGGTGCGCCAGTACCTGCAGCACGAGGACATTGCGCGGGATTTTGCGGCGTATCTGGCCCTGTACAAGAAATATCAGGACGACTACGGCGTGGAGGCCATTCTGGCCGGGCAGGCTGCGCCCTCGGTGTTTGCCCGTGCCTTTGACGCCGCCTTTGACGAGCGGCTGAGCCTGGTCAGCCTGCTGCTGAGCGGGTTGAACACCCGGTTTGAGGCCGCCCAGTTTCAGGACTCCCTCACCGATGAGGTGTATCAGGAACTGAAGCGCCTGCGCCCCACTCTGGTAAACGGGCAGGAGGCCCCGGCTTCCCTGCTTCGGGCGCAGATCGCCGCCCGGCAGGCCCGCTTTGACCAGAAGAAGAAGGCCGACCTTGCCACCGCCGCCGACTCAAAGCTGCACAAACAGGCACAGGCCCGGCTGGAAGAGTATGCCGCCCTGCTGGCCGATGAGCCGTTTCTCACCGGAGAGGACGCCTTCGGCCTGGTGCAGGAGGCCTTCACCCGCCAGGTGGAACAGCGGGAAGCCGCCGCGGCCGAGGCCGGCCGGGCTTTGGAGGCCGCCTTCGACTTTATGGAAAAGGCCTTCGGCCCCGGGCAAGAGATGGTGGTGTTCATCACCGAACTGTCCCTTGGGCCTGCCAGCGGGCCGTTCATCGCCGAAAACGGCTGCGAGCGCTACGACCAGTACAGCCAGAACCTGCTGCTGGACAGCCGCCGCGCCGACCTGGCCCGCCGTCTGGCCAATCAGGCCGCACAGGACGCCGAGGCCGGGCTGGTATAACCCCGCATCATCTATAGCCGGTGGGCACACCGGCTTGCTGCCGTGCAGAACCTAACGCCGCAAAAAAAAGACGCACAGCCGCTTTATTTATTTTCGCTTCACGCATTTTCATGAAAGCATTCAAACTCTCATCAACTGGCAAACGGGCAAGCAACAAAGCCCGGTGCCGCAGGCTGAAACAGCTTGCGGCACCGGGCCTTGCTTATTTTCTAATTGCGATTTTTATTTGCAATGCGCGGTCGACCCCGCCTATTGCGCCGAACGTGCTCACACGCCCTTGCCGAAGGGGGAAGCGCCGTCCTCACTCAGGCCGTCCTGGGCCATCATGTTCTGCAAAACGCGAATGTCCGCTTCCACATCCAGGGCATCGTCCGCAAACAGGTTGTCCAGCTGGGCCTCAAAGCCCTCCACCAGTACGTCCATGGTCTGCTCGATCTTCTGCTTGGACTGCCGGATCACCTCGCCGTCGCCGCCCTGGCTGTCAAACTGGCTGTACGCATTCAGCAGCTTCAGGGCCGTGGGCAGGTAATAATCCATAAAGCGGCGCATCTTGGGCAGCTTTTCCGGGTCCTTTTCCGCCGCCGTAAAAATCTTGGCGGTGATGGCCTCCAGCCGGTCGATCTTCGCGCTCATTTCTTCGCCGGGAATGGCATCGTTCACTTCCCGAAGCTGGCGCAGAATGGCCTGATACTGGCTCTCCCCCGTCGGTTTTTCCGCCGCCGCGGCCTTTTTCTCCGGCTGCGGCGCTTCACCCCGGATCACCAGCGTATCGGTGCGCATATCCAGATAGGCCCCGCTGCCGAACAGCCCTTTATCCAGCGCCTTGTTCAGCTGCTTGCAGGTCTTTTCCGGCGAAAGTGCCAGCGCGGCGGCCACTTCGCTCACCGGGATGTTGTCCCGCGTGCCAACCACAGCCTGCAGGGTGGTGAATAGGCGCATCCGCTTGCGTCCCACCGCCCCGCCGATGAGCAGGCCCACGCCGCTGGTCACCCAGACCAGCGCGCTGGCCAATTCGGACAGTGTGTAGGAATCCACCCCCAAGGTAAGCAGCCAGGTCAGCGGTTCCGCCGCCAGAACCGCGCCAAACACGGCGCAGAAACCGCCCGCCACCGTGAGCCAGAAGGGCCAGCCCCGGCCGGCCTTTTTTGGCTTTCGGTTCGGCGCGGCGTCCGGCCGCCCCGGCTGGGCGTCCTTTTCCGTGCGGCGTGCCCGCACGTTGACCGGTTCGCCCCCGTTGTCCGCCGCCCCGGCCTCCCGGTAGCTGGCGTAATACGTGCCGTTCTGCCAGCCCTGATTCCGGTTCAGCTTTTTGGCCCATTCGCGGCCAAAGATGTTGTAGAGCACCAGCAGCAGCCCCAGCGGCCAGGCAAACACAAACGCCAGAATGATCAGAATGATCGGAATGTCCTTGCCGTCGTTGAAGGGCAGCCGACTGCCGCCGTCCAGGCCATTCCAGTTGCTGCCGCTGCCATAATTGGCCATGTTTCTCCTCCTGTGCAGAGGGGGGGCGCTTTGCACGCCGCCCCTGCTTTATAAAAAAATCTGCTTATTTTATGATACAGTGGTTATTATAGCATACCGGTCCGGCTTTGTACAACCGGGCCGCCCCTTCACCGTTTGCCCAGCACCTGGGTGCGAATGTACTCCAGCGTGACGTCCTCGCCCTCATCCCGCAGCATCAGCAGCAGCTTTTCCAGCAGGGCACGGGTCTCCGGGTGCAGCAGGTAGTGCTTGCGGCTGCCCTCGTAGTACTTCCAGGGGTCCTCGTCCCGATAGGCCGCGCCCCGGTAGGTGCGGGAAGCCGCAATTCGGTCGCAGATCATCTCGGCCACATACTTTTCCGGCATACGCACGCCGTCCATCGGGCAGTCGTTGTTGCCGGTGTAGTCCACCCAGTATTCCAGATGGTGCCGGTTGCGCCCTTTGTGGTGCAGCCAGGCGGCGCTGTATCCTTTGTCCATCCGCTCAGCCTCGTTGGGGCTGCGGTCGCCCTGATAATACTTCGCCCCGGCCCAGAATTCCGTGGGCGAATACTTAGAAAGGTCGTGGGTCAGCCCCTGGCGGTACAGTCCGATGCGGAAGCAGTACTTCGCCACCAGAATTTTGTGGTGGGTGATGGTTCTAAAGTGTTTGATGGGGTGCATGTGCCCTCTCCTTCCGTCTCAACGCCGGTCATTGCTCCTGCTGCCACGCATGAATCTCCGTGAGAAAATCCGGCCCGTACTGGCGCAGCTTCCGCTCGCCCACGCCGGGCACCTCCCCCATACCGGCCAGGTCTGTGGGCTGCCGCCGGCACATGGCACGCAGGGTGGCATCGGTGAACACCACATAGGCGGGCACCCCCTGCCGCCGGGCAAGGGCGGTGCGCAGGTCCTTCAGGCGGCGGTACAGCTCCTCCGGGTAGGGCAGCCCTTCCTCCTGAATGGGCACCGTGCGGCGCGGGCGGCGGGCCAGCTCCGGCTGGGTATCCCACTCAAAGTCGTCCGTGTGGTCCTCCAGCCAGGGCCGGGGAGCACACACCGAACAAAAGCCGCACTCCTTGGGGGCATACTCGCCGAAGTACCGCCGAATGCGCGCCCGCAGGCAGGTTTTGCCCGTGCTGTAAAAGGTCATCTGCCGCAGCCGTTCCTGGTCGTTGGCCTGCAGCTGGGCCGCCTGCTCCTCGGTGATGCCGGGGGCGGGGTCCGAGTGCTCGATCAGGAACTGGTTCAGCTTCACGTCCTTGGGGGCATACAGCAGAACGCAGTCGGCTTCCTCACCGTCTCGTCCCGCGCGGCCCGCCTCCTGATAATAGCTCTCCAGGTCCTTGGGCATATTGTAGTGCACCACCAACCGCACGTTGGATTTGTCAATGCCCATGCCGAAGGCGTTGGTGGCCACCATCACTCTGGCCCGGTCAAACACAAAGTCCTCCTGGCTGGCGCGGCGTGCCTCCTGCTCCATGCCCGCATGGTAGCACCGGGCCTCAATGCCCCGGTCCGTCAGCATTCCGGCCACCCGCTCGGTCTCCTTGCGAGTGGCGCAGTACACAATGCAGCTGTCCTCCGCGTGGTGCTCCAGCAGTTCCAGCAGCGCTGAATCCTTATTGCGGGGCCGCATGACCCCGTAATAGAGGTTTGGCCGGTCAAAGCCGGTGGTCACCTGCGCAGGGTTTTGAAGGTGCAACAGCTCCTCAATGTCCGCCCGCACCCGGCCGGTGGCTGTGGCGGTAAAGGCCGCCACCACAGGCCGGGACGGCAGGCTGGCCACAAAATCGGCCACCGCCAGATAATCCGGCCGGAAGTTCATGCCCCATTGGCTGACGCAATGGGCTTCGTCCACCACCACCATGCTGATGGGCAGCACCTGAGCCAGGGCCGCGAAGCGCGGGGTGGCCAGCCGCTCCGGGGCCACATAGATGATCTTATACCGCCCCTGCATGGCAAGGCCCAGTGCCTTCTGGTACTGCCCCGGTGTGAGGGACTGGTTGAAGTAGGCCGCGCGTACCCCCATGGCCACCAGCGAGGTGACCTGGTCGTTCATCAGCGAAACCAGCGGCGACACCACCACCGTGGCCCCCTCCATCAGCAGGGCCGGCAGCTGAAAGCACAGGCTTTTGCCCGCACCAGTGGGCATGACCCCCAGCGCATCCCGCCCGTCCAGCAAAGCTGTGACCAGCTCCTCCTGGCCGGGGCGAAATTCATCGTAGCCGAAAACCTGTTTAAGTGTGGTGTACATGCGCTGTGTGTCTGCCAAGATGGTCTCTCCTGTTTCTTGCGGGCCGGCCGGCGGCTTCGTTCGCCGGGCGCGGTGCGGGCATTTTCAAAAAAACGAATCAAATATAGAATATTCTATTTGTTGTTCAAACGTGATCACATTCCATGCAATCAAGCGTATTAAAGCAACGTATAATCAATCTTTATTCAAAATCTTGTTTCATCCGGTAACAATGAGAACAAACTCTGTTGCGGGCAAAAAATTGTGGGGCAACAACATTCAACCGCTCTTGACGGTTCCGCCAAAGGCGGTTATAATAAACTATAGAAAAGGCGCTGCGACAAGCGGTTAGCCCTTTGGGATATAGGTTCAACAACTAAGAACCGTCACCTGCCGGGGTGGCGGTTCTTGCTTTTTACAACCAAACTTAACGTAACGGTCTTGCGGCCGATATGAAAAGTTAATGTAAATCGCATTGCCTCACCCCCTTTCGGGAAGTGTGGCTAACCGCCTGCCGTTGTGTGCAGCGCCTGCCGCTAAAGCGGCAAATTTAATATAACATACTCCGACACGTTGCGCAAGTTCTGCTTCTTCTGGTCGTTGCTGTTTGTGGCAAAGGATGAACGTTTCGTTCGCCCGTCCCCCCATATGGTCATTTTCAGTCGGCCGGCCTGCCGTACCGTCGGTACACCCCCGCAAGGCTTATGCCGATCACACCCGAAAGCAGCAGAAACCCGGCAAACACCGGCACATAGCTGCCGGTGACATCGGCTAAAAGGCCCGGCACCGCGCCGGAGAGCAGCCCGCCCACTGAGTAGGCGATCTGGTAGCGCTTCAGTACAGCGGCGTACTGTCCCGGGGCGCTGAAATCCGCCGCGAACACCGAAAAAGCCACCGTGGAAAGCGCCATGCCCCCGCCCAGCAGCACCAGAGCCGCCAGCATCAGCCCCGGCCCCGCCCGGTTTGCCAGGCAACACAGGGCCAGCCCCGCGGCCATTGCTGCGCTGGCGTTTTGGGCCGCGGCCCTGTGCCCGGCGTGGTCGGCCAGCCAGCCGTACAGCAGCTGCCCGCCCATCAGAAAAAGCCCCAGCGGAGACAGGCAGGCGGCCGCAGTTTCCATGGGCATCCCAGCGGTGGTGTACAGCAGCGGCAGCGTGGCAAACGCCGTAATGCCCAGCGTGCCGATCAGGGCGCACACCCCCACCATCAGCCCCTGTGCCGGGCGGGGCAGCCCACCTGCCCGGCTGACCGGTTCAGGATGGGCCTGTGTCTGCACTTCCGGCGCTTGCAGTGCACTGGCCTGCGGTCCGTCCCGCACAAGCAGCAGAACCAGCCCGGCCAGCGCCAGAATCAGCAACGCCTCCCGGAAGAAGCTGCCCGAAAGCCCGTAGGCGTTCACCCAGCGGGTCACGGTCATCGGCCCCAGGAGGGACGCAATGCCGCTGCCGGTTGCGGCAGCGCTCATGGCCATGGCGGTTTTCTTCGGGAACCACGCCCGGATGAGCAGCGCCACCGGGAAAACACCCCCAAGGCCATACCCAATGCCGGTGAGCACCGCCGCCCCGTAGTACAGCATCGGAGTGTGGGTATTGCTGTACAGCAGATAGGCCGCCACGGTGGCCAGAAAAGGCAGCGCCAGCCCCCGCCGCAGGCCCAACCGGCGGTAATAACCGTCCGCCCCCAGCATCGAGAGCAGAGCGGCCACGGTTCGCATGGTGGTAAGCAGGCCCGTTTGGGTGTTGGTGAAGCCGTTTTGCTGCACAATATAGGGCAGATAGATAGAAAACACGTTGCTCACCAGCCCGATGGAAATGAAAATCGTGACCAGCCCGCAGGCACAGATCACCCAGCGATACGGGAATGCGGTTTTCACTGGCTTCTCCTCCTCGTTTTTCAGGGTATACCGCCCAACCAAAGGCGGGGCGCTTTTCCGCTGCCGGGCCTGCTGCCCGCACATCCAAAAGCGTCCCGCCATTCTGCCCGAAACCGGGCGTCCGATTCTGATTTTACTCGCCGGTGTCTGCGCTCATGCAGCCCGCTTCAACGGGCAGCCGCCCGCGTTCCGGCCGCAGCGGCGCCATTCAGCGGTCCCACTTGTCGCACAGGGCGATGATCTGGTCGGCAAACCGGGCCAGATCCTTGTTGGCGCCGCCCTCGTTGTCCGCAATAACGGCCGCCAGACGCTGGCAGGCTGCCTGCAGGCGCTGGTAGGCACTGCTGACCTTGCGGGCCTGGCCGCCCGTGGCCGCGGCGGGCTGCAAGCGCACCTTGTTGCCCTCGTACAGCCAGCGGCCCTCGGTCAGGTCATAAATGGCGCCGTTGTAGGGGGCCTGGGCGTCCAGCCCGTACATGCCCTGAAGCCGGGCCGAGAAGGTCTCGGTCACGCTGTCCTCGCCGTGGATCACGAACACCTTTTTGGGCTTCGGCTCAAAGCTGTTTACCCAGGTTTCCAGCCCCGCCTGATCGGCGTGGCCGCTGATGCCGCTGAGCACCCGGATGGAGGCCCGCACCTCGATCGGCTCGCCGAACAGCTTGACTTCTTTGGCACCTTCCACCAAGGCACGGCCCAGCGTACCGCCGGACTGATACCCCACAAACAGCACCGTGCACTCGGGCCGCCACAGGTTGTGCTTCAGGTGGTGGCGAATGCGGCCCGCATCGCACATGCCGCTGGCCGAGAGGATGACCTTCGGCTCCTTGTCAAAGTTGATGGCGCGGGATTCATCGCTGGTGGTGGTGGTCACCAGCCCGGGGAAGCGGATGGGGTTGATGCCCTGCCGCACCAGCGCCATGGCCTCTTTGTCAAAGCATTCCTCGCTGCTCTCGTCAAAAATGCTGGTGGCCTCCACGGCCAGCGGACTGTCCACATAGACCTTGAAGCCGTTGTGGCCCTTCAGGCGGCCCTCGGCCTTGATCTGCCGCAGGAAATACAGCATCTCCTGGGTGCGGCCCACCGCAAAGGAGGGGATGACCAGGTTGCCGCCCTTATCAAAGGTTTCCTGCAGAATTTCGGTCAGCTCCGCCACATAGTCCGGCTTTTCGCCGTGCAGCCGGTCGCCGTAGGTGGACTCCATCACCACGAAGTCCGCTTCCTTCAGATAGATCGGGTCCTTCAGCAGGGGCTGGTTCAGGTTGCCGATGTCGCCGGAAAAGACCAGCTTCGTGGTCTTGCCGTCCTCTTCCACCCACAGCTCAATGCTGGCGGAGCCAAGCAGATGGCCCACATCGGTAAAGCGCGCCTTTAAACCAGGGCCGATCTCCACCACTTCGCCGTAGTCGCAGCCTTGGAACTGGCCCATGGCGTTGATGGCGTCCTGCACGGTGTATAGCGGCTCATACAGGGGCGCGCCGCTGCGCTGCGCCTTGCGGTTGCGCCACTCGGCTTCAAACTCCTGAATGTGGCCCGAGTCCCGCAGCATGATGTCGCACAGACGGACGGTGATGTTGGTGGCGTAAATCGGGCCGCCGTACCCCTGCTTGACCATCAGCGGAATGCGCCCGGAATGGTCGATGTGGGCATGGGTCAGCAGAATGCCGTCCAGCTCTCCGGGGGCCATGGGCAGGGGCTGATTCTCATAAATGTCGCGGCCCTGCTCCATGCCGCAATCAATCAGATAATTGCGCCCGTTTGCCGTCAGCAGCGTGCAGCTGCCGGTCACTTCATGGGCAGCGCCCAAAAAGGTCAGTTTCACAGAGAAAGCCTCCTTTTCCGCCTTGCCGACTGGTCGGCAGGCCCCGCGCCCTCTGCCGGGCAGCCGCCCGGGCGTTCGGGGTACGGTTTTGTTTTCTTTATTATACAGCATTCACTATAAAATTTCGATACACTTGTTTTGATTTTTGTGTAATTTCACATCCATTTTTGCACAATTGCCTACCAAATCAGCGTCCGGGTGTCGTGGTTCTTGCGCCCTGCCCGGTTTTGCGCTATGATTATGATAGTATTTGTTCTATTTATAACGTTATAAATAGGCCTGGCGGCGGCACCCGCCGCAGCCGGGCCGGAGGGTAGTACCATGATCGTTTTGTATCCGTTTGTTGTTGTGGTGGGGCTTCTGTGTGAGGCCGCCGTGCTGGCGCTGGGCGTGATGCTGCACACCACCCTGGGGCTGAGCACCGGCATCACCGTGGCCATTCTCGCGGTGGCCACCCTCATCACCTTTGCCGGCACCATGATCAGTGCCACCGGTATGCACCAGAAGCAGCTGAACATCCTGCTGCGGGACATGGATCCCGAACGGTTCATCGCGGTGTATGAGCCGCTGCTGAAAAAGGCCCGCAAGCGGCCCAACGTGCAGTTGACCATGCTGGCCTACCTGAGCACCGCCTATGCCAATCTGGGCCAGTACGAAAAGGCGCTGGAACTGCTGGACGAGGCCCCCAGCGTAAAGGAGCAGGTGCGGGCCGACGGCCTGCTTTTGGGCAACCGCTGCCTGATCTACATCCAGATGAACCAGCTGGACAAGGCGGCCGACTGCCTGACCCGGCTGGAGGCCATGGTGAAGGCCGATAAGGACAATGCCCTGGGCGGCGATGTGGTGCAGAGCGCCCGCTGCCTGCGCATCCGCCTGAACGCCAGCAAGGGCTGGGCCACCGATGTGGCCTGGGTGAAGGCCGTGGCCGCCTCCGGTCAGCCGCCCTTCTACGCCGCCAGCAACCAGCTGATGCTGGGGCAGGTGCTGCTGGCTGACCACAACAAGGCCGGGGCCAAAGCCGCTTTGGAGAAGGCTGCTGGTTACAGCACCAACCTGTGGGCCTGCCGCCGGGCCGCCGAGCTGCTGGCCGGGCTGGAGGCCTCCGCTTCCAAGGAGATTTGACCATGGCTGCTGCAATGACCAAAGAGGAGCGTATGGGGTCGGCCCCCATCGGCCAGCTTATGTTTCAGCTGGCGCTGCCCGCCGTGGCCGCCCAGTTCATCAACATGCTTTATAATGTAGTGGACCGCATTTACATCGGCCACATTCCCGGCATCGGGGCCACAGCCCTCACCGGCGTGGGGGTGTGCTCCCCCATTCTGATGCTGGTTTCCGCCTTCGCCGCCTTTGCCGGGCAGGGCGGCGCGCCGCTGGCCTCCATCAAGCTGGGCCAGGGTGACCGGGACGGCGCCGAGCAGATTCTGGGCAGCAGCGTCACCATGCTGGCGGCGCTCAGCGTCCTGCTCACCGTGCTGTTTCAGGCGGGCAAGCGCCCGTTTCTGTACGCCTTCGGCGCCTCGGATGCTTCCATCGGCTATGCGCTGGATTACATCGGCATCTATTTGTGGGGCACCGTGTTCGTGCAGTTTGCCCTGGGCCTGAATACCTTCATCTCGGCTCAGGGGCAGTCCACCGTGGCCATGCTGAGCGTGCTCATCGGCGCTGTGCTGAACCTGGTGCTGGACCCTATCCTCATCTTCGGGCTGGGGCTTGGAGTGAAGGGCGCGGCCCTCGCCACCATTTTCAGCCAGGCGGTCAGCGCCGCGTGGGTGCTGCGCTTTCTCACCGGGCCGAAGTCCGGCCTGCACATCCGCCGGGCCAACCTGCGCCCCAATGGCAAGGTGATGGCCCGCATTGCCGGGCTTGGCATTGCGCCCTTTATCATGCAGAGCACCGAAAGTCTCGTGTCCATCACGCTGAACAGCGGCCTGCAGCACTTCGGCGGCGACTTGTATGTGGGCACCATCACCATTCTGCAAAGCGTGATGCAGATGTTCATGCTGCCCATGCAGGGCATCAGCCAGGGCAGCCAGCCCATCATCAGCTACAATTTCGGCGCCCAAAACTACCGCCGGGTGCGCCAGACGGCCCGCCTGCTGCTGAAGGTGTGCTGCACCTTCACGGTGCTGGCCTGCCTCGTGGGCTGTTTCGGCTCCCGCTGGCTGGCACGGCTGTTCACGCCGGACGCGGAACTGGTCGGCCTGACCGCTCTGGTTGCCCGAATCTACTTCGCGGGCATCTGGGCCTTCGGAATGCAGATGGCCTGCCAGTGCTGCTTTATGGGTATGGGGCAGGCAAAAATCAGCCTGTTTCTGGCGTTGCTGCGCAAGGTGATCCTGCTGGTTCCGCTGGCGATTCTGCTGCCGCGGCTCACCGGCAGTGTGTTCGGCATCTACGCTGCCGAGCCCATCGCCGACATTCTGGCCAGCTGCACCGCCATCACGCTGTTTCTGCGCAAGCGCGATCAGTTGCTGCCGGCGGACTGATCAAACCCCAATCGGTACGTTTAATCATACGTTCCGGGTTTACGCGCAATGCCCCGTGTACCGCCAAAGGCACACGGGGCATTGCGCGTCTTTATCGTTGCTTTTGTATATAATAGTATTATAGAAGATAAAAGCCAAAAGAACAAGTCGGCCCCTCCCGCCTGCCCCAATTGGCCCCGGCAAAGCCCCGCTTGTGGCGGGATACCGAAACGACACGCGAAAAACGGGCAAAAAATGTGGAAGAGGCGGAATTTTCTCGGCGAGAATTGATTTTTCTTGATTGATAGGTTAGAATAAACTCGTTCTACTGTATCCGGACCGGCGCACCAACCTGGGGTGGGCCGGTTTAACGTGTGTATGGCGTGGGCGGCAGCTGCGTGCGGCGCAGGACTGCCCGGTTCCGCCGAGACGCATTTTTTAAGGCCCCTGGACTTTTCCGAAGGCGGCCGTTCCTGAACAAAGTGACAGTGCAATGGAGGATCAAAAAGTGTCGGATATCCAGATTTTTGTGTGCAATACGCCGGGCAAAGACAGCCAGCAGGTTGCGCAGAGCATTTATCATCCGATTTACGGTGGTGCGGCGCTGACGCAGCAGACAATGAACCCGGAGTTTGCCCGGGACGATGCCGGCGAGAATATTTCGGACAAGAACCGCTCCTACTGCGAGATGACCGTGCAGTACTGGGCCTGGAAGAACGTGCAGGCGGATTACTACGGCTTCTGCCACTACCGCCGCTATTTCGGCTTTTCCGCCCCGAAGGCGCAGGAGGATGTCTACGGCAATGTGATCGCCGAGTACATCAGCGAGAAGAACATCGCCCAGTACGGCCTGGATGAGGCCGCCGCCCGCAAGGTGATCGAAGGGGCGGACATTGTGGTGACCGACCGGGTGGACGTGACCAAAATGCCGGAGGCCTACACCAGCATCCGGGACCACTACCGGAAGGGCTGCAGCCTGCACGAGAAGGATCTGGACCTGCTGCTTCAGATCATGGACGAGCAGTGCCCCGAATACAGCGAGACCGCGCGCCGGTATCTGGACGGCCCCAGCGGCTATTACTGCAACATGTTTGTGATGCGCAAGGAGCTGTTCCAGGAGTACGCCCAGTGGCTGTTTGACCTGCTGCAGGAGTTTGACAACCGGTCGGACATGAGCCACTACTCAGTGGAAGGCTACCGCACCCCCGGCCATCTGGCCGAGCGCCTGACTGGCATTTTCATTGACTACAAGCGCAAGACCTGCCCGGAGCTGGTCGTCCGGGAGGTGCCCTGCGTGCTGTTCCGCAAGCCGGAGCGCAGCGCCCCGCTGACCAAGCCCGACAAGGCCGGGCTGGTGCCTGTGGTGTTTGCGGCCAACAACGGCTTTGTCGGCCCGCTGAGCGTGGCGATCAAGTCGCTGCTGCTGCACTCCAATCCGGAGCGCTTCTATGACATCGTGGTGCTGGAGTCGGACATCACCGCCCAGAACAAGGCCATGCTGTCGGGTATGGTGGCCCAGTACTCCAACGCCCAGCTGCGCTATTTCAACGCAGTGAGCAAGCTGGAGGGCTACACCCTGACGGCCCATGCCCACATCAGCGTGGAAACCTTCTACCGCTTCCTGATCCAGAGCGTGATGCCGGATTACGACAAGGTGCTGTATTTGGACGGCGACATTGTGATTCAGGGCGACGTGGCCGAGCTGTACGACACCGACGTGAGCGGCAAAATGCTGGGTGCTGTTCTGGATGTGGATTTTGCCAGCCAGATCAACGGCTTCGCCCCCGGCATGATGGAGTATGCCATTAAGACGCTGAAACTGGAGGACCCCTATCGTTACTTCCAGGCGGGTGTTCTGCTGCTGAACCTGGCGGAAATGCGCAAGGCGCACACCCAGGAAGAGTGGTTGAAGCTGGCCAGTGTGGACTACAAGTACAGCGACCAGGACGTGCTGAACGTCTGCTGCCAGAATCAGGTGGTGTATCTGCCGCAGGAGTGGAACCTGCTGTTTGACAACGACTTCACCCGCGTATCGGAGGTGTTCCGCTTTGCCCCCCGGGAGCATCGCCTGCAGTATGACGCCGCGGCCAAGAGCCCCAAGATCATCCACTACGCTGGTTTCTCCAAGCCCTGGAACCGCGTGCCGGCCGACCGGTACAGCGAATTCTGGAGCGTTGCCCGCCAGACGCCCTTCTATGAGGCGCTGCTGTATGAGATGGTCGCGCGTCTGGGCCGGGATATGGCCTTTGACACCAACCGCAGCCACCTGCATGATTATCATCTGTTCAGCCTGCGCAACGGCAAGAACAAGGCCAAGTCCGTTGTGAAGAAGATCGGGCGGAAGATCGTTGGTCTGTTTGCCCCCAAGGGGACTGCCCGCCGTGAGCGGCTGAAAAAGCTGCTGGGCATCGTCAAGGACGATTACCCCCTGTACCAGTGGGAGGAGCAGTATCGCTGATATGAAGGAAAACCGTTCGTATCAACCGGCACTGGATTTGATGAACATTGTGGCATGCATTGCGGTGATTGCAATGCACATGAACGGGGCGGTGTGGAGTTTTTCCTACGAACGCTACTGGCTCACCAGCCTGATCATTGAGTGTGTCTGCTTTTGGGCGGTTCCGGTGTTTTTCATGATCAGCGGCGCAACCCTGCTGGACTATCGAACCCGCTACACCACCCGGGAATATTTTCAGAAGCGGTTTGGCCGCACGGGTGTGCCGTTCCTGTTTTGGAGCGTGGTTTCCATCTTCTGGGCGGTGTTCGTCACGCACGGGCTGGAACCGGATGTACTGAAAAGCGTGCCGCTGTTTCTGGACGCCGTGCTGAACACCCGGGGCCTGAGCATCTACTGGTTCTTCCCGCCGCTGTTTGCGCTGTATCTGGCCATTCCGTTTCTGTCACTGATTCCGCAGGAGAACCGCGAGACCGCCTGCCGGTACGGCATTGCTGCCTCGTTTGTTACCACCGCCTGCCTGCCGCTGCTGTGCAGCCTGGCCGGCATTGCATACAACAGTATGCTGGATATGCCTGTGAACGGCGGCGGCATGGTGATTTTTCTCTTGATTGGCTACTACGTCACCCATTACCCGATCTCGAAACAGATTCGCTGCCGGGTCATCTACCCGCTGGGTGTGTTCGGTCTGCTGCTCCGCTATTTTGGAACGTTAATTCGTTCTTATTTACTGGGGGGGTGGACGGAATGTTCAGTGGGTGCGACCGCTTCCCCTGCGTTGTGCTGGCCGTGGCCGTGTTTGTATGGTTCTGGTACCATGACTGGTCTTTCTTCACCGAGAACCAAAAGGCACAGAAGCTGCTGCGCACCGTTTCGGGCGCCAGTTTCGGCGTGTACCTGACGCATTTTTACATCATGCGCTTTCTGCTGGATACCTTCGGGTTTGACATGCGCAGCTGGGAGTGGCGCATTCTGGGTACGGCGGCGGTGTATCTGCTGGCCATCACGGCGACCCTGCTGCTGAAGAAAATCCCGGGCCTTCGCCGCCTGGTTCCGTAACGCAAAACCTGATAAACGAAAAGCTGCCCTGAATGCATGGGCGGCTTTTGTTTTATAAATTAAAAGCAGCTGCGTTCCCGGTTGAAAATCTCCATGCGGAGGCCGAAGAGAGCCTCTGGCTCAAAAAACTGCCCCGCCTCACCCATGCATAACCTGCCCTTCTCTGCCCATACTAACGGGCAAAGGAGGGTGATGAACATGGAGAACACCGGCGTAAGCTGCGACGTGTGCGCCTGCCGCCACAACATGGCAGGCTGCAAGTGTGACCTGCCTGAGATCAAGGTCACCGAACACTGCACCTGCTCCACGCAGGAGATTCCCCATTTCTGCAAGAGTTACGAGGAGAAGTAACCCGGGCAAAATGGGCAAAAAGGGCTTGCCCCATGGCCGACTGGTTTGGCCGCGGGGCAGGCCCTTTGGGTTTTTCTCCGACAAAATGCTAAAATTTTGTTGGCTTTTTGCAGGGTACTATCCTCGTGTTGTAATGATGTGAATTGAAAATTCACACATTTGTGCGCATTGGAGCACGGCGCGGGCAGTTTTGCCCTGAATCCCTGCACGTTCGCGTGTGGGGATTTTTTTGCATCCCGGCCGCCGCAGGCGGGGCGGCGCGGTTGAAAAAAAGCCGTGCAAAGGGTATGATAAAAAGGACATCCGGATAAACGCCCCCGCCGGGAAAGCCCGGGCGGGCTGCTGCTGCCGGGCCGCCGCCATGCTGTTTGGAAAAGGAGAATCGCCATGCCTTCCCACTATGCCCATTACCGTCTGGGCCGCCAGGTGCGGCTGGAACTTACCCCCGACGCCGCCGAGGTCGTGGGGCGCTGGCCCTCGCTCTATCTCATCGGGCTGCACGGGCCGGACATTCTGTTCTATTACCGGGGCTACCGCGAAAACCCGGTGAATCGGCTGGGGTATGCCCTGCACGGCGAGACGGGCGAGGCCTTTGTGCGCTGGGCGATGCAGGTGATCGCCGCCCACCCCGGACAGGATGCCCACCGCGCCTATGCCTACGGGGTGCTGTGCCATTTTGCGCTGGACGAAAGCTGCCACGGCATTGTGGCCCGGCAGATGGCCGCCCACGGGGTAAGCCACGTGGGGCTGGAGGCGGAGTTTGACCGCTATCTCATGCTGAAGGACGGGCTGGACCCGGTGCGGCAGCCCCTGACCCGGCACATTCAGCCGGAACTGAAAAACGCCCATGTCATCCGGGACTTCTACCCCGGCCTTACCACCCTGCAGGTGCAGGAAGCCCTGCGCTGGATGAAGGGCATTGACCGGCTGTTTCTGGCCCAGGGCCCAGCCAAGCGGGCGGCGCTGTACGGGGGCCTGAAGGCGGCAGGCAAATACGACGCCCTGAGCGGGCTGGTGATCGGCTATGCCCCGGACCCGGCCTGCGCCGAGGGCGTGGAGCAGCTGGCCGAGGGCTACCGCACCGCTCGCACCCTGGCCGTGCGGCTGATCGAGCGGTTTGACGCGCTGGCCCGGGAGGGCAGCCGGGCCGAACCCGCACTCGCCTTTAATTTTGAATCGAAGCTGCCGGTGATCGGGTGACCGTTGCGCCGCCGCAGAAAAGTGAGGGAATCATGGAAGAACAGCACGCAATGAAGGTCATTGCCCGCATCCGCAGCGACTTTACCGAGAAGTTCGGCATTCCGCGCCAGAGCGGCCTGGTGGAGGCGCTGGAAGCCCGCATCGTGTTCGAGCCGGAATACCGCAACCCGGACGCCGTGCGGGGCATGGAGGGCTTTTCCCATATCTGGCTCATCTGGCAGTTTTCCCGCGCGGTGCGGGCAACCTGGAGCCCCACCGTGCGCCCGCCGCGGCTGGGCGGCAACGAGCGCATGGGGGTGTTTGCCACCCGCTCGCCCTTCCGGCCCAACGCCATCGGGCTTTCCTGCGTAAAGCTGGAGCGGATCGAGCACTCTGCCGAGCTTGGCCCGGTGCTGCATGTGCAGGGGGCGGACCTGCTGGACGGCACCCCCATCTACGACATCAAGCCCTACCTGCCCTATGTGGACAGCCACCCCGAGGCCACCGGCGGCTTTACCACCCGCAACACCGGCTATGAGCTGACCGTGCAGGACCCGGAAAATCTGCTGGCAAGCCTGCCGCCCCGCCGGGCCGAGGCGCTGCGCGGGGTGTTGGCCCAGGACCCCCGCCCCAGCTACCAGCACGACCCGGAGCGGGTGTACGGCATGGCCTTCGGCGGCTATGAGGTGAAGTTCCGGGTGAACGAGAAAACCCTGACGGTGACGGCCCTTCAGGCCAAATAAGAACGCGCAGCGGGTGCGTGGCGTAGAAACGCCCCGGGTGCTTTACTTTTTACGCACCGCATTAGTCAAGCGATAGAATCCGTTGCAGCGACGGATTCTATTTTTGTTTTTATGGGGGTTACGGAGCGATTGAGACAATCGCCGGTTTTGCCAATGAAACGGTAATAGATTTCGATGCGCATGACCGTTTCACCGTTGATTATTTCTTTCTCGTGGACGATGATTTTCTCAATCAGCGTGTGGACCAGTTCCTCGTTCAACTCCGTAATATCGGCATACGGGGCGACCAAATTGGTGAAATCCTGTATGCCCTGCTTTTTGGTGGTTGCTTCGGTGAGCAACGCTTGAACTTCTGTGGCGCGGGTTTTCAATTCTTTTGCCTTGCGAGCAAATTCAGGAGCGCTTCCAGCTGTTTACGGGTTGGTTGCTCTCCGTTTTTTCTTTTATGGCATTGCGTGGTGTTGCCTTAGAATTTTCCGCCCGAGCTTCCGCCAAATCCATCGCTGTCGGTACTAGAGCCGCTAGAGCTGCTCGAACTTTTGTGCTTGACGGGGTCGTACGTTTCGGTCTCGGTGGTGTGGGTGTAGGTGTCCTCCACCACGGACAGCGCCAGACCTTCGGCGGGCATGTAGGCGTTGGCGTGGGTCTGCTCGTTGGCGGTCTTCATCTGGGCGTAGAAGATGCCGCAGACGAGGCTCGCCACAGCCAGCGGAATGGCAAACACAAACACCCACTTGATCCAACCCTTGGCGGGGTCGTTGCCGCTGTCCAGCGGTGCACCCTTTTCGGCATAGAAATCCAGCGTGTCAGCGCACATTTCTATGTACGTGTCGGAGGCCTTGTAATACGTTCCGTCCGAGAGCATCGGCACGATCTTATCTTCGATCTGCGCGATGCGGTAGTCGGTAAAGGCGGTCACGCCGTCGCCGTAGGTGATGGTAACATAATCGCGGGAATCCAGCGCAATCAGGAACAGGATACCGCTTTTGCCCTCGCCGTAGCCAAGGTCATAGTTACGGTACCAGTCCTTGGCAAACTCGCGCACGTTCTGCCCGCCGATGTCAGGCACCGTCAGCAGGTAGACGTTGACACCGTGTCCGGCACTGGCGTCCTGCGCCTTTTGTTCCAATTCAGCGGTCGCTTCGGGTTTGAACAGCTCGTAGGTGTCCATCACCAACGGCATTTCGGCAAACGCCGGTACGGCGCAGAGCAAGCACAGCACCAGTGCCGCAAGCAGAGAAAACAGTTTCTTTTTCATACTCTGTTTCCCCCTTTCAAAGTAGGAATGCAAGCAGGATCATCAGCGGAACACTGATGCCCGCAAACCAGGCGGCCATCTTTCGCCCATCAACCGGCAGATCACCGACCAGCTTGCCGGTCTGCCCGTTCATAGCGAACAGATAGTCCTTGCCTTGCCATTTGGTGTGCAGCATCCAGACCGGCAGCAGTGCGTAGTGCGAGGCGGTGTAGTCAATGTTGATATTCTCGCCCAAGGTGCTTACGCTGTCGTAGCCTGTAATGCTGGCCGAAAGCTCGCTGCGCACAGAGTTTTTCATGCGGAAGTGGGCGCGGCTTTTGCAGGTTTCGACATCCTCATCATATTTGTCGGCCATGTAGCCTGGCAGGAATGCTGTCGAGAACGGCTGGAACGCGCGGTAGTCGTACGGCTCGATGGCATCCATGTGGCCGTTGGGCATCTTAGTCGAGCCGTCCACCGGCACGCCCATGAACTGCGTGGTACCGGCGCGACGGACGTCATAGTGCCTGGTCGTGGTGATGACATAATCGCCGCTGCGGTGGCTGGAGCTGGTCGTGGCTTCATATTGGCCCGAGCCGGAGGCATTGGCATCGAACAGCCAGAACGGGACATACACGCCCTTGATCTCCTCGATATGGTTCTGCGAGGAGAAGGCGCTGGGCAGGAACCGCTTGCCGCGGTAGTATTTTTTCAGTGCGGCCTTGGCGGCGTTCTTATCCAGCACAAACGGCAGGACAAGCTCAGGCCGCTGCATGCCGCTGAACTGCCCCGCAATGACCGTTGGGTTGCCGCAGTACGGGCAGCTTGTCGCGGCGGTCGTCTCGTCACAAATCAGCTCTGCGCCGCAGGACGGACAGGAATAGCTGCGCAGTCCGGCGGCCTCGTTTTCGCTCCAGACAGAATCAGGCGGCGGTGCCTGTTTATTCTGTGCCGCGGTTTCGGCAGCGGCTTCTTTTTCCGCATAGAGCGCTTCGATCTCAGCAGTATCGTAGCTGCTGCCGCAGAAGTCACACACCAGCTTTCCGCTGGCACCGTCAAAGTGAAGCGGACCGGTACAGGCAGGGCATTGGTAGTTGGTAAGCTGCGTTGCCATTATGCGTCACCTCTCTTTCCTTCGGTTTGCAGCTGCCCTGCCAGATCCTCAAAAAAATCGTGCAGGGCGCTGCGCGTATTGCCATCGGCATCCAGATAACGGTAGACGATCTCGTCATCCGGGGCCTTGTAAATCAGGCAAACGCTATCTAACGTTTCATCGGTGATAAATAAGCCGGGAGAATTTTTCTTTTCGTCCGGCAGGCTTTCCAGCCCCAGCTTTTCTGCCAGAGCCAGGGCTTCTTGCCAATGGGTGTCCTCAATAGGGAGGTTTTCCAGCTCCACCCATTCATCATCCTTGTAATTACAGCTGAAAAGGCAGCCGTCAGCCGGGTCGTTTCTTATGCTAAACCCATAGGTGTCGTCATAGCACATGCCGGAATAACTGATGCTGATACCGGTCAATGTGCCGGGCGGCGCTTTTTTACAGCTGGACATTGTCAGAAAAGCGGCTGCGGTGCAAAGCACCGCAGCAATTTTTTTGCGCATCACTGGCCAAACGGCTTACCGCACTCCGGGCAGAACTTGGGCGGATGGGCCGGGTCATCCGGGGTCCAGCCGCACTGGCTGCACTTGGCGGGGGCGGGGGCGGGTTTGGGGCTGCCGCAGTTGCAGCAGAACTTGCCGGTGTTGGTGGTGCCGCAGCTGCAAACCCAGCTGCCTTCCGCAGGGGCGGGCGCGGGCTTAGGGCTGCCGCAGTTGGCGCAGAATTTGCCGGTGTTGCCGGTCTGGCCACAGCTGCAGGTCCAGCCTGCGGGGGCAGAGGCCGGGGCGGGCTGTGCGGCGGCCTGCTGCTGGGCGCCCATCTGGTACAGCCCCTGTGCGTTCATGCCGCCTGCCGCACCGGCCATATTCATGCCCATAAAGGCCATGGCAGGGCCTGCGCCCTGATTGCCGGCTGCGGTCTGCATGGCACTGGCCTGTGCGCCGACAAGATGCGCAGCGGCGCGGGTCGGATCCATAAAGGCTGCGTTGCGCTGCATTTCCTTGAGCATCTGCTCGTCTTCCTCGCTGGCCTTCACGCTGGAAACACCGAAGGATACGATCTCAATGCCGCGCAGCCTGCCCCACTTGGCGCTCAGTACATCGTTGAGGGCCTCGGCAAGCTCCATTGTATGGCCGGGCAGTGCGGAATAGCGGATGCCCATATCGCTGATCTTGGCAAAAGCGGGCTGCAGGGCGGTCATCAGCTCGGATTTCAGCTGCCCGTCGATTTCATCGCGGGTGTAGCCTTCCTCCACATTGCCGCAGACATTGGTGTAGAACAAAATGGGGTTGGTGATGCGGTAGCTGTACTCACCGAAGCAGCGGATGGCAATGTCGATGTCAATGCCGGCGCGCTGATCCACCACGCGGAAGGGCACCGGGCTGGGCGTGCCGTATTTGTTGCCCACCAGCTCCTTGGTGTTGAAGTAATAGATGCGCTGATCCATCGGGGCCTCGCCGCCGAAGGTAAAGCGCTTGCCGATGTTCTGAAACACTGCGCCGATCGAGTCAGACAGGTCGCCGCTGAACAGCGTCGGCGCGCTGCCGGTGTCGTAGGTGTACTCGCCGGGTTCGGCGCACATATCCACGACCTTGCCCTGCTCCACGATCATGGCACACTGGCCGTCGGCAACGGCCACGATGGAGCCGTTGGAGATAATGTTGTCATTGCCTTTGGTGTTGGCGCTGCGTCCGCTCTGGCGTTTCCAGCCGCGGGTAGCTAACAGGTCAGCCGGCATGGCTTCACAATAGAAGTATTCCTTCCACTGGTCGGCCATAACGCCGCCAGCAGCGCCCATTGCAGCTCTGATAAGTCCCATAATGATCCTCCTATGTCAGGGGCGGGCAGAACCCGCCCCATTTTGTACAGATAAATCAGGTCGTTATTTGTTGGCCAAGGCGGCCTTGTACTCCTCATAGCGGGGCGGCAGTTCCTCCAGCGCCTCGTTCCACTCGGTGCCGTCCAGCCTCATGTAGAAGCTGACCGCACAGGCCGTGCCGTCCTCGCCCTCGTAGTCATACATGAACAGCGAGATGCTGTCGTTATACGGATACAGGTTGAACTTATACGCATCGCTCTTGGTTATGTTCTGGTCAAGCACAAAGTCATAGCCGTCCAGGATCGGCTCAATGTGGTCATCGTATACGTTGACCCACATCGTGATAACCGGGTCATCGGGCATGCCGTCACGATAAACCTCAAAGTAGTGGCTGCCATCGTTGCTCTCACCGATGTAGCCCCAGCAATCGTAGGTATCGGTGTCAAAGTAGTCGCGGTTCGGTACATTCTTGTAATTTTCCATCCGGAACCAGCCGTACCAGTTGGTGTTGCCCAAATCATCGTAGGTGTTGCCATCGTCGTAGGTGTAGGGCGGGTCAGGCTCATCCGTGCCGCCCAGCAAATCGGGGTCAATTTCAGGCTTGGTGTTGCTGCGCTTAAAGACCATGGTCATACCGTCAAACTCAATGGTCAGCAGGTCACCCTCGCGGGTGTAGGTCATGGCCGGGGTATCGGGGTCGGTCAGCGCGTAGAAGCTGCCGTCCTTCCATTGGAAGGTGACAAATTCCTCCATGTAGGTTTCGCCGGTGCCGTCCGCACGCAGCTCAAAGTAGAAGTCCTCCATATCGACGAGGGCCAGCTCTTCTTTGGAGAGGGTGTACTCCCCATCATAGGCGGATTCCAGCACATAGATGCCCACATCGGTATCGCTGCCTGCGGTGGTCATGCTGTCACCGTCCAGAGGCTGCTGTATGGTGCTGCCGGACTTGACGAAGTAGATCGTCACGCCCTGTCCCTGCACATCGTTCAGGGTCAGGATCTCGTCTTGCAGGGTGCCGGTGCAGCTCAGGCCGCCGCAATCCAGCTGGAAGACCCCGCCGTTCAGCGTCCACTTGCCGTAGGACTTGGTTCCGTCCACCGTTACAACGCACTTGCCCTTATCATTCAGGTCCATCAAGAACCCGCTGCCGAAGGCATCCTCGACCTGCGTCACGGAGCCGCCGACCTCGGCGTAGGCTGCTTTCCAGGTGCCCTGATTCGGGTCACTGGCGTTCGGCTTGCCGGTGCGGATAGAGCCGCTGATCATTGTTACGATGATCATAAGTAGGAATATCACCGGGATGGCGATCAGGATCATCCGCTTGGGGGTCATTGGTGCGCGGGGGCGCTTGGGCTTGCCGCCGGGGGCCACATTGCCGTAAGGGTTGCCGCCCGTGCCGCCCGGTGGCGGCGTGACAGGCGGTGTGGACGCGGACGGGGGCGTTTCTCCGGCGTAAAGCGATGCGCCCGCGCCGGTCTGCGGCGGTGTGCCGGACGCATTGCCTGCGTAAGGATTCGCTGCGTTCGTCTGGGGCTGCGGGGCGGCAGGTGCGCCGCCTGCATAGGGATTGCCGCCGCTTGCCTGGGGCTGCGTGGGCGCAGGTGCAGCCTGAGTCGGCTGAACCGGGGGCTGGGGCACAGCTGCGGGCTGCTGTGCGGATACTTTTGCTCCGCAATTCTCGCAGAATTTAGCGCCGGGCTTTAACTCGGCACCACATTGCGTACATGTTGCCATAGTGTCTGCCTCCTTTATAAAGTAATATTTTAGACTCTTGCTTATTCCTGTGTCATTTCAAACCATACAGCTTCCTGCTGCGGCAGGTTCAACAGGGATTCCCCGCCGGTGTGCATTACATTGACGCCGCCGTAATTATCGGGCATCATAGCCAGCGTTTCGCGCTGTGCGCACCCTGAATCCATACGGAACAGCGAAACGGAGCAGATCCAGCCGCGGTCATCCATACCAAGGTAGGAGATGCTGCTGTCCCATGTGGCCGGAACCCTCTGTCCGTTGGTGTACGCGCCGGTGTAGAAGTTCGGCTGATCCTCGCAGATTTCAAACCAGGTGCCGGTATCCTCACTCACAAAGGAACCGACCATGCTCGGGATGCTCAGCGGGGCGGTGTTCCGGACAGCCTCCATCAGGTTGAATTTTTCGTTATCGCGGGAAACGCCGTACACGGTCGTGTACTCGGCTCCGTACTCTGCATCGTAGGCCGTGCCGGTCTCAAACCGGACAATTCCGTTGATACCGAAGAGCGGACCGCCGTTGACCATGGTGCCGCACTGTGCGCCGCCGATGACATCAATGTATTCGACATTGCCGTTCTCGGTCAGAAGGAAAACATAGGGGGCGTAGTCCTGCCCGATGCTGGTCATCAGCATCTTTATATAGTTGACGTAGCAGCCGCTGACCGCGAACTCGGTCTTGTCGCCCAATTCGTACCATTCCTTCATGGCCTGATAGGTCACAGCGCCGTCAGGGGTAACATAGTCGGTCAGGGCGCGTACCGTCACCTCGCCTGCGGCAGTCACATCGCAGGTAAACCATTCATCCTGCCCGTGTAGGATCTGGCCGCTGGCCTGCCGCTTGTCGGGGTAAACATCTATGTCCGTCCACATCATGCCGGCCCCGGCAGGGGTGTACATCGGCACGGTGACGATAAGACCGCCTGTGTAGTAGGGGTAGACGGCAAAGTAGGTAAATACATCGCTCAGCTCGTTCAGGCTCTGTGCGCGCATCTTGCAAAGCTCGGATGCGTAGGTGGGGTCGTTGCCGCCGTAGTAGGTATCGAAATGCTGGGCCACGGCGCGCTGCAGTGCTTTTAAGGTCAGGTCGTTGTCGGTGTAGCCAAGGTACTCGAGCATTTCGACGGTGGAAAGCTCCCTGCCCGTTTCAAAGTTGTAATGGTAGGCGCCCACATCGCGGTTGTACATTGTGTCAACGCTTGTGATCTGCAGGCTCAGCACCGGGCCGGTCCAGGTGCTTATCCAGGTGATGTAGTTTGTGTCGATAAAATCATTGCGGGAGCGGGCGTCCTCGGCGCGCTCTACCAGATAGCCGAAGCGGTAGCCGATCATCTCGTTGATGTTCCTTGCGCCCTCGGTGTCATCATCGATCTGCGGGACCTCGTAAAAATAGGTGTCCTTGTTGCCGTAGGGGTCGGTGTAGCTGAATTCCACATCATACAGCGTAGAGATGCGGGAATCATTAAACCTGCGGGAGGGCTGCGGCTTTTGCGAGGCCTCCTCCTCGGCTTCCACATTTTCAGCGGAGATCTCGCTCACTGCGCTTGCAGCCGGTTCGCTCGGCTCGGGCCGCTTGCTGTCCTGTGCGCAGCCTGCTGCAAACAGCAGCATCGCCGCCGCCAATAGTACGGCACAGCGTTTTTTCATGGTTGGTTCACCCGCCTTTCGGTTGAGAGTGCAGCAAGCTGCCTGTGCTTAGCCAAAGGTGATGCTGTTCAGCACGGTGTCGCCCTCGGTGCCGGGGTCGATGTCCACACCGGAGATCCTGATGGTCAGCCAGCCGCCGGTGGGCATCTCGCCGTAGTATTCCGTCCACCACATACCTACGTTTTTGTAGGTGCGTCCGGCCATCTCCACGCCGCCAATGGTGCGCGGGGTAAGCTCCTCCACGTTTTCAAAGCTGTCGTAATAGTAGTTGATTTTGTCCAGCCCGCTTTTCAGCTCAAAGAACATGCGCGGGTCGTTCGAGAAGATATGGCTGGGGTCATCGGTCGGGAACAGCTTGAAATCACGGAAACTGTTTGTGGCGGACTTGTACCAGCCCTGATCGGGGCAGGTCACGTTGAGCACCAGCGTATCGTCTGTGCCGAACGCCTCCAGGGTCTGGGTGTTCAGGCCGGCAGCCGATGGATAATCGGGATTGTCCGCAGGAGCGGAAGCAGGGGCCGATTCGGCGGTGGCTTCCGGCTCTGCAGCTGGCTCGGATGCCGCGTCGGTCTTGGGCTCTGCCGGGGTCTCCGTCTTGGGTTCAACGGCGGGTTCGGCGGCCTGCGCTTTCAGGTCGGATAAGCCGGAATTGACCTCTTTGGTTACATCCCCCTTGGAGCAACCGGCCAAAGCCATAAGCATCATGGCTGCCAATACGGCAGCGAGCGTTCGCTGTACTTTTTTCATAGCTGTCCTCCTTTTGGTCATAAAGTGTCCATCATAGCGCTCAGATAGGCAGGCGAGACGGAAGCAAAGACGAAATCATCGACAATGTGATCCTTTTTTGCCAGGCACACGGCGGTGGCCAGCTCGGGATATTCGGCCTCATCCACAAGCAGTACCGTTTTGCAGTGCGGGCAGACATCCCGCAGGTCGTTTGCCAGCAGCAGTCTGTCCTGCAGGGTGCGCGGTGGATGCGGGCATACCTCCAGCAGCAGGACATCTGCCCTGCAGGAACGGCATAGCTTTACAATATCCTTTGTCTTAGGGCCAGCGTTTTGCACCTGGAAGTCCGGTCTGCCCTGTTTCAGTGCCATTATCAATGCGCTCGTCATCACAGAGTATTGCGCGTCCAAAACGATCCTCCGCACGGTGCAGCCCTCCTTCCCTGCAAAGAATACGATCTGTCAACTTCATCATACAGAAATCGGACGATTTCTGCCCCCACTATTTGGATAGTTTTTTGCGCTTTTTACTGCTTTTTTCAGCACTGTTGCAAAAAAGTGCAGATTGCGTCATAATAGGACTGGAAAGAAACTGACGGATGATCTCCCCTTTGAAAAGGACAGGCGCTATGACAAAGGTACGGCTTGGGAATCTGTGTTTAGCCGCTGCGGTTGCAGGGGTGATTCTCTGCGCTGTCCTGATGCGGGCATTTTATATGCCGTATTCCGGCTTTTGGCGCACGGTGCTGTATAATATTCTGATCTTTTCCTGGGCGGTATCGGTCTGGTGGCGTATCCTGCACGCACAGACCCGCCGCTGCCTGCTGGGCGCTGCCGCCCTGATGCTGTTCTGGCTGGATATCCGCCTGATCCGCTATGACTTTGCCCAGACACCGGAGATGCTGCGGCGATTGTGGTATGCGTACTATATCCCGATGCTGCTGATCCCGACCCTTGCACTTTATACGCTTTTCTTTTTGGATCGGGGGCAGTCCGGTCCACTGTACAAGTATCGGCATCTGATTTTTGTATTCCCTGTGGCGCTGTTCTGCCTCGTGCTGACAAACGACTGCCATCAGCTTGCGTTTGCGTTCCCACCCGGGCAGGAAGTACTGGGCAGTCCCGATTACACCTATCGGTTTGTATATTACCTCTGTCTGCTGTGGATATTTTCCTGTGCCGTGTTCACGGTGGTGTACCTTGTACGGCGCTGCCGTATTCCGCATACAAAGCGCATCCTCTGGCTGCCGCTTGTGCCGATTTTTTTGGCCACGCTCTATGCTTTACTGTACAAGCATATTTTAAATGTGCCGTGGATGCATGCGATTGCCGGTGATATGACCGTGGTGCAATGCCTGACCTTTACAGCGTCCTTTGAGGCGTGCATCCGATGCGGGCTTATCCAATCCAATATGGGGTATGCCACGCTGTTTGAGGTATCCATGGCCAAGGGGCTGATCACAGACCGGGCATTTGTGCCTGTGCGATCCTCGATGCAGGCAGCGCCGCTCCGCGAGGAGCAGCTGCGTCAGGCGCTCACCGGCAGTGTCCAGCTGGACGCCACGACCCAGCTTCACGGCCACCCGATCCGGAAAGGGTATATTTTCTGGCAGGAGGACATCACCAAACTGGTGGCTCTGCTTGAGGAGTTACGTCTCACGCAGGAGGAATTGCATGACATCGGGGACGTCATACAGGCGGAAACAGCCCAGAAGGCACAATGGCTGAAGCTGAGCGAGCAGAACCGGCTGTATGACAAAATCGAGACCGTCACAGCCCGCCAGCTGGCACGGATACAGGAATATCTGATCGCGCTCAAGGCCACGGACGATGTCGATACCGCCCGGCGGCTGCTGAAGCACATCGTCATTTTGGGAACCTATATCAAGCGGCGCAGCAACCTTGTTTTTGTCTGCGACAAGGCGGAGGACATCGACACCACGGAGCTGCGGCTGAGCCTGTTTGAATCGGCCGAGAGCCTGCGCCTGAGTGATATACGCTGCGCCGTACAGATTGCCGACACAGCAAAGATTCCCTCTGCATCCGCCGTGGCAATCTATGATGCCTTTGAAGCCATCATAGAAGCGACCCTGCCGGGATTGCAGGAGATCCTTTTCTGCGCCGAGCATACGGCGCAGGGCTGGGGGCTGCGCTGCAGCGTTCAATGCACCGGCGTGCCCGCTGCGCTGCCCGGCCTGCCGCAGATGCAGCTTGAACGGGATGAGGACGGACTTTTGTATTTCACGATGTTTCCGGCAGAAGGAGGCGGCCTATGATTCCACGAATCTCCCGCAACGCCGTCAAGGAAGGCTTTGACACGCTGCCGGCGGCCATCTGCTACTTTGACCGCAATGGTCTGCTGCGTCTGATCAATCACAGGATGCAGGAAATCGCCGCACTCCTCTGTGGCCGGGATCTGCAGACCCTTACGGATCTGGAGCAGGCGCTGCGCAGTCCCGGCGGCGGTGTGCGGCTGCGCGATGAGGCCGCCCGCATCTACGAATTCCCGGACGGGACGGTGTACCATTTTGCGGTGCGCCATATTCAGGACAAATACGGCATACCGTACACCGAGATGATGGCCACCGATGTCAGCCGTCTGGCTGCATTGCACGCTGCGCTGCAGCAGGAAAACGAGCGCCTTGCCGATGCGAACCGCCGCGCAAAGCGCTTATATGACAATATGCCCGACATTGTGCGGGAGGAAGAAATCCTGAAAATGAAGATGCGGGTGCATGACGACATCGGCCATACCCTGCTTGCCGCACGGCGCGCACTGCGGCATGAGCATGACCTTGCCCGGATCAAGAGCGAGGCCGCGGAGTGGGAAAGTTCCATCTCCCTGCTGTGCCGCGCCCGGCAGGAGGATGCTGCCGAGGACCCGCTGACCTGTATGCAAAGGCGGGCGGCTGTTCTGGGCGCAGCCGTACAGCTGCGCGGTGCGTACCCTGCGGCACGCGCCGCCCGCGAGCTCTACGCACTGATCCTGCGGGAGTGTACCTCCAACGGTGTGCGGCATGCGGGCGCCACGGAATTGTACGCTGATTCCGAACATCGGTCACAGGCATGGCACCTTTGCATCACGAACAACGGCGCACCGCCCAAGGCGGAGATAAAGGAAGGCGGCGGGCTTTCCTCGCTCCGCCGCCGTATTGAAAAAGCAGGGGGTACGATAACCGTACATTCCCTGCCTGTGTTTGTTCTGGAAGTCACCCTGCCCGATAAGGAGAGCACTTATGATACGCGTTATGATCGTTGAGGATCAAAAGCTGGTACGGAGCCTGCTTGAAAGCTATATTCAGAACGAGGACGGGTATCAGCTTGCTGTGTCTATCCCCGGTGCTGCAGAGGCTCCGATCCTGTGCGATACCGAGGACATCGACCTTGTGCTGATGGATGTGCAGACCGAACACCGCGAAAACGGTTTGGCCGCCGCCAAAAAGATACGAGAAGCGCACCCGGAAATCAAAATCGTGGTGGCGACCTCGCTTATCGATACGCAGGTTTTAGCCCGCGCCAAGGCCGTGGGCGCGGACAGCCTGTGGTATAAGGACGGCGATGAAGGGACCCTGATGCAGGTCGTGCGCCGCACGATGGCGGGGGAGCATATCTTCCCCGATGCACCGCCCAGCGTGGAGATCGGCACCGCCATGAGCGCAGAGTTCACCAAAGGCGAGATGAAGGTCCTGCGCTGTCTCGTGCGCGGGCTGTCCTATAACGAGATTGCAAAGGAACTCGGCATCGAGCCATCCACCGTGAAGTACCATGTCATCAATATGCTGCAAAAGACGAACTTAGAGAATAAACTCCAACTTGCCATCGCCGCCACCGAAGCCAAATTGGTGGTGGAGTTGGCAGAGGAGTAATTTGTATGATATAAAAATAGTTGGCAGACCATGAACCGTTATTCCATAGCAAACGGTGCGTGAAAAATAAAGAACCCGGGCAAGCCCCGCTGTACCGCAAAGGAGCAATTGCATTTGGAAGACCAGAAATATGCCCTGTTGATCGATTCCGACAACATTTCCCATAAATACATTTCCTGCATTCTGGACGAAATGAGCAAGTACGGTGTGACCACCTACAAGCGCATTTATGGCGACTGGACCAGCCCGCAGGCGGGCCGCTGGCGGGAGGAACTGCTGAAAAACTCCATCATCCCCATCCAGCAGTTTCAGAACACCGTAGGCAAAAACGCCACAGACTCGGCCCTCATCATTGACGCCATGGACATTCTGTACACCCACAATGTGGACGGGTTCTGCATCGTGTCCAGCGACAGCGACTTTACCCGCCTGGCCAGCCGCCTGCGGGAATCCGGCATGAACGTAATCGGCATGGGCGAGGAGAAAACGCCCCGGTCGTTCCGGGCGGCCTGCAGCATTTTTACCAATCTGGAGCTGCTGCTGGACGACCAGGAGGAAGCCCCGACCGAACCGGCCGAACAGCCCGAGCGCAAGAAGCAGGACAAGGCCGCCCGCGCCGAAAAGAGCAGCACCGTGCTGCCCAAAAAGACGGTGGAGAACGACATCGTCGGCATCATCACCGAGAACGAGAACAAGGGCAAAACCACCGGCCTTGGCGAGATCGGCAGCCGGCTGCAGAACAAATACCCGGACTTTGATGTGCGCAATTACGGCTACAGCCTGCTCTCCAAGTTTCTGGACGAGATTTCCAGCCTGGAGCTGGTGAAGGAGGGCCACACGGTGCTGGTGCGGCTGCACAGCGACGACAAGGCCAGCGCCGAGGTGGAACACTGGATGGCCGACACCGTGCGGGCCGCCGGGGAGCGCGGCATGAGCCTGAGCGAATTGAGCAACCAGCTGCACGCCCGGTTCCAGAACTTCCACGTGCGGGATTACGGGTATTCCCAGTTCTCCAAGTTTGTGCAGAGCATCCCCGGTTTGGAGCTGGGCCGCGGCAGCGGCAAGCACCAGGTGTATTGGGTGGAATAAAGAGCGGCGGCCTCTTGATTTGTGGAGCGATAAGGCAATGGCAGGCACGAATATGCCTGCCATTGTTTTTATGCGGATTTCTCTGCCCGGTTTGAAAAAGCCGCCCTTCTTTAAGCCGGCCCTAAAAACCTTCTCGCTTTGTTCACACCTTGTTTCTTGACATCCTCCGCCGGGCCGCCTAAAATCAACCGTAGAAGCCATACTGAAAGAAGGAGTTTCCCTATGATCCGCCCCATTGTAACCGACGTTCTGTTTCTGGCGCGCAAGGCCGAGCCTGCCTGCGCGGCCGATGCCTCCATCGCCGACGACCTGCTGGACACGCTGAAGGCCCATGAGGACGGCTGCGTGGGAATGGCCGCCAATATGATCGGCGAAACCAAGGCCATCATCGTATTTGACGACGACGGAACGCTGCGCGAAATGTTCAATCCGGTCATTCTCAGCGGCAAGGGGCCTTATCCGGCACAGGAGGGCTGCCTGTCTCTCACCGGGCAGCGCCCGGCCCGCCGGTTCCGACAGATCAAGGTGCAGTGGCAGGATCGTGCCATGAAGCCCCACATCAAAACCTTCACCGGCTGGACGGCACAGATCATCCAGCACGAGATCGACCACTGTGCCGGCATCATCATCTGAAGGGAGGTATTGCCATGCCTGACTGCATCACAACCTACACTGGCATCCACTTTGACCCGCTGGCCCCCACGCCGGAGGGGCTGGAAATTCGGGACATCGCCCATGCCCTCTCGCTTTTGTGCCGCGGCAACGGGCACGTGCAGACCTTTTTCTCGGTGGGGCAGCACTGCATCCACTGCGCCCTGGAGGCGCAGGCCCGCGGCATGAGCCGCCGGGTGGTGCTCGCCTGCCTGCTGCACGACGCCAGCGAGGCCTATCTGTCGGACGTGCCGCGCCCCTTCAAGAAAAGCCTGCCCGCCTATCGCCAGCTGGAGGACCGGCTGCTGACGGTCATCTACCAGAAGTATCTCGGCTCGGCCCTTACCGCCGAAGAAGCCGCCCAGGTGAAGCAGATCGACGACGATATGCTCTGGTACGATCTGGCCACGCTGCTGCGTGACCCGCCTGCCCGACCCGCCCCCGCCATGAGCACGGCGTTTTCCTACGAGGTGCGCCCCTTTGCGCAGGTGGAGCAGCAGTATCTGGCGCTGTATGAGCAGTTCCAGCTGTAAGAAACAGCGCCCTTCGTCCGCACAACAAATTTTTAACGGCAGCTTTGCCTGCCCGGAATGCGAGGTTTTTATTATGTGTACCGCCGCCACCTACCAGACCAAAGATTTTTATTTCGGCCGCAATCTGGACTATGAGTTTTCCTACGGGGAACAGCTTGTGGTCACGCCGCGCAATTATCCCTTCCAGTTCCGCCAGGCCGGGGAGCTGAGCCACCACTACGCCATTCTTGGCATGGCCCATGTGGCGGAGGGCTATCCCCTTTACTATGACGCCATCAACGAAGCCGGGCTGTGCGTGGCCGGGCTGAACTTCGTGGGCAACGCCTTCTATCACCCCGCGGCCGACGGGAAGGAGAACATCGCGCAGTTTGAGCTGATTCCCTGGCTGCTGGGCCGCTGCGCCAGCCTGGCCGAGGCACGGGCGCTGCTGGAAAACGCCAACCTTTTGAACCTGCCCTTCAGCCCCCAGTACCCGCTGGCCGCGCTGCACTGGATGATCGCGGACCGCACCGGCTGCATCACGCTGGAATCCACCGCCGACGGCCTGCACGTGTACGACAACCCGGCCGGGGTGCTCACCAACAACCCGCCCTTCCCCCTTCAGATGTTCAACCTGAACAACTATATGAACCTCAGCCCCCGACAGCCGGAAAACCAGTTTGCGCCGGAACTGCCCCTGGCCACTTACAGCCGCGGCATGGGCGGGCTGGGCCTGCCGGGCGACCTTTCTTCCCAGTCCCGCTTTGTGCGGGCCGCCTTTGTGCGGAACAACGCCCGCTCCGCCGAGGATGAAACCAGCAGCGTCAGCCAGCTGTTCCACATCCTCGGTTCCGTCGAGCAGCAGAAGGGCTGCTGTGAAGTTGCGCCGGGCAAGTACGAATACACCATTTACACCAGCTGCTGCAACGCCGACAAGGGCATTTACTATTACACCACCTACGACCAGCACCAGATTTCCGCCGTGGATATGCACCGGGAAAATCTGGACGGGAATGCCCTGGTGTGCTACCCCATGAACACCGAGCCGGTGGTTTTTTGGCAGAACGCCGCCAAACAGTAAGCTGTTTTCACTAACCAATCTCAAGCCCCGCCGGGTCAGGCTGCTGCCTGCTTCGGCGGGGCTTATTTATTTTTTCCATCTGTTTTAAGCAGGGCGCACGTGGCGGCGGCTTCGTATGGTATAATTCAGAATAGCCCGTATCCCCTGCTAAGCGCCGCGCCGGGGAACCGGCTGCAAAATCAGCACTTGCAAAGGCTGAATGCAACACAAAGCGGCCTTCGTGTTGTTCTGCTGCCGCCTCTTTGCTGGTATCATAAAACCATCAAATGAAGGAGGCAACAAGCCATGAATACCGATAAGATCTATACAGAACAGCTCGCCAACGAATACGCACCCAAGGACACCTCCAAGGTGGTCGCCCTTCGCAAGCTGGACGCCAAAGCCAAGCTGCCCGCCACCGTGTTCACCTACACCTTCGGCATCCTCGCCGCGCTGGTAACCGGTGTGGGGATGTGCCTTTCGATGAATGTCATCGGCAGCGGCACCACCACCACGTTCGTCCTCGGTGTCATCATTGGCATCGTCGGGCTGGTGGGCATGGGCGTCAACTATCCCATTTACAAAAAGCTGTTGGCCAAGGGCAAGCAAAAGTATGCCTTCGAGATCATGGAGCTGGCAAAGGCGATCAGCGAGCAGTAACCCATGAAGCAGGTAAGCAGCATTCTGAACCGGCTCCTGCGTCCGCCGCTCTGGGCGCTGATCGGCGTTCCGGCGGTGTCCTTCGCCTCCCTGGCCGCGGTTTTTGCCTGCCATTATGAGGACCATGCGCTGGCATACCTTACAGTATGGCGGCCTATTATCTGGCGCTGGGCGCTTTGCGCGCTTATCTGGTCGTCGGTTACCGCCGCAGAACCCCGGCGCGGGAATGCCGCTGCTACCGCCGGACGGCATGGCTGCTGTTTTTGCTGAACATCCCCATGGACGGCATGATCGTGCTGATGGTGCGCACAAATTCCGGGTTTTCGTACCCGGGGTATGTCATCTATCTGTCGGCGCTCTACACGTTTTATACGATGATCACGTCCGTGCTCAATCTTATAAAGTTCCGCAGGCTGGGCAGCCCGATTTTATCCGCCGCCAAGGTGCTGAATTTCGTCGCCGCCCTGATGTCGATTCTCGGCCTGCAAACGGCGATGATCGCACGCTTTTCCGCACACGGTGAGGGCTACCGCAGAATGATGAACGCCATCACCGGCGGCTTTGTTTACGGAATCGTTGTTCTAATCGCCGTGTACATGCTGCTTCACAGCCGAACCCTGAGAAAGAAGGTGGAACCCCTTGAATAAATCCGAGAGCAAATATTTTGCCACCGCCGCCAAAATGGACGAAGCGTTTCTGGCCCTGCTGGAAAAGAAGGACTTTGCCTACATCACCGTAAAGGAGATCTGCGCCACAGCGGGGGTCAACCGCTCCACCTTTTACCTGCACTATGAAACCATCGGCGACCTTCTGGCCGAGAGCATGGAGCATATGAACCGGCAGTTTCTAGACTACATGGCCCACGATTCAGAGGCTTTTATGGCCAAACTGCACACCTGCCCGATGGAGGAACTTTATCTTTTAACGCCGGAGTATCTGACGCCGTATCTGAACTACATCAAGGAACATCGTCGGCTGTTCCGCACCGCCACGGAGAACGCCGCCGTACTAGGGCTGAACAGCTCCTATAACCGGATGTTTCGCCATGTGTTCACGCCGATTCTGGAGCGCTACGGCGTGCCGCAGCAGGACCGGGCCTATCTTATGGCTTTTTACATTCAAGGGTTGATGGCCATCCTTGCAGAATGGCTGAAAGGCGATTGCGCCGATTCAATCGAGCATATTCTAGCCATCATTCGTCGGTGCATTATGCGCCCACAGGAGAACTCATGAAAGCAGGAATTTATTTAGGTCAGGAAAAAATCGAACTGCGTGATTTGCCCATGCCGCCGGTCGGCGAGAACGACGTACTGGTGCAGAATTTGTACTCCAGCGTCTGCGGCACCGATGTGGCCGTGTTTTTTCACGGGCCCAACACGGGGCACAAGGTTACGGTGGGCAGCGAATTCGGGCACGAGACCGTCTCCCGCGTGGTAAAAGTCGGGAAGAACGTGACCGACTTCACGGTCGGCGAGCGGGTGTATCCCTATCCGCGCTATGCCAAAGGGGACACACGGCGCGCCGGAACCATCGGCATTGCCGCCGCAGTCGCCCTCAAGCACTTCGGCATGGGCAAGGTGATGCTCTGCGACCGCGCGGCGTTTCGCCTGAAGCTGGCCGAGGGGCTGGGCTTTGCGGTCTGCAACCCCGCCGCGGAGGATTTCGCCGCAAAGGCTGCCACCTATTTCGGCACAGCGCCGTCCCTGAGCGGCGCGACGGCGGACATTGACTGCTGGCTGGACGCCGCCGGGGCCGAGAGCATTCTGGAGGATTTTCTCCGCCTCGGCAAAGTCGAGAGCCAGTTCGTCTCGGTGGCGGTGAACAACCGGCCGCGGACGATCGACCTGCTGCACATGACCTACGCCCAGCAGAGCCTCATCGGCTCCGGCGGCTATATGCCGGAGGACGTACAGGATGTGCAGGAGATTCTGGCCAGCGGCAAGTGGGACCTGGAGCGCATCATCACCCACGAATTCCCCCTGCCCGAACTGGAGCAGGCCATCCGCACGGCAGGCGATGCCGAGCACGCCGGGAATGTGGTGGTAAAAATGAAAACGGCGTGACCTTCGCCACGCCGCCTTTTGAACGCACCGAGCGTTCGCATAATTGGATTGTATGATTTTTTCCGGCCGCCCGGCCTTTCTCGGGCGGTCTTTTTTGTCTGCTTATTCGTTCACGGCCCGCTTGCGCCCGGCGTTCGCCTGCTCTTCCAGCAGCTGAGACGCCAGCCCGATGCGGTTGGTCTTGAAGTGGAAGAACGGCCGCTCCGGCAGCGCAAAGATCTCTTCCGGCTGCATAAAGTCGTCCAGCACCGCGCGAATGGCGGGCTCCACATCTGCCACGCTGAAGCCATGCTCCAGCACCACATACAGATATGGCACAAAGCACCCGGGGTGCTCTTTGTCCGGAATGATCACAAAGAACTCATCCAGAATCCCCTTCACGTTTGCGTCCGCCACCAGATTTTCCATGGGCAGCAGGGCCAGGTCGCCGCCGCCGAAGCGGGGGCTGTAGCCGCGGGTCAGGGTATACACCACGCCATCCTCGGTGATGTAGCCCAGATCGCCCAGGTGCAGCCACACCTGCCCGTCTGCGTGGCGCTGAAGTGCCTTGGCGGTGTCCTCCGGACTGTCGTACCCCAGCATATTGCCGGGGCCGGTGCGGCACAGCTCACCCACAAACCCGTAGCCCAGCTCCTCCTGCGTGCCCGGCTTGAACACGCCCAGCACCGTCAGCGGCATGGGAATGCCCACGTTGCCGTTCCGGATGGGATAGGGAGACATGGGCACGGTAATGTTGGAGCCCGCCTCGCTGCACCCATAGCCGGTGGTGAGGGTGGCCTTGCAGCCGTGCTTTTGCAGGAACTGTTGGGCCGTTTGCAGCTGGGTGTTGTTCATTGCCTCGGCGCCCGCGCCCGCCGCCAGCAGATGGGACAGGTCGTAATCCTCCGGAATGCGGGCGCTGTGCACCAGCACGTCCACAAACATGGGAATGAGCGGCCAGCAGTTGGGCCGGTAGTGCATCAGCTCCAGGTCCACATCCTCCGGCCGGCAGAAGGGGTCCAGAATCAGCAGCTTGTTGGACGCCAGCGGCAGCAGCATCATGGACACCACCACAGCCACCAGGCAGGGCGGCAGCGCCGTGATCAGCCAGGTGGGCCGGAACTGATCCGATGCACCGTAGAAGTTCATCTGGTACACCACGCCGATCATGGAATAGGCCGAGTGCACCACCTGCTTGGACGGGCCGGTGGAGCCGCTGGTGTAGGCGCAGAACAGCGGCCGGTTTTCATCCTGGGGCACGGCGGGCAGCTGCTCCACAGTGTCTCCCAGCGCCAGAAAATCGTTCCAGCCGAGAACTGCCGGGCCTTCGGCGCTACGCGCCGTATAGCGCTCGTCCAGCGTTGTGCGGATGTTGGGCCGCAGGGTGTCGTAATCGCAGGAGGCGCAGGGGTCCACCAGCACCACGCGCTTCACCTGCCCGGAGGCCAGATAGGCGTTCATCTCCTGCATGGTGAGAAAATCGTGGGCGAAAATCACCGAAGCGCCGGACTTCTCCACCGCCTCCACATTTTCCTGCAGGGTATTGTCCCGGCAGACCAGCGCCGCACCCACCTGTTCCGCGGCCAGCAGCAGATACAGAAACTCCGGAACCGAGTGCAGGAACACCGGGATCCGGTCCCCCTCGCCGATGCCCAGCGCGTGCAGGGCCTTGGCCACCTGATCCGCCTTTTTCAGCAGTTCGTCCCAGGAAATGTCGCTTCCGTAGTAGTGCACCGCCGTAACCGTCCGGCCGGGCATATTCTGCTCCAGATAGGCACGCAGGGTGCAGTGGGGCACCTTCATTCCCTCCACCATCTGGGGCGGGTAATACTTCATCCAGGGCCGTTCCTCGCTGGCAAGGCGGCGCTTCATCGGCTGATTCATTTGTTTTCTCCTTTTGGTTTTTGGCAGAACTCTGCCTTTTTTGTTCTGGGGGCAGCAGGCAAGTTCATTCCACCGTCTGCTGCACGTTGTGCCGCCGGGGCCTTGGGTACGTGCCCCGGCAAGTAAGCGGAAGGAGCATTTTGCCCATTCCGCTCTTCGTCTGCTACCACCATACCATATTTTTGGAAAGAACACCCGTGCCACATCTTGCAAAAACTTGACGAAATGAATTCACATCGGCACAGAACAATTCACATGGTTTCCAGTCGTTTCTCTGCGCCGCGCGTTCCACTGCCGGCCGGTGCTGCTCGCAGTACTTCAGCCGCCCGTGATCCGGCCCCGGGCACAAAAAAGCGGAGGATGCCGATGCGTCCTCCGCCTTTTGCTGTTTGATTCAGTTTTGATCGTCTGTTCGTGCCTTATCTGTTCACTTCCACTGGAAGCCCCACCAGAATATACCGGGAATTCTCCGTCTCATAGGAGCAGGTGGAAAGGAACACGGCCCGCTCCACCTTGCTTACATCCACCGTGGTATTGGCCGCAAACGAGGACTTGCGCATCACACTGCTCAGGTAGGTTTGAAGCGCTTCCACGCTGCCCAGCTTCTGATAGACCTGGTCGGTGTCCACGGTGACGTACCCGGCAATCAGATCCAACCGCCAGTTTTTCTCGGGGGTCAGCAGCCACATCACCGGGTGGGCGTCGTAGTATTCCTGCTTGGAAAAGTCGTGCAGGGTGCCGAACATGGAATCGTTCTTCATGCTGTGCCCGTAAATCACCGGGGCCGGGTCCTGAAAGCCCGGGTCTGCGGCGCAGTCCAAAAACAGGCTGCCCGCCTTGTTGTAGCTGCCGTCCAGCATGGTGTACAGGTAGTCATCGTTGGTGCGGCCCTGCATCACCGGGTAGTTGATGGGGGTGCCCTCGCAGTACAGCCAGCCCACCACGTCCGGGTTCTGGGCTTTCAGGTGGTCAAAATCCACCTGAATGGGCACCTTGTTCAGGTCCGTCTCCGCTTGCTGCTCCGGCTGGCTGCTGACATACTGGCTGGCCGCGCTCTCATACATCCGGTCGCCCTCCCGGTATTCACTCAGGATGGTCCAGATGTTCCACAGCGAAAACACAAGCCCCGCCGCGCAGACCAGGCAAAACAGACGCACAAGTAATTTTTTCATGGCATGGTTCCTTTTCCCGGCCGGGCAGTGCCCCGCCGTTTTTTACCGAAATCTCTGTAAAAAGTATAGCATATCCCGTCCGGCAGAGCAACAAAAGCGGCCCGCACAGCTGCCGCAGGCAAGCTATACGGGCCGCAGGGCCGAAACCGGGGCAAGCGCCCGGTTCTTAAGGTTTAGTGGTTGGCGCGGCGGCGAGCCACGACCAGAGCGGCGGCGCAAAGAACCGCAGCGGCGCCATACAGGGCCAGAGACTCCGTATCCGCCGTTTTGGGCGAAGCCTTTACCGGCACTGCCGTTGCGGCAGGGGCGGCCTCGACCTTCTTCTCGCTCTTGTCAGAAGAGGGCTTCTTATCGGGCTGCTCGGGCTGATCGGGATTGGGCTTATCGGGATCGGGATTGGGCTTATCGGGATCGGGATTGGGCTTATCCGGATCGGGATTGGGCTTATCCGGATCGGGATTGGGCTTATCCGGATCGGGATTGGGCTTATCGGGATCGGGATTGGGCTTATCGGGATCGGGATTAGGCTTATCGGGATCGGGATTGGGCTTATCGGGATCGGGATTAGGCTTATCGGGATCGGGATCGGGCTTATCGGGCTGCTCGGGCTCAATGATCTCGTCAAAGCTCATGGCAATGTCGAAATCCAGGCCGGCCAGAATGGTGTCACAGCCGGGGCAAGCCAGCCGGGCCGCTTCCTTCTCCTCAGCGGTAAAGGTGTGGGTGTACTCCCGCTCAAACACCGTGCCGTCGGCCAGGGTGCCGAACACCTTGCAGGTGATGCTCAGGTCGTCGTCCACCGAGAGGCACAGCTCATCGTTGCGCCACTCGAACTCCTTCTGCTGTTCCGGCAGACCGGCCTTGGGGTAGAAGGGGCCCATCTCCTGGCCGTTCTTCTTCATCGAAACCGCATGCACGCCCACCTGGACCTGCTCGGTGCTCTGCACGTTTCCATTCTCGTCCACACGGCGGACTTCCACCATGCCGGGAATGCGCACATCCACATGATGCAGCGGCCAGCTGGTCATTTCAGAAGGCTCCAGGGGGGAGGCGGGCACGCTGCCCTCAGCCGGTGCTTCAGCCGGGGCTTCAGTCTGTACCTCAGTCTGTACCTCAGTCTGTGCTTCAGCCGGGGCATCCTCCGCGAACACCGCAGCAGACAACACCGAAATGCTCAGCCCCAGCGCCAGCACCAGCGACAAAAACTTTTTCATCTCGTGTTTCTCCTATGATCCGAATTAGTGATTGGACTTCTTGCGGCGGTAGATCACAACACCCAGGGCAACCACGCAGGCCACGCCCAGCACACCGTACAGGGCCAGGTTCGCAGTGTCGCCGGTCTTGGGGGAAGCGGGAGTCTGGGCTGCGGGCACTGCGGTGGCAGCAGCAGCGGTAGAATCGGTCTTGGTCTCGGGCTTAGTCTCAGGCTTAGTCTCAGGCTTAGTCTCGGGCTTAGTCTCAGGCTTAGTCTCGGGCTTAGTCTCGGGCTGATCGGGCTTAGTCTCGGGCTTATCGGGCTGCTCGGGCTTATCGGGCTGCTCGGGCTTATCGGGCTGCTCGGGCTTATCGGGCTGCTCAGGCTTATCGGGCTGCTCGGGCTTATCGGGCTGCTCGGGCTTATCAGGCTGCTCGGGCTT
>Ga0129312_1000340_pt1 | contig 43304 bp, 53 predicted proteins | sample O827metagenome_FD_94434 | JGI IMG/M metagenome (GOLD analysis project Ga0129312, IMG submission 94434) | Orangutan group fecal microbial communities from Wisconsin, USA - O827 metagenome | ecosystem: Host-associated > Mammals > Digestive system > Large intestine > Fecal | place: USA: Wisconsin... | reverse complement strand
TGCCAGCTATTATTATTCGGGCAGTGAAAAGCTGCAGGAATATTCCTCCGACAAAAATTTTGTGATCTTTGTGCTGGACACCGTGGACGGCGACACCTTTGAGCAGCTGGTAGACGAAACGCCGGAATACAAAGAGGCTCTGCGGGATTTTACTTACTACAGCGACACCCTGTGCGCCTATCCCTACACCTACTACGCCGTGCCGCAGCTGCTGAGCGGCGAGTGGTATGAAGGCGGGGAGGACTTTGAAGCTTACCGCGCCAGAACCCTGCGCGAATCGCCGCTGTTTAAAGCACTGGAGCAGCAAAATTACAGCATGGCGATCTATCTTGAGGATAAGCTGCTGAACGAAAACGCTGCGCCCGAGCGGTTTTTCAATATGCATTCCGAAGCGCCCAAAATCGCCTCGCAGGCAAAATTCTGCCATGTGATCCTGCAGATGAGCGGGCTGAAAAACGCTCCGTTTGATTTAAAGCGCTTTTGCTACACCATGCCGGATAATCTGAGCGCCCTGAAGGTGAGCACCGAGTACGACGAAAACAGCTGGTACAGCTGGTATAACATTCCGTTCCTGCAATCCTGCCAGGCGGCCGACAGCAGCCTGAACCCTGCCGCTGCCCAGGAGCCGTGCAGCGAAAAAATGTTCAAGTATATCCATGTGGCGGGGGCTCATGTGCCTTACAAGTTCGGCCCGCATCTGGAAGTGATCGAGGGCACGCCCGAGGCCAGCTATAAGAACAATGTGGCGGGCAGCATTTATCTGATCGAGGCTTATCTGGATATGCTGCGCCACAACGGCACCTATGACAACACCGCCATTGCGATCATGAGCGACCATGGCTATGCCGAGGATGAAAACGGCGCCGAGATCAACCCCGGCCGCCAGCACAGCATTTTTTTGGCCAAGGGCTTTGGGGAAAGCCACGAGTACACGGTGAACGAGGCGCCCTTCTCGTATGACGATCTGCAGACAGCCTATGCGCGGCTTTTGGGCGGCAGCCCGGCGGGGCAACTTTGCGATTACAAGGCCGGTGATGCCCGGGAACGCCGCTATTTGAACTATGTGCATGAATTTAAGGGCAGTGAATTTTCCGAAATGAACGGCAGCGGCTTTATTGAAATGATGCAGACCGGCCGTGCCGATGATCTGAGCACCTTGCAGCCCACGGGCGTGACCTATCAGCCGCCCAAATCCATGGTAGGAGATTAAAACAAAAGGAAGATATGAGTACAGTAAAGTCGATTTTTGGCCGCTGCAAGGGCGGTATTCTGGCCGCGGCGGCAGCCTGCTTTATCACACTGGTGTATGGGCCGCTGGAACTCTATTTTACCAACCGGAAGGACTTCTGGTTTGCACCGAATCTGATCGTGCCGGAAGTGGCGTTTCTGTTTGCGGCGGCGCTGCTGCTGTGTATTTTACTGTTGGCAGCGGCAGACCGCTGGGCCCCCAAGCTGTATGCCTTGCTCACGGGCTGCTTTGTGTGGGGCACGCTGGTGTGCTATCTTCACAGCAATTTTCTTTCTGGCTGGCTGCCCAGCATGGACGGCTCTGCCGTGGACTGGAACGCCTATCCCACCCAGCGTGCGCTTTCGGCGGCCGTGTGCGCGGCAGCGGCCCTGTTTGTGGGCTTTCTCGGCTGGAAAAAGTGGCTGCAGAAAGCAGCCTTCTTTGGCGGCGGCGCACTCACCCTGATGCTGGCCATCACGGTGGTCACGCTGGGCATGGGCAGCTCTTCTCTGCAGGGCAACTATTACTTTTCCACCAACAAGGAACTGCAGGAGTATTCTTCTGACAAAAATTTTCTGATCTTTGTGGTGGATGCGGTAGACGGCGATGTGTTTGAGCAGCTGGTAAACGAAACACCGGAATATCAGGAAGCGCTGCGGGACTTTACCTATTACAGCAACACGATGAGCGGCTATGCCTATACCGAACTTTCCATAAGCCAATTCCTGACCGGACAATGGTATGAGGGAGATGTTCCCTTTGAAACATACTGCACGAAGGCTTTGAATGAATCGCCCTTTTTTGCCGACCTGCAAAGCCGTGAGTATCGCATGGGATTCTATTTCGGCTACAATTTCTTTGATAAAAATTCCGGGCCGGATCGTTTTGTCAATCTGAGCCTGCGCACATCCGAGATCACGACTCACCCGGCGTTCTGGCGGGTGATCCTGCGCATGAGCTGTGTGAAAAATGCGCCGTTTGATTTTAAGCGCCTGGGGTACTGCCTGCCGGAAAAGCTGAATGGCCTGATCCAAAAAGGGCCGGTTGACTTTGAAAATCGGTTTGACAGCGATAACGCGGCGTTTTGGAACTATTGCCGGACAACACCTTTAACAACTACAGAGTCAGACAAGGTGTTCAAATATATTCATCTGAATGGGGCGCACACGCCGTTTTTGTATGGGCCGCATCTGGAAGAGGTGGCCGGAACCGCGCAGGCAACATATCCGAACAGTGTAGGATCCTGTGTTTATGTGATCGAAAATTATCTGAATATGCTGCGCGAGAATGATTGTTATGACAATACGGCCATTCTGATTTTAAGCGACCATGGCTACGCAGTAAACGGCGCGGATGAGGGGCGTCAGCACAGCATTTTGCTGGCCAAAGGATTTGACGAGCATCACGATTATACAGTGAATGAAGCGCCGGTTTCTTATGGGGAAATGCAGTCGATCTGCGATGTGCTTCTGGATGGCGGTACATCTGATGAGATCAGCGCTTACCGGGCAGGCGACAGCAGAGAGCGGCGCTTTATGCTTTCCTCTGTCATTTCCGCCAAAAACAACCAATTTACGGAATATATGCAAACCGGTTATGCAGGGGACCTGAGCACCATGCAAAAAACCGGGCGTGTGTATAAGATCGTAAAAGCCTACGGAGCATAAAAGGATGAAAACTACTTTAAAGCGCTGCAAGGGCGGCATTCTGGCCGCGGCGGCAGCCTGCTTTATCACACTGGTATACGGGCCGCTGGAACTCTATTTTACCAACCGCGAGGATTTTTGGTTTGCGCCGAATGTGATCGTGCCGGAGGTGTTGTTTCTATTTGCGGCGGCGCTGCTGCTGTGTATTTTACTGCTGGCAGCGGCAGACCGCTGGGCCCCCAAGCTGTATGCCTTGCTCACGGGCTGCTTTGTGTGGGGCACGCTGGTGTGCTATCTTCACAGCAATTTTCTTTCGGGCTGGCTGCCCAGCATGGACGGCACAGCCGTAAACTGGAACGCCTATCCCGCCCAGCGTGCGCTTTCGGCGGCCGTGTGCGTGGCGGCGGCCCTGCTTGTGGGCTTTTTCGGCTGGAAAAAGTGGCTGCAGAATGCAGCCTTCTGGGGCGGCGGCGCACTCACCCTGATGCTGGCCATCACAGTGACTGCCATCGGCATTTCCAGCGCCTCTGCGGCGGGCAGCTATTATGTGTCCACCACGCAGGGGCTGCAAACCTACTCTGCCGACAAAAATTTTGTGATTTTTGTGGTGGACTCGGTGGACGGCGATGTGTTTGAACAGCTGGTCGATGAAAACCCGGAATACCGTGAATCACTGCAGGACTTTACTTATTATCGAGATACGCTCAGCGCTTATCCCTACACCTATTACGCCGTAACGCAAATGCTTACCGGCGAGTGGTATGAGGGCGGGGAAAATTTTGAAGCCTTCCGCTCACGCGCAGTGCGGGAATCGCCGCTGTTCCAAACGCTGCAGGAACAAAATTATCAGATGGGCATTTATTTCACCGAAAATTTGGTGGATAAAAACGCAGAGCCGGAGCGCTTTTTCAATATGCGCCGGGAAGCCCCGAAAATCGTTTCGCACCCGGCGTTCTGGCGTGTGATCCTGCGCATGAGCTGCGTGAAAAACGCACCGTTTGATTTTAAGCGCCTTGGCTACAGTCTGCCTGAAAAGCTGATCGGATTAAAATTGATCGATAAAGATCAGGCCAATGCAGATTTTACGGTTTCCAATGTGGACTTCTTAAACACCTGCCAGGGCAGTTTGGAATCATGCGGCGAAAAAATGTTTAAATACATTCATGTGGAAGGGGCGCACACGCCGCTGCAATACGGCCCGCACCTGGAAAATGTGGCAGGTACCGATCAGGCAACTTACCGCAATCAGGTGGAGGGAACGATCTATCTGATCCAAAGCTATCTTGCACAGCTGCGAAACAGCGGCTGCTATGATAACACGGCGATCATTGTGATGAGCGACCACGGCTATGAGGAAAGCCCCGAGGGCAGCACCCTGCCGGAAATACAGCAGCACAGTGCCATGCGCAGCCACAGCATTTTTCTGGCAAAGGGCTTTGGTGAAAGCCACGGATATGCGGTGAATGAAGCGCCGCTCTCGTATGATGATCTTATGCAGGTTTATGAAAGGCTGCTGAACGGAAGCCAAAGCGGTGAACTGATCGACTGGAAAAAGGGCGATGCCCGCGAGCGCCGTTTCTTGAATTATCAGCAGGAAAATCTGGAAAAATACGGCTTTGAGGAAAGAGTGCAAACCGCGGCTGCCGATGATCACGTCACACTGGTGCCGACCGGAACGATCTACAAACTTCCCTAAAAAGTAAACTGTATAAAATTCGGCTCTGCCGAAAGAACAAGAAAGGAACAGGGGATGAAATCATTTTTCATGCGCTGCAAAGGCAGCATTTTGGCGGCGCTGGCACTGTGCTTTATTGTGCTGGTGTATGGCCCATTAGAACTTTATTTTACCAATCGAAGCGATTTCTGGTTTGCACCCAAGGTGATCTTGCCGGATGTGGCGGCACTGTTTTTGCTGGCCTTGATCGCCTGCCTGGTGCTGCTGGCTTTGGCTGACCGCTTTTCTAAAAGGCTGTATGCCTTGCTGACAGGCTGCTTTGTGTGGGGCACGTTGGTGTGCTATATCCACAGCAACTTCCTTTCAAGCTGGCTGCCCAATATGAACGGCAAGGAAGTGGATTGGAGCGCTTATCCGCAGCAGCGGGCGGCCTCTATTGCGGTATGTGCAGCAGCGGCCGTGCTGGTGGCGGTGCTGATGCGCAAAAACTGGCTGCAAAAAGCAGCGCTTTGGGGCAGCAGTCTGCTTACCATGGTGCTGGCGGTAACGCTGGTGGTGCTGGGCATCGGCAGCAGCTCTTCCTCGGCAGGGCAAATGTATTATTCCAGCGCCGAGGGGCTGCAGGAGTATTCCACCGACAAGAACTTTATTGTTTTCGTGGTGGATATGGTGGATGGCGGCACCTTTGAATCGGTTGTCAGCGAAAGTGAAGAATATCAAAATGCGCTGCGCGATTTTACCTACTATGACAACACGCAGGCCGCCTATCCCTATACATATTATGCGGTGCCGCAGCTTTTGAGCGGTGCATGGTATGAAGGCGGCGAGGTGTACGATACCTTCCGCTCACGCTGCCTGCGGGAATCGCCGCTGTTTGAACGGCTGGACAGCGAAGGCTGGCGCATGGGAATGTATCTGGATGAACTGATCTTTGATCAAAATGCCGAGCCGGAACGCTTTTACAACCTGCGGTGGCAGGCATCTGAAATCGAATCGCACCCGGCATTCTGGCGTGTGATCCTGCGCATGAGCTGTGTAAAGAACGCACCGTTTGATCTGAAGTATCTCGGCTATTGTCTGCCCGAAAAGCTGAACGGATTGAAATACGGCAATCTGTATAGCACGGACACATGGTTTGTATATCACAATTCCGATTTCTTGGACTCGTGCTATCAGGCAGACAGCGCAAAAAACGGCGGAAACGCGGATCTTTGTCAGGAAAAAATGTTTAAATATATCCATGTGGAGGGCGCGCATTATCCGTTCCAGTACGGCCCTCACATGGAAAATATTGAAGGCACCGATCAGGCCTCGTATGAAAACAATGTGGCCGGCACAGTGTATATGCTGGGCCAGTATCTGGATATGCTGCGCCACAACGGCACATACGATAACACGGCGATCGTGATCATGAGCGACCACGGTTGGTCTTTTGACGAAAACCATCGCGAAGTGAATGCGCACAGCATCTTTTTGGCAAAAGGCTTTGGCGAAAGCCACAGCTATGCAGTGAATGAAGCACCGCTTTCGTATGATGATCTGCAAACGGCATTTGGCCGCCTGCTGGACGGCGCACAGGGAGATGCTGTGAGCGACTGGAAGGCAGGAGATCACCGCGAACGCCGTTTTATGAGCTATACGCATCAATACAGCGAAAGCGAGGGAAAAACCGTGCAGACCCATGAAATAGACGAAGATGGCTTTATCGAAATGATTCAAACCGGATTTGCCGGGGATTATTCCACGCTGAAGCCCTCGGGCGTTGTGTACACGCTGCCCAAAACCGTTTGGAACTAAAAAGCGATCACAGCACGATTCCTGCCATGTGCCCATGTGCCGCATGGAATGTATGCGGCGCTGCCCTGAATATAATAAAAATGCAGCCCTGCCGATCTGAGCATGATCGGCAGGGCTGCGCTTTTATGGTGCTTTATTTGGAATGGCTTTGCCCAGAATATCCTCTTGCTGCACAGCCCCCACCGCCAGATAGCGGCTGTCCTTGCTTTGGGCGCGGTTGTCGCCCAGCACAAAGTATTCATCGCTGCCAAGGCGGCACGGCAGTGCGGCATCGCCCGGCAGGGTTTGCGGGGCATTTTCCTGGGGCTCGCCGTTCACATAAACGATTCCATTTTGAATATCCACGGTATCCCCCGGCACGGCGGCCACGCGCTTGATCAAAACGCTTTGCAGGCCGCGGCAGCGAAAGGCCACCACATCGCCGCGCTGATACGCCGAGCCGTGCTTATCCAGCAGCACAAACTCCCAGCTGTGGTAGGTGGGGGCCATGGAATCGCCCTGCACCAGCATCAGCTGAAAATGGAACACCGAGATATACAAACAAAGCAGTATAATGCAAAGCAGGGCGCAGCAGCGGCGAAAAACGCTGCTGTGCGCCCAGACAAAGCTTTGGAACATATTACTTTTTGTCGGCATCGCCGGTGGTGCTGGCGGCCATGATATCGTCCGACTCTACCTCTTTGTTGCGGTTTTCGTCGATGCCCAGCTTGTCGCTCAGCTTCTTTTTGGCACGGCGCCAGTAAATGCCCACGGCAGCGCCGATGGCAATCACGATACCGGCAACGGCCTGGATCACATAGGTCATCACAGAGGGGTCAATGTAAGCGTTGGCGGTCACGCCGAACACCATCATGCAGCACAGGGCGGCATAGGAAGCGCCCAGAACAGAAAAAAGCTTTTTCATGGTTATTGTTCCTTTCGTTTTTGAATCTTGGCCTGAATGGCGGAAATCAGATAATCTGCGCCAACCTGAGCACTGCTGCCCAGATTGTAAACATATTCATGTACAAACCGGTCGATCTTATCGTGGTACTGCGCGCTGTTTTCGATCAGGTTTGTAACAGCGGGGGCAAGCTCGTTCATGTGATCGGGCGCTACCACAGCGCCGATCTCGGCACGCATCCAAATGTTGATGGGCTTCACATCGATCTTTTGATACTCGGGGTTCATGATCTTCATGGGAGTATCAATAAACAGCACGGGGCGGCAGGTGGTGAAGGCATATTCATAGGCAATGCCGCTCCAGTCCGTGATCATCATGTCGGCCTCAAACACGGTGCTGTTGGAGGAAAAATCGGTTTGAATCTCAATGCCCAAAGGCCCGTATTTGGCTTTCAGGCTTTCCATCTTTTCGGGCATGTGGCGCACATGCTGGGGATGGGGACGCACAATAATATGATAATCCAGATCCTTCAGATTGTCCAGCATTTCTTCCAGGCAGCTGTCCACAATGTTATCCGGCTGCCAGCTGGGGGCAATCAGAATGGTCTTTTTCTCCTTGGGCTTGTCCTCTGTGTGGGCGGCGGCATAGTCGGCGCGCATCTGGTCCAGCAGGCAATAGCCCCAGTCTACGATCTTCTTTTTGGGCAGGCCGTATACTTTTTCGGTGGCCTCCACCTCGGCGCGCTGCTCCTTGCCGGTGCAGAACACGGTGTCGAAATGATCCACGCAGCCCTGGCGGCAGGTCAGGTTATAGCTGCCCATATCATGCGGAATAAACACATATTCCACATCCTTGCTCACATAGCTGCGCTTGATGTGATAGTTTTCCAGATCCGGCATGGTCATCACCACCACATCGGCCTCCATTTTCATCATCAGCGTGATCAGCTTTTTTTCACCGATATAATAGGGCTTGATCTTGGGCTGGGTTTCTGCCAGCTGGAAAATAGCATCGTTGGGGTCGCTGGTGATATAGTGGATGGTCAGGTTGGTGCGGCGCAGAAGCTCTTCGATAATGCCGCGGAAATACTTGTAAAAGCCGGTGTTTTCCGAATAAAACACAATGTGCTTGTTGGCAATTTTGAAAAAGCGCTTATAGTCGGCGCGCTCACGGCGTGACTCGGCATCGCCGAAGCGGCGCTTTTTGCCGCCCAGATTGTTGAGGGCTGCCAGCTCCTGCTTGCTTTTTTCCAAAGCCTCGTAGTCCACATACTTTTTGGGCGGGATCAGCCAGTTCAAAAGATACAGCTGCAAAACGGCAAACAGGTTGCTGGCCATCCAGTAAACGGCCACGCCCACCGCCACAAACCAGCCCAGATACAGCGAAAGGCCCACAGAAAAAGCCATCATGCCGTATTTGTTGGCCTTGCTCTGCTCAGCCTGCAGCACATTGCTGGCGTTTTGTGCAACGCACAGGATCCATGCCGAAACACCGGCCAGCAGCGGCGAAAGCACCAGCATGCCGCCCATTTGGCTGGGCACCAGCGAAAGATCCACATGGCCGAAAAAGGTCATATCGATGGAAGGGTCCAGCATACCGGCCTTGATCACCTCGATCAGGCCCATCAGCAGCAAGATCTGCACGGCCATGGGAATGATGGAAGCGAAGGGATTGTACTTATAGCGCTTGTAAATGGCGTTGGTTTCCTCGGCAATACGATCTTTATCGCCGAAAAAGCGGGCCGTGATGTGGTTGATCTCCGGCTGCATTTTTACCATTTTAATAGAGTTTTTCTGCACCCACACCGACAGCGGCATGAGCACGATCTTGCTGATCAGCGTGAACAGAATGATGGCCAGGCCATAGTTGCGGCACAGCCGATAACAAAAATTCATGATCACGGTCAGAATATTCAGTAATATCGACATGAAGGTTCCTCTCTGCACCCAAAGCGGGAATGCGTGTATCCGGTATAGTGCTTTTATAATATAAAACCTATGCTATTATAGCGAATATCAGAGAAAAAAGCAATGCAAAAACGCCCAAATATCAGGCATCCGGGGGCGAATCGTATACGGTGCCGGTGGGATGGAAGGTGGAGCGGTCCCCCGCAAAGCCGGTTTGGATATATTCCGTCAGCGGATTGCCGGGCACAAAGTAATCCAGAAAACGGCGCTCGCGGGCATCGCCCTCGTGCCAATCAAACAGTGCATCAGAGGATTTTCCCGCCAGAAGCCGCAAAAAGGCAGGCTGCAGATCGGCATACGAAATGGGCGCGCTGTTGGTGGTAAAATCATGGCTTTCGCCAAAGCCCTTGGCCAAAACAATGCCGTGCTGGTGGTAATAACGCCCCACCACCTGGGTTTCGGGGTCAACATCATAGCCGTGATCGGCCAGGATCACAATGGCTGTGTTGTCATACACGCCCTTTTCGCGCAGCATATTTAGATAGTTTTCCACCGTGAACAGGCTGGCGCGCAGCATATTGTCATAGGTGGCATCCGCCCCTGTGGCGGGGTTGAGATCGGGCAGATATTTAAAGTCGGAATGGCCGCCCTCCAAGTGGATAAACTTGAAGGTGGGCTGCTCCACCGTGGCAAAATGGGGCATATAGTCGGTAAGCTCCTTGGTGAGCCAGTAAAACTCAGTCATGCGCCAGGTATAGAGCGAGGTGGAGTCACCGCCGCCGGATTTCAGCCAGTCAAGATCGGCCGGAAGGGTGTAGCAAAAGCGCTTGAGATCAAACGGCGCATACTGCACACCGGCCATCTGCAGCACGGTTTTCGCAAGCCCCAGCTTGGAGCCGACCTCGGGGTTGTCATCGCGCATATTGATAAAAAGGCCGCTGTTTTTGGCAATGTCCACCGTGGCATCCGGCGAATAATAGCCCATGCTGTAGCCCTCGGCCTTTAATTCATTCAAAAGCGGCGAGGTTTGCAGCATACGGGAACGGTAGTCGGCAAACGGCTCGGCGTTTTCGTACCATTCGCCGCCCAGAATAAAGGCGGTGGAATAAAAAGTGTAGCTGTAGGCCGCCGTGGCGTTGTCATAATAGGTGAAATCGCGCAGTGCCTCGGCATGGGCGGGGTCTTCGTTTAACACACGGGAAAAATCGTTGCCGTCCACCGAATCCAGCATCAGCACCACCACATTTTTTTGGGTGGAATAATCCTCAATGCCCTGATAGGTGGAGCTGAAATACTGCGAGGGCTTGTAAGCGCCGGTTTGCAGCGCCACAGTGATCAGCGTGGGCAGCAGGATGCCAATCAGAACCAGGCTTGCCCAGCCGGTAAGGGTTTCCACCAGCGCAAAGCCTTTTTTGAAGCCGAGCAGCAGCAGCGCGGCTGCGGGCAGCACCCATGCGATCAGCGAAGCAATGCGCTGGCCGCCAAAGTGGCTCCACTCCACGGCATCGCCGTTCATAATGGGCAAGCCGCTTACCAAAAAATTGCCCTGTATGTAAAGCGACAGCAAAACGGCCAGACCCAGTGTGAGCAAAATGCCGTACAGCCGGGGCCAGCGGCGCAAAAACAAAAGCAGTATAGCGCCCGCGGCCCAGCACCCGGCAAACATGGCCAGACAGCAGGGAAGAAGCGAGGTGAAATCAAACCAGAAATCGTCCCGGTTGGTGAAGTATAGCTCCAGCGGCGCATACAGCGCCACCAAAAAGCTCAACGAAGCCGCCAGCGCAAGGGGCGGAAATTTTTTGCCTTTTACAGGTTGATCGCAAAATGTCATGGAATTTCAGATGCCTTTCTTTACACAGAAAAAATGCAGAATACCGCAATTATACTAAATGCCAAATGCATATTATACTGCGGATTTTTTTGAAATACCAGACACAAATTGTTAAAAAAGTGTAAAAATAAGCACTCCCCTGTACCAATGTCCGTACAGGGGAGTGCAAAAGCTCCAACATGGGCTGTGCTGAAAAATTATGCTTCGATCAGACATTTGCCGGTCATTTCAGCAGGCTGGGGCAAGCCCATAATGTGCAGCATGGTGGGGGCCAGATCGGCCAGCACACCGTCCTTGCGCAGCTGCACATCGCCTGCGCCCATCACCACCAAAGGAACAGGGTTGGTGGTGTGTGCGGTAAAGGGGTCATCGCTGCCCTCTACCAGCATTTTGTCGGCGTTGCCATGGTCGGCAGTAAGCAGCACGGCGCCGCCTGCTGCCAGCACGGCGTTCGTCACCTTGCCCACGGCATCGTCCACGGCCTCCACAGCCTTTACCGCAGCGCTGAAAACGCCGGTGTGGCCCACCATGTCGCAGTTGGCAAAGTTGAGAATGATCACATCGTACTTGCCGCTTTCAATGCGCTTTACGCATTCCTCGGCCACCAGCGGGGCGCTCATCTCGGGCTGCAGGTCATAAGTGGCCACCTTGGGGCTGGGGATCACGCAGCGGTCTTCGCCCGGGTAAGGGGCTTCCACACCGCCGTTGAAAAAGAAGGTGACATGGGCGTATTTTTCGGTTTCGGCAATGCGAAGCTGCGTTTTGCCGTTTTTGCTCAGATACTCGCCCAGCACATTGGTAAGCTCTACCGGGGGATAAGCCACCTCCACATTGGGCATGGTGGCATCATACTGTGCCATGCACACATAATGCACCGGGAAGCGGCCAAAGCGGCGCTGGAAGCCCGTGAAAGCATCGTCTGTGAAAATGCGGGTCATCTGGCGGGCACGGTCAGGGCGGAAGTTCATAAAGATCACGGTATCGCCCTGCTGCACACGGCCGCCCTCACAGGTCACGCACGGGATCACGAATTCATCGGTCACATCAGCGGCGTAGCTGGCGTCAATGCACTCCTGCCAGTTGGCGGCGTGGTTGCCCTCGCCGTAAACAAAGGCAGCATAGGCCTTTTCCTCGCGGTCCCAGTTGCTGTCACGGTCCATTGCGTAGTAGCGGCCGGTCACCGTGGCGATCCGGCCCAGGCCCAGCTCGTCGATCTTGGCCTGCAGGTCGCCCAAAAAGCGCTTGCCGTCGTGCGGATCGGTGTCACGGCCGTCCATGATACAGTGCAGATACAGCTGCTTTACGCCCATGGCCTTGGCCATTTCCATCACGCCGAACCAGTGGTCGCTGTGGCTGTGTACGCCGCCCTCGCCCACAAGGCCCATCAGATGAACTGCCTTGCCGGCATCGATGGCAGCCTTCATGTTGCGCACAAGAACGGGGTTTTTCAGCATTTCTCCATCGCGAATGCTTTTGGTGATCAGGGTGAGCTGCTGATAAACGATGCGGCCCGCGCCCATGTTGGTGTGGCCCACCTCGCTGTTGCCCATCTGCCCATCGGGCAGGCCCACATCCATACCGCTGGCACCGATGGTGGTGCAGGGATACTGTGCCATCAAACGATCGATATTCGGCTTTTTGGCGGCTGCAATGGCGTTGCCGCGCACATGATCAGGCACCCAGCCAAAGCCGTCCATAATGCAAAGTAAAACAGGTTTTTTAGCCATTTTGCGTTATCCCTCCCGGCAGGCTCAGCCCTTGGTGGCTGCTTCTACGATCACGGCAAACTGGTCTGCCTTCAGGGCAGCGCCGCCGATCAGGCCGCCGTCCACATCAGGCTTTGCCAGCAGCTCTGCGGCGTTTTTGGGATTCATGGAACCGCCGTACTGCACGGTGAGGGCCTTGGCGGCTGCTTCGCCGTACAATTCGCCCACCACCTTGCGAATGGCTGCGCAAACCTCTTCGGCCTGCTCGGCGGTGGCGGTTTTGCCGGTGCCGATGGCCCACACGGGCTCGTAAGCAATGATCACATTCTGCAGCTGCTCAGCGGTCACGCCCAGCAGAGCGATCTTGGTCTGTATACGCACCAGCTCTTCGGTTACGCCCTGCTCGCGCTGGGTCAGGTTTTCACCCACGCATACGATCACTTTCAAACCGGCGTTCAAACCGGCCAGAGTGCGCTTGTTTACGGTTTCATCGGTTTCGGCAAAGTACTGGCGGCGCTCGCTGTGGCCAGTGATCACATATTCCACGCCCAGATCCAAAAGCATATCGGCGCTGATCTCGCCGGTGAATGCGCCGGACTTTTCAAAGTGAACATTCTCAGCGCCCACATGAATGTTGGTGCCCTTGCACTTGGCAACGGCGGTCACCAGATCGGTGTAGGGGGTGCAGATCACTACCTCGCAGCCTGCATCCTTGACGGCGGGGATCAGCTCGTCGATCAGCTGGGCGGCCTCAGTGGCGGTTTTGTTCATTTTCCAGTTGCCTGCAATAACGGCCTTACGGTTCTGCTTATCCATGATAAAATCCTCTCTTTCGTTCATTCGACAAAAAATAAAAAGGTGCAGCGGCGTGTGGCCGCCGCACCATCAAAAGGCAGGGGGTGAAAAAGCTGTTTTTACAGCTGTGCGAAAAATCGCAAATGCATTAGGCGTTCTGGATGCAGGCAATGCCGGGCAGCTCTTTGCCTTCCAGATATTCCAGGCTTGCGCCGCCGCCGGTGCTGATATGGGTCATCTGATCGCCCAGGCCCATCTGCTGCACGGCTGCTGCACTGTCGCCGCCGCCGATCACGGTGGTGGCATCGCTTTCTGCCATGGCCTTGGCCACAGCCAGCGTGCCTGCTGCCAGCGTGGGATTTTCAAACACGCCCATGGGGCCGTTCCACACAACGGTTTTAGAGGCGCTCACGGCGTCGGCAAACAGCTTCATGCTTTCGGGGCCGATATCGCAGCCTTCCATATCGGCAGGGATAGCAGTCACCGGCACGATCTTGGTTTCAACGGGAGCGTCGATGGGGTCAGGGAAAGCGGTCACGCAGGCGGTATCCACCGGCAGCAGCAGCTTTACGCCCTTGGCCTTGGCCTTTTCCAGCATTTCGCGGCAGTAGTCCAGCTTGCTGTCATCGCACAGGCTCTTGCCCACCTCATAGCCCTGTGCCTTTACAAAGGTATAGGCCATGCCGCCGCCAATGATCAGCGTGTCGACCTTTTCCAGCAGGTTGGAGATCACATTCAGCTTGTCGGCAACCTTGGCACCGCCCAGAATAGCGGTGAAGGGGCGAACGGGATCGTTTACGGCATTGCCCAGATAGCGGATCTCTTTTTCCATCAGATAGCCCACAGCGGTGTCCTGAATATACTGGGTCACACCCACGGTGGAGCAGTGGGCGCGGTGGCAGCTGCCGAAGGCATCGTCCACATAGGCATCGGCCAGGCTGGCCAGATCCTTGCTGAAAGCATCCAGGTTCTTGGTTTCCTCGGCGCGGAAACGGGTGTTCTGCAGCAGCACAACATCGCCATTCTGCATGGCGGCCACTGCGGCCTTGGCGTTTTCGCCCACCACGGTGTCGTCATCGGCAAACACCACGGGCTTGCCCAGCTTTGCGGCCAAAGCCTCGGCCACAGGGGCCAGACTGAACTTTGCCTCGGGGCCGTTTTTAGGCTTGCCGAGATGGCTGCACAGAATCACCTTTGCACCGTCATTCAGCAGCTTCTGAATGGTGGGCAGAGCGGCATTGATGCGGTTTTCGTTGGTGATCTTACCGTCCTTCATGGGAACATTGAAATCACAGCGAACCAAAACCTTTTTGCCTGCGTAGTTGGAATCGTCGATCGTTTTTTTACCTAAAGCCATTGCGCATACGCTCCTTTTATTACATTATAGAAGATGACGCACACAAAATGCGGCGCGTTTGCTCCGTGTATAGTTTTATTATAGACCTCGCGCGGATATTTCGCAAGAGCGTTTTTGACATTTATTTAACAAAATAGAGGAATTGCGCAAATCGGAAAAAATCAAGATTTATGCTTGACATTTGCGCCAAGGTTCTTATATAATAAATTACACTGTGCAGGGAAATGCACATTTGCCTGAATGCTACTGTGGCTCAGTTGGTAGAGCAGCTGATTCGTAATCAGCAGGTCGCCGGTTCAAGTCCGGCCAGTAGCTCCAAAGAAAAGCCGCCAAATCGTTGCAAAACGGTTTGGCGGCTTTTTTGCGTTTGCGGAACAGAGTAGATGAAAGAGTAGGAAATAATGATTTTTTTCAAGAAAAATCAAAAAGAATCACATAGAATCTGTAACTTCCTTCAAATCGCGTAACTCTTGATGAGTATATAATTTCGACATTTCATCCGAAGCGTGGCCGATCAAAGCCATTTTGGCACGCTCTGTGCCAGCGGCGTGATCCATCAAGCTGCGGGCGGTATGCCGGCAGCAGTGCGGGGTGAGATAGCGGCCATCAGGTGCGGGGTGTGCGCTGGTGGGGATGCCCAAAGATTCTAAGGTGAAATTAAATGCATCTCGCCATTGATCATAGCTCATTTTATCGCCATGCTCATTGCGCCAAACGGGCCCTTCGGTGCGGCCGTCTATAGCGGCGGTAACATAGGACATGATTTTGGGGCTGATAGTCATGGCGCGGTTTTTACCGGCTGCGGTTTTTGCGCCGGCAATAAAATAGTTGCCGTCGATATGATAGTTGGCACAATCCAAATTGCAAAACTCGCTGGGACGGTAGCCTAAATAGCAGTTGCTGTAAATGTACTCGGCATAAGGCACTTGGCCGATTGCCTTTTGCAGGGCCTGCAACTCTTCTGTGGAAAAGCGCACCTTTGCTTTGCCGCTTTCGCCGCTACAGAAAAGATAATTAGCTAAATTGGTATCGTCTTTTGTGACCCGGCGGGGAATGGCGTACTTGTACATCAGGCTTGCGATATTTTTCATGAGCTGGCGGGTGCGCTTTCCGTGGGGGCAATCGTCCAGCGCTTCCTGCAGATCATCAATGCCGATATCGGCGAAAGGCACATCGTGCAGGTCTGAAAAGTAAGCGTAGGCGCTGATGTATCCGTTTAGGGTCTTTTCCTTGCGGCCCCGGCGGGTGTAATCCGTTTTCCAACCATCAAAAATTTGCTGCATAGTAGGATTGTCCGGCTTATCCTGGTGAGGGGGCTGCAAAAGGGGCAATGCCTCCAATGCAGCTTTTTTACTGTCAAAGCCGTGCTTGCGCACATAGATCATATGTGCTTTACCGGTTTTGTGATTTACGGCCACACCGAAAGAACGCTGTGCCACCCACTTGCCGTTTGCCTCGCGAAAGGCGCTGCCTTCTCCCTTACCGCGAATGCGGCCTTTGCGCAGTGTGACACTTGGAGGAAGCTCGGAGCCGCAATGAGGGCAAAATGACCAGGTAGAAGCTGTTTTCTTTTTGCATTTAGGGCACGGCATGATATCGCACCTCACTCTCGACCTATTATTTTTTCAATCGTTTTTCTTGCTCTTTGGCAAGTTGGTGGATGCTCTTTTCCGGCGTGGGAAGATCTTCCGGCATGGTGCCGCCCAGATCTTGGATGGTCTGGCGAACTTTAGCGCCTACTTCGTAGTGGGTGCGGTTGGCCTGCGCTTTACCCTGGATATTTTCCCGGCGCAGCTTTTCGTCGGTCTGGGTGGCACGGAAGAGATTGGCTGCAAGCTCGGTGCTGCCCATGTGGTCTAAAATATCCTGGCTTTTCTTTAAGCCCTTGCGGGCTTTGATATCCTGCGCTTTCAGGCCGCCGTACAGCCCCATATAGCCGTAGTTCTGAAAAACGGCATATTCCTGAGGCGTTTCTACTCCGGCCTGCTGGGCGGCAGCGGCCAAAGACTTATTATGTTCTTTGATCTCGCTGCGAATGGCAAGGCGCTTTTGATCTTCGGTAAGCTGGGCGTAATCTTCGGCAAGTTCCTGCTGGCGGGTTTTAACGGCAAAATAGGTTTGTCCGGCGGCGATGACCTCCTTGCGCGGGTCGCCGTTCATCACAATCAGATAGCAGGCGTAGCGGGAAAGCATATAGCTGGGAAAACCGCGTTCTGCGCCAGAACCGATGGAAACCATCTCGGTGGCGTCACCGAAATGGTCGGAAATATTATAGCCGCTGTTTTTGCAAGCATCCATAGCTTTGAAAATACTTTGCTCAAAGTTGCGAAAATCCTTATATTCGAGAGCTTTTGCCAGTTCCCGCGCGTACCAAAATTCCTGCCCGTATTCGTTGATGTGCTTGATAGATTCAAAAACAGAATCTGTATATTTTTCTATCTCTGACATTGGGATAACCTTTCTTTTAAGCCTACTTACACTGCGGCGGGGCGTTTTGTATAAAAAACAATGAGGAAATTAACCGCCGCAGCGTTTACAGGCTGTGTATCCATAAGCAATGGCATCTTCGCGTGAAATGGCAATGGCCCCATCCATATTGCTGCAAGTGGGATAAGCGTGATATTTTTTACCCTTGCCGCTGCTGGCAATGTAAACAGTATCGCCCTGTGTATTGCCTTGCACAACAACAGGAGCTTGCTGTGCGGATTCGGTTCCACCAGCATTGCCGGTGCCATTACCAGAAGAGTTGCCAGCCGCTGATTGATCGGCAGTGGGAACCTCAGCCGGCGTCGGGGAAGCAGTCGGCGAAGGAGTAGGTGTTGCGGTTGGTTCCAGTGTGGGTGTTGGGGTGGGCTCCGGCGTTGCAGTCGGTTCTGGAGTGGGCGTAGGGCTGGGAGATGCTGCGGGCGTTTCGGTGGGTTCGGGGGTGACTTCGACGGCAGCAGTGGGCTCCGGTGTAGGCTGAGGCGCTGGTTCCGCCGAACCGCCAAGCTTACAGGTCCCGGCAATCATAACTACCCAGCATACAGCAAGGATCGCAATGCGGGGCTTTTTGGAAAGGGGGAGATTTTTCGCTTTCCAAAACCATATGCTAAAAATAATAGGAATAAATAGAATTTGTAAAACGAGGATCCACGAAATACCAATCGTGCATAGAAGTGCCAGCCAAATTACAGCCAACATGGCTGCGCGCAGAGGCTTGCTGAAATTAAACTTTTCCGTTTTCCAAAATAAAATACTCAACGCGATTGGCCAAAAGAGCAAGGCTAAAATACTAAGCAGGCAGCCATTTCCACCGTTGCCCGGTGTGGGCGGTGGTGTGCTGCCGTCTGAAAAAGCATCGTTATCGGCAGAGCTATTGTCGCCAGAGGAAGATTGGTTGAAGGTTTTAGAGTAAGAAAGCCCTGTGCCAGGCAAACCAACGCTGGCGGTGCTTCGGCCTGCGGAATTTGTTGTATAATGCGCACCGCGGGTGCCGAAAGAAATACTGGTACTTTTTTTATTCAAATTAAGCTTTACACCGGGCGCAATTTTTACGCTTTTGCGAAAACGCAATCCCATAAAAAACATCCTTTCTCTTGCAATTTTGCAAAAATTAAAACACTTTTCTGCATTCAACGACCAACCCAACAACCCGGACGGAGATATTTTTTAAATCATATACCTGCGGCTGATGCTCTGGGTTGAAACTTTTGGGGGTCAAAATAATCAGATTGCCCTCTCGGCGGAAATATTTTACAGTGGCTTCGTCGCCGTTGACGATCACCACAGCTGGCTGCCCGTTTTCTACCTCTGGCTGCTCGCGTACAAGGATCTGATCGCCATCTGCCATGCCGGCAGCATTCATGCTGTCGCCACTCACGCGCAGCCAAAAATATTTGGCACCGTCGTTTTGCATGATAGGAATATAGCCTTCGATATTTTCCTCGGCATACATGGGCAGCCCGGCGCGCACTGTGCCCAGCAATGGAGCGGTATTTTGCGGATTGAACGGTGTGGCTTCGGCCGGGAGCAAGGCAGGGGGAGAGGAAGGAGCAGTCCTTGACATTGGAACATCGTAACCCATCAACCATGCCTCATTGACATTTAATGCAATTCCTAAGATTGACAACTTTTCTTGTCCCGGCTCAACTTTACCAGATACATATTGGCTTAGATCCGATTTTGATAATTTGACACCATATTTATTGCATATAGGTGAAGCCAAGCGCAAAACATCTACTTGTTTTAAATTTTTAGAACGAAGGATTTCCTTTAAGCGCTCAGATGTAGACGATTTTTTCATACAACACCTCCAGTATGGTTAATTGTAACACATACACAACAGAAGTTCAAGAATGTTGCACAAAAAGTTAAAAAAAATTGAATTTCCAATTGACAGATAGGCGTGGGGGTGGTATTATGCAATTAGTTCAACAGTATTGAACTGTTTTGGCGCATTAGGAGGTGATGAATAATGCCGTATGATTATAATAAACTGCTTGGCCGTATAGTCGAAAAGTGCGGAACTCAAGCCGAATTTTCTCGCCGAATGCATTTGTCAGAGCGTTCAATATCGCTGAAACTGAATGGCATTCGTAGCTGGAAACAATCAGAAATTTCGTTGGCGTGTGAGGTGCTCAATATTCCTGTTCACGAAATTCCAATCTATTTTTTTTCATTATAAAGTTCAATGCAGCTGAACAATCTGGCCAAAGAAAGGAGAATGAAAACCATGAATAAGGTGCAAGCCTGGCTAACAAAAAAGAGTTCTCAGCGTTTCGGCAATACAAAAGTAATGGTCGGCCAGAACGCCGAGTACAAAAGAAATCAGGCTAATGGCCACATTGGCTGCAGAAAACCAGTTGTTTATGCGATTCTGTTTTTCCTGACGGGCATCCTTTTTCATGCCGTCTTCATAGGTCGATAAGGCCATGCGCCCGGCGGGGGTAATGGACCATTGGTTGTCATAGCATTGCACAATACCGAAATCAGTGGTCGTATTTACTCCGGTAGGCTCGATCCAGCCAAGATCCACCAGGTCATAGTATACCTGCGGCGGGTCTTCAGATGTTTGCGGGCCGGACAAAAAAAGCTGAAGCGCCTGGTAATATTGAACGGGCATAGACATAAAAAGCACATCCTTTCTTCCTACCAGCATAACACGCCCGGCGGGAAGATACAAACAAGAAAGAAAGGAGCAGCGGCATGAGCGATTGGGCATACAGTCCGCAAGAGGCTGGCAAATTGCTGGGATGGGATGCACTCTACATACGCTATTGTGCGCGAAACTGCCCGGAAATGTTGCCGTTTCCGGTAATCGTGCACGGTAGCAGAACTCAGGTGCCAAAGGGGCCGCTAAACAAGTGGCTGAAAGAAATGCGGGGAGAGTGATGTTATGACATTACTGCTGGCGCGTGAGCGGGTTCGATTCCCGCCGGCGGCACTATATTGCATTTGAGAGAGGAGCAAAATAGTGGCAAAAGCGTATTACAAAATCCTGCAGCTGCGCGAGAAGTTTGTGAAAGAGAGATTTCTTTCGTACCGCGAGCTGCTGCGGGAAGGATTTGACTTTGACCTGAGCAAGTATACAGCCGTTGGAAGCGGCTATGTGAACCAGAGGGACACCGTGGAGAGCACGCTGGAAAAGATCTACTGCTTACTGAACCAACGCGAAAAGCCCGCGAATTATTGTGGGCACAGCTTGTCGGTGAGCGATGTGGTGTATATCCGGCAGGGCGGCGAAGGCGGGCTGCATTATGTGGATGCGATTGGTTTCCGCAAGCTGGAGGATGAGCAGAAAGGAGCAAGGTATGAAAATGCTGATTGATGGGCTTTTGAAGCTGGAATGTGCGCTGCTGGGCGGCGCTTTGATGGCTGTTTGGGCGCTGCCTGCCGCATGGGCCCAGCGCAGCGGCAACATGATGGCCTTCGGCGGAGAGTGGATCCTGATCGTATTGGGGGCTGCCGTCGGCTGGCATGTGTGGGAGAGCCGGAGCGCAGCGGCAGAAAGGAGCGGCGTATGACGGACATTGAGTATCTGATCCATGCATTGCGCTGCAGCAACACGCCGCTCGGCAATGGCCGCCCGGAACCAGATTGCTGTAACTGCTGGTACGGCGTGCTGGATCTGATTCCGGAGGGATTTCCGATGAAGCCGGAGGTGGAGATCGACGGGCGCGGATATCGGAAAGGAACGAAGAAACATGAATGAAAACAAGAAGGTAAAAATTGAGATCAATGCGGACTTTGATGCCGAAAAAATAGATGTAACAGCAGAAGGCTGCCGTATTGATGCTGTTCACGTTATGACAACGGTCCTTGCTGCCATGACGGTAAGGGCAGTACACAAGGAAGATGTACGGAGATTGCGGGAAATAATCTGCCTTCGATTGCTGGAAGCTCCTGTGGAAAATCCTAACATACGGCACTCAACGGTGAACTTGACCAAGCTGGAGCAAGCCCTGCTGGCCTTGCAGGATGAGGAATAACGGAGGCACATCATGCAAGAGATCTACATCACCATAACAAAAACAGCCGCCCCGGCTGGCACCGGGAACGGCTGCAAAAATACCAGCACTCGACAAAATGTTGGCACCCCTATTGTACGGCGCAAAAAGCGCCGTGTCAACCTGCGGCCCATGACGGCAGCGCTGCTCATGCTGCTGCTCAATGCGCTGATCTGGGTGCCCACCGCCTATTATGAGCGCGGCTATTGGGCAATCGGCAGCGAATGGCTGCTGACGGCAGCTATGGGGGCTGCTGCCTATTGGATCTTTAATTTTTGAGGAGGCACATATGGAAGAAAAAGCAAAACTGACACCGTTTTACCCGGCGGCACAGCCTGCGCTGCCCGGCGAAGTGATGGTGGTGGCCGAGCAGGTGAACGAGCAAGGCGCTAAGCTGCGTCTTATGCCCAAGCCCGCAGCCATGAGTACGGCGTTGAGCATGGCCAGTGCCGGGCGCTGGAAAACCAGCCGCTATGCGGTTGGCCGGGCGCTGTATTGTAAACTGAGCCTGTATGACGAGACTCTTGGGCTGTGGATCGACCGCGACGCACCGGACGGTGGGCAATATCGCAACGCCTACAGCAACGCCCTGCAGGCCGAAGAGGCGGGTAGCTTGTATGCTGCCATGCGCAGCTTTGGCTTTTGGGGGGATGTGGCTGCCGTGCCCGGCATGGTGCTGAGTGCCAATCAGGTACATATCCAGCCGGTAATGCAGGGGCAGCGTGTGACCGGCTATTGTCTGGCCGGGCGGTTGACTGTGGCCGATCTGCAGCGCAGCGAGCGCGGCGAGATCACCGGCGTTACCCTGCGCGATGCCAACGGAGGTGTGATCCAATGGACAAGCCCCTTGCGGTGATAGACTGCACATGGAGCAGGGCGCACGGTTATGTGCTGGGCCCGGCGGGCGAGTTTAACAGTGCTGTGCTGCTGGCGCAGCTGCAGGACGCCGAAAAGCGCACGGGTAAGCCGGTGCCGCTGCGCATCAGCTTTGGGCGCCCGGCCCGGCGGCGCAGCGGCCAGCAAAATAATCTGATGTGGGCGCTCATCGGCGTGCTGGCCGAGCATATCGGCGGCCGGCTGCCCACCCCCGAGGAGCGTATGGCGCTGTACTGTGATCTGTTGGCCGAGTATGGCAGCGAGGTTGTGTATCTGCAGGCCCCGGCGGGGGCGGAAAACGCGCTGCGCAGGGCTTACCGTGCGGTAAAGGCCATTGAGCACCGGCCCGATGGCCGGGTGGAATATATGGCGGTGCTGGGCTCCAGCACCTTCACCACCCGCGAAATGCATGATTTTTTGGAGCATATCTTTGACCGCATGGCCGAGGAAGGCGTGGAGGATCCGCGCATGCCCGGCTGGCGGCAGGATTGGCTGCGCCTCACATAAGGAGATCACTATGGCGAAAAATGGATTTGGCAAGGCAGGCCGTGCCGATAAGGCCATGCAGGGCCGCTGGCAGGCAAACAATGCCCGGCGGCTGGAAAAGATGCAGCAAAAAGCGCAGAGCCGGAAAGAAAGCAAGGAAACAAGCAAAAGGTAAGGGGGCGCATTATGTCAAGAGCGAAAGGTATTTTACAAACCCGGCGGGAATGCTACCTGTGCCGGGAATGGCGGGGCTGCCGGAATGATCAAAATCTGGAACTGCACCACATCTTCCCCGGCTCCCGGCGGGCGATGAGCGATAAGACCGGGTGTGTGGTGTACCTGTGCCGGGATCACCATCAGGGCAACCATGGCGCACATCACAGCCCCATGACGGCGCACTACCTCATGTGGCACGCGCAGGATGCATACGAAAAGCGCTATGGCCATGAGGACTTTATGGCCAAGTTTGGCAAAAATTATAAAGCAACAAAAACCCGGGATCTGAATGAGGAGGAATACGAATAATGATGAATGTTGTTGTGCTGGTGGGCCGTCTGGTGGCGGACCCTCAGCTGCGCCAAACCCAGCAGGGCACGGCCGTGGCCAGCTTCCGCGTGGCGGTGGATCGCAGCTTTGCCGGGCCTAATGGCCAGCGCCAGGCGGATTTTATTGACTGTGTAGCCTGGCGGCAGAGTGCGGAATTCGCGGCAAAATATTTCCAGAAGGGCAGCCCCATCGCTGTGCAGGGCAGTTTGCAAACCCGGCAGTATCAGGACAAAAACGGCAACAACCGCACGGCGGTAGAGGTGGTGGCCGGGCAGATCAGCTTTGTGCCTGCCCCGGCGGGCTGGCGGCAGGGCGCTGCGCCGAATGCAGCCCCGGGTGCTGCGCAGACAGCAGCACAGCCGGTATTTGCCCCGGCAGCCGGGGAGCCGACCGTGTATCAGCAGCAGGCCATGCCCGGAGCAGGGCAGAGCCATCAGGCACGGGCCGGATATGCAGCCCCGGCGGGCGGCGGCTGGGCACAGGGCGCAGACAGCGACTTTGCCCCCATCACTGATGATGGCGATCTGCCGTTTTAAACTTATCAACACTTTTCCCGGAAAAGTGGAAATGTGAGGAATATCACGATACCGTAAACAAACAAAAAGAGAATAGGTGATAAAGATGCCTCGTGAGTATTTTTGCGCCTCTCACGACATGCTCTTAAAGCTCAAAAGCCTCTCCGACTCTGAATTCGGGCGACTAATGCGTGCTACGCTGCAGTACAGCTGCAACGGACAGACGCCTCCACCGTCTTACCTCAAGGGGAAAGAGGCTTCACACTTTGACGGCATGATGGTAGAGGTTGATAAACAGGTGCGGGCTTATGAAGCCAAGTGCCGGCAAAACTCCGAAAATCAGCGCCGCCGCTGGCAAAAACAGCGGGCGGAAGACAAGGAGCAGAGTGTACACGAATCATACGACCGTATACAATCGTATACGACCGTAACCAATAATAAATATAAAAATAATACCCCCCTTACCCCCCAAGGGGCAGAGGCGGCGGAGGCTATGTATAACCCGGGCGTGGCGCAGGTAGCCCAATGCTGGCAGCAGAACATGGGTGTGCTAAGCCCAGCGCTGGGCGAGCAGATCGCTGCCTGGGTGCAGATGGCCGAGCCGGGCATGGTGTGCGCGGTGATCCGCTACGCTGTGCTGGCTGGCAAACGGGACGGCCGGTATATCGACAGCATTATTCGCAACGCAGTGAACCGGAATGTGACCACGCTGGCAGCCTGGAATGCGGAGCAGATGGAACGCCAGCAGCAAAATACCCCCAATGATACAAAAACTACAACAGAGGTGAAACGAAAATGGCTGCGATAGTAGACATGGAAAGCAGTGCAATCGGTGCTGCGCTGCTGAATGCCGAAGCGGCGGCACTGGTGTTTGGTGATCTGCACCAAACGGATTTTGAAAACGGCGCCCTGGGCGACTTGTTTGCTCAGCTGCAAAGCCTGTGGCAGCAGCACGGCAAGCTGGATGCCGCCCTTGCCAGCACGGTGCCCGGCAAGAAGCTGGCTCTGCAATGCGCGGAAAGCACCCCCAGCATCAGCAAAAGCAATGTAGGTATCTGGGTGCGAACCATCAGCGAGCGTGCAGCGGCCCGGCGGGCCCAGAGCATTGCCCTTGCCATGGCTTCGGGCGATTCCACGCTGGAGGAGCTGCAGGTGCAGGGAGCAGAGCTGATGCAGGTGCTGTCCGGCAAGAATCAAGCAGAATGGACGAACCTTGGCGATGCGTTTGTGGATTTCTACACCCGCCAGCGCGGCGAAAAGCCTGTGTACATCAAGTGCGGGTATCCCACACTGGACAAGTATACTTATTTAGAGCCGGGGGACATGGTGATCATCGGTGCCCGCCCAAGTGACGGCAAAACCATGAGCAGCCTGAATCTGGCCATCGGCTGGGCGCAGCATGGCTACAAGGTGGCCTACTTCAGCTTGGAGACCAGCGGGCGCAAGCTGTTTGACCGATTGCTGGCCAGCTGGGCGTATCTGCCGCTGGGAGAGATCAAGCGCGGCGAGGTGCCCACCGATGATGCCGAGCTTATGCAGGATTGCCACAGCTTTTGCCAGCTGCCCATCATGCTGTGCGATGCTGCCGGTCGAACGGTAAGCTGGATGAGGGCGCAGGCCGCCAGAGTGGGGGCGCAGATCGCGGTGGTGGATTATCTGCAGATCGTGGACGGGCCCGGGAAGAGTCCATACGAAACCGTGACCGGAGTGAGCAAGGCGCTGCATACCTGGGCGCAGGCCGATAAGGTGATGGTGGTAGCGCTCAGTCAGCTGAGCCGCAACGGCGCGGGCAACCCGAAGCTGACCGACCTGCGCGAGAGCGGCCAGGTAGAGCAGGATGCCGACCTGATCCTGCTTTTAAGCCGCAAGGTGGATGCGGATACCGGGGAAACCGATGATTATATCTGGGACATTGCGAAGAATAAGGAAGGCCAGACCGGGGCCATCCACATGAGTTGGGATGGCGAGCACCAGCGTGTGCGGGAGATTGCCATTGAGCTCGGCGGGGCAGGGTGATGCAGATGAACTACAGCGAGAAAAAAGTATGGTTGAACCGGTATATAGTGGCGGCTAAGCGGGAAAAGCTGCTGCAGGATGAACTGACGGTGGTGCGTAATCGTGCGGAGGGCGGTGGAAAGGCGGTTGACGGCGTGCCTGGCGGCACCTCGGATGGCCAGAGCCTGCCCCGGGCGGTGGAGAGCATCCAGCGTGCTGAGATGGAGCTGAAGTGCCAGCAAAATGTGTGCAGCGCGATCCGGCGCGAGGTGGTGGCTGCTATTGGCACGGTGCCGGATGATCAAGACCAAGCAATTTTGCGGTGGCGGTATCTGCAGAATATGCAATGGGGCGAGATTGCCGCTATACTGCCCATGGATGAGCGCTGGGTGCGGCGGCGTGCCCGGCGGGCCGTGGAACGGATGACGATGGAATAAACAAACGCCCGACGGGAAGCAGCAGGCTGCACTGCTGTCGGGCGACGAGAAACTGGAGATAGGCTAACAAGTGACAATATTTTAAGGACGGGCCTATATATACTAAAACTGAATAGGTAGGAACGAATCATGTGCAAAGCGGGGGCGAAGCGGCAGAATGACAGCTTTTTGTGAAAAAACAGGCCATTTTATTCTCTTTTTTGCACAAAATATTGTTTTTTGTGCGCTTTTGTGCGGTTTCGCTATAGCTATTTTTAGCAAATTTGCTATAATGAAAATAAAAGAACACCCAAAATGTATAGTTTTCTTGCCTATATGCAGGAAAAGCATTTGTAAAACAGTGAAAGGAAGTGATAAAGTGTATACAGCTATGAATATAGCGGCTGAGGTGGTTCGACAATACCAAGAACATAAGCAGCCTATCACAAACCTGAAACTTCAAAAGGTTTTATACTATGTGCAGATGAACGCATTACAAAAAGACGGCTGTGCACTTTTTGAGGAAGATTTTCAAGCATGGCGTCATGGCCCCGTTTTGCCGGGAATCTATGAAGCGTTTCGAAAGTATATATCCGGCAATATCGACTACAAGGATCCTGTTTTAACCCAAAACGAAGTAGCTGTTGATCCTGAATGTGAGAATCGGATCAATGAAATTGTTGTGAGAACATTGAATCTGAGCGCATGGGACATGGTTTATAAAACTCATGAAACAAAGCCATGGAAAGATACCTATATTCCTGATGCGAACCGCTTGATCTCTAAAGACCGCATTCGCATGGACGGTGAGGTGAATCTTTCTTGAGCAATGGATACATAGATGATAACGGAACCTATCTGAGCAACCTGATTAAAGAAATTATCCGCTCAGGTGAAGAAAACTGGCGTTCTTCCGATTCAGAGGCAGTCAAGGGCTTTGCTTCATGCTTCATGAAGTACTACGCAGACGGCAACTACAATATGTACAGTGCCTCTTATAGGTGGCTGCTGGATGCAGAAGACGGAACCGATGAATATTTAGGGCATCGTCTTGGCCTGATCGAGGAATATCTGAAAAGTGTAGAAGATCCGTCTGATAGGGTTTTGGAAAAGTTCATTAAGCTGCGCGATTATATCACATTGGAAGCTGCACGATCAGAGCGCTATAAAAGTATGAGGGAACTATCAGATCGTGCAGAAAAGAAACTTTCTGAAATTGAAGAAATCGCTCAAAAGGCAGAAGAAGAGCGAAAAGATTCTGCCGGGCAGACAATCACAGTTTTGAGCATTTTTACGGGTATTGCCATGGCATTTTTTGGTGGATTTTCCCTGCTGGGCAGTGCTTTTGACAATATCGAACATGGGCTGTCAGCGGCGGCTGTGATGGCGATACTGGTAGGGATTGTGTTGTTTAATACGGTATTCTCCTTTATTTATTTTGCGAGCAGGATATCGGGACACAGAATCTCGAATTGCAAGGCCGAAACCTGCGATGAATGTACAAAAATATGTTACGATGAAAATCAAATTTTTTTTATAAGAGGACTTAGAAAGCATAACACAAAATATCCGTACATTGTGAATGTAAACATCTTGCTTGTTGCTTTGCTGGTCGTGTTTCTTGTACGTTACACCGTATGGGGGTAAAATATCAAAAAATATACAAAATTGCCCGGCGGGAAATCAGATTCCTGCCGGGCAATCTGGGTTATTGGGCGGGTGTATGATCATCGTTGTAAAAATCATTCAGTGTGCAGCCCAGTGCCTGACACACGGCCCAGGCGGTGGAAATGCGGCAGTCGCCGCGGGCTTCAATATCTTCCAGCGTGCGGCGAGAGATGCCGGAAAGTTCTGATAGAGCTTTAATCGACAGCCCGCGCTGGGTGCGCAGTGTTTTTAGATTAAGCATCTTCATTGCCCCCATTCAGCACGGCGCAAGCGATGGTAAGCACCACCGAAAGCGCCCCCAGAGCACAGCACAGGAAGAAAAGCAGATCATAGCTTTTCTTTTGGATGGAGCGGGTCAGGGCAAGAACCAGCGCAGTATACAGGCAAAAGTTTTTGGAAAACGCTTTGAAAATTTGATGCATCATATTGCAATACTCCTTTTTTGGAATTATAATAGGGGCAAGCCCTCAGGGGGGAAAGTTCCGCCCCGTCGGGTTTGTTTTTAGCCTTTGAAGATATCCAGAACAATTTTTACGATTGCGGCGATTCCGGCCAGAATGTCAACAACCGTTTTGATTGTTTCGAGTTTCTTCAGGGGCTTTTTATTTTGCTTGCCCATCTGGTTTTGTCCTCCTTTCTGTTTATATTATACCACGCAAATGCGTGGTAGTCAAGCCTGAAATTGAGAATTTAATCGAAAAAGCGAAGAAATTCAAAAAGCTCTGGTAGGGCAACACGCCCGCCAAAGCCCGTTTTCAATGTGCTATAATGGTATTGTCGAAAAGCACAGGGCAAGGGCTTTTCGGCCGGACATGAGAGCACCATTTTATTTTGATCCTTTCTCTTACCACCCATACGGAGCCAGCAGGCGGGCAGCTTGTCGTGGGTATATGGTTCCAGCCCTCCGGCTGCAATGCCGGACCTATGCCGTTTTAGCTCAGCTGGAAGAGTAGGAGGCTGAAACCCCTCTGATGCGCTGGTTCGAATCCGGCAAACGGATCCACATCCCGTGCCCGGCTGCGGGAAAGTTTGCCGGGGCGTACCCACGCAATGGGCCATGAGTATGCGCACGCTATCAAACCCGGCGGGCGCATATTTCTTTATTACACCGGCTGCAATGCCGGTATTTTTATATCTGCCGTTATAGCTCAGTTGATAGAGCAGCTGCCTTGTAAGCAGCAGGCTGCCGGTTTGAGCCCGGCTAACGGCTCCAGCACCCACCCGGCAGGCCGGAGAAGCTCACCTACATGATTTTCTTTCTTCTGTCCAGAGCGCTGCCGGGTGGGTATTTTTATATCATTTTTTCGGGAGGCCTTATCGTATGCTAAAAGCTTGCCCATATTGTGGGAGGATCCACGACAAGAAGTTCGATTGCGGTAAGCGCCCAACCTTTGGACGATATCAGCAACAGGATGCCTTCCGCAGCACGCAGGCGTGGCAGCGCAAGCGCGCATGGATCCGCGAACGAGATATGCACCTGTGTCGCTGGTGCTTGACCTTAGGCAGGCTCGGCTATACAAATCTATCAGTACACCATATTGAACCGCTGCATGAGGCGTGGGGGGAGAGACTGGAGGACAGCAACCTGATCACATTGTGCAGCCCATGCCATGAGCAGGCCGAGGCGGGAAAAATTCCCAGAGCAGCGCTGCACGAATTGACACATACACCGCCGCAGCTATCCCCCCGGCCCCGGCGGGATAAATTTTGAGAGTGCCCCAACACCGACTGGGCACCCAGAAAGATAAAATATTCCCGAAATGAAAATTTATATGATTGGAGGCAGCCTGAGGATGGCTGCCTTTTTTGTGAGGTGATCCAATGGCAAGACCCAGCAAGGCGGCGGCTGCACGCAGCGGCCATGCGACAAAGGAAGAAATTGAGCAGCGTGAAGCGGCAGAAAAATCGCTGCTGACCGGGCTGCCGCTGTTAGAGCAGCCGCAAGTGGCGGCAGATAAGACCGCGCACGCAGAATTTGTGCGGGTCGTTTCTATTTTGGAAAAAATCGGCAAAAACGATGCGCTGTACGAAAATGTGATCAATCGCTATTGCGTTTTGCGCTCTGAGTGCGAAAAGTTTGAAAAGATGCGCGAGCGTTGGGAAAAGAATCTCGCCAAGTTGGAGAAAGACCGCACGATGGATCCGGAAACAAGTTACAGACTGCAGGCTCAGATGCAAAAATCCATTCTGGATACGGACAATCGGGTGCAGGCTAAGCGCAAGGCAATGTTCGACATCGAGAAAGAGTGTGCAATGACCGTATCCAGCGCGCTGCGCAGTATTCCCAAGAGCGCAGCAGCGCCCAAGAACCCATTGGAAGGGCTGATTGGCGGTGGCTGATTCCATCAAGCGCGGGCCTGCGGTCAAATATGCCAAGTGGTGCCTGCAGCCGGGTAACGATAAGGTGCCCGAATATGTAAAAAAGCAGGCGGCTACATGGATGATGATCGTATCGGGCAAGGTGCGGGGCGTTAAGGTGGACAACGATTCCTACCAGAAGATCTGTCAGCTTTTGCGGCTGATGATCCACCCGGATTTGGGCTGCAATATGTATGAGGGGCTTGAGGATTACGCATGGCTGTTTGTCGCCGCGGTGCTATGCACGAAGGATAGAGCGGGCCGACGATATTACGAAACCGCCGTGCTTGAGATTGCCCGAAAAAACTTTAAGACCTTCAATTCAGCCGTAATTTTCATTTTGCTGCTGCTGACAGAGCCAAAGTTTAGCCGGTTTTTCTCGGTGGCACCGGATCTGAAGCTTTCCAGTGAGCTGAAGGTCGCCATGAAGAAAATCATCAAAAGCAGCCCGGCACTGGCCGATGAGGCTGTGTTTAAGGTGCTGCGCGCCGAGATCCGCTGCAAGCTGACCGAAAGCGAGTACACACCCTTGGCTTATAGCCGCGACAAGATGGACGGTAAGCTGCCCCATGCCTTTCTGGCAGATGAGGCCGGTGCAATGGATGCCTACCCCATCGAAGCTATGAGATCGGGCCAGATCACGCTGCCGTCGAAACTGGGTATTGTGATCTCAACCCAGTATCCGAACGATAACAATGCCATGCTGGATGAAATTGATATATCCAAGAAAGCGTTGGACGGGCTGCTGGACAATGCGCGTCGGTTTAGCCTCTTGTATGAGCCGGATACCTGCTATCTGACAGATGATCAGTGGATGCACGATGACCGCATTATTTATCAGTCCAATCCGGTGGCCGTGAAAAACCAGATGGTGTTTGATGCGATCAAAGCCATGCGTACCATGGCGGTGCTATATGAAAATAAGCGCGAAAACTATTTGTGCAAGCACAACAACATTAAGTACAAAGGGCTTGGCGTGGAGGGCTATATTGAGATCAGCAAGGTGCAGGCCTGTGCCTGTGCCGAGGATCTTGCATTCTGGCGCGGCCGTCCAGTGTATCTGGGGCTGGACCTTTCGCAGTCGGACGATAACACGGCGCTGGCGATGGCTACCGTGGCGGACGGAGTGATGTACGCTAAGGTGTTCGGCTTTATTCCGGCTGAGCGAGTAGAGTATAAAACCCTAAAAGAACAGGTGGATTATAACCGGCTTATTGCGCAGGGTGTGTGCTTTGGCTGCGGCAGCGAGGTGATCGACTACGGGTACATTGAGAATTTTATTCTTTCGCTGCCGGAGAAATATGGGGTGGAAATCGTGCAATGTGGCTACGACCGCTGGAATGCGCTATCCACAGTGCAGAAGCTGGAGGCGGCCGGAATTGAGTGCGTAGAGATCCGCCAGCACTCCAGCGTGCTGCACTCGCCTACAAAGCTTTTGCGGGAAAAAATACTGAACAAACAGTTTCGGTATGATGAAAACCGGATGCTGGAAATCAATTTCCAGAACGCCCGCTGCACGGAGGATACCAACCGGAACAAGTATGTGAATAAAAAGAAATCTGAAGGTAAGGTTGACGAAGTGGTGGCGCTGATCAATGCCACCTATCTGGTAGAGCAGGACATGCTGTTCGGGCATGACAGCTTTGTGGCGCAATATTAAGGGGGAATGCCATATGAGATGGTTTTGGCAAAAGGAAAATCGGGCAGCCGAAGTGATCCCGGAAGATCCGCTGCTGAGATCGTTTTTGGGCGGCAGCGGCGTGACCCGGGAAATGGCGCTGCAGGTGCCCACGGTGGCAGGCGGCATTGATCTGATCGCCAACATGGTGGCCAGCACGCCCATCAAGCTGTATCAGGAGCAGCCTGGCGTAAAGGCACGAGAGGTGACCAGCGATATCCGGCTGCGGTTGTTAAACGATGAAACCGGAGACACTCTGAACGCAAACGAATTCTGGAAAGCCATGGTGCGCGACTACTACCTTGGCAAGGGCGGATATGCATATATCCGCCGTGATAACGGCCGCATTTCCGGGCTGCACTATGTGCGGGAACAGGATATTTCCATCCTGAAAGGCAATGACCCGATCCTGAAGGATTTTGACATTCAGGTGGCCGGAAACACTTACCGACCGTTTGAATTTTTCAAGATCCTGCGCAACACGCAGGACGGTGCCGAGGGCTGCCCCATTACGCAGGAAAACGCAAAGCTGATTGAAACGGCCTATGCTGCGCTGGTGTACGAACGCAACATGGCACGGCGCGGCGGCAACAAAAAAGGCTTTTTGAAAAGCGAAAAGGCGCTGGACAAGGAAAGCCTGGATTCCTTGCGAAATGCATTTTCCCGCCTGTACAGTGCCGACAGCGAGGGCAGCGACAATTTTGTGTTGCTGAACAAGGGCATTGATTTCAAAGAATCCAGCAACACCAGCGCAGAGCTGCAGATGAATGAAAACAAGCAGACCAATGCGGCCGAGTTTGCTAAGCTGTTCCATGTGTCCACGGGGTGCATGGCAGGTACAGCCGGAGAAAAAGAGGTGGCAAGCTTGGCACGGCTTGCAGCTGTGCCGCTGATGAGCACCATCGAATGCGCCCTGAACCGTGACCTGCTGCTGGAAAAGGAAAAGGGGCATTATTATTTCGCCTTCGACACGAAGGAACTGCTGCGCGGCGACATGCAGAGCCGATTTGCTGCATACAAAACGGCTCTGGATGCCAACTTTATGCAGATCGATGAGGTGCGCTACGCCGAGGACATGGAGCCTTTGGGGCTTGAGTGGATCCGGCTTGGCCTGCAGGATGTGCTGTATGACCCCAAAACGCACGAATTGTTTACACCCAACACAGGTACGCGCCAAATTTTGGGCGATTCCGGGCCGGAAGCATTGCCGCAAGGCCCTGAAGATGGTATACTGGAACAAAGAGGCCGCTACTACAAGCGCGATGAAAAGGGCCGTTTCGCCGGTGGCGGTGGAGGCGGCAGCATCCGCCGCAAAAAGGGCGGCACAAAGTATGCACCGAGTCCGCAGCGCAATCACAACGGAGTGCAGCTGAAACCCAAAGAGTACGCAAAACTGTGCGGCGCATTTAATACAAGGTATCCTGGGCTAAAGCCGGAAGACGGAGCAAGACCTATTACAAATGCTACCTATTTGTATCGCGCCAGTGCAGACGGCTATGGCGGGCTAACGGTACACAGTAAGCAGCCTATTAAGGACAGGGGATAACATTATGCATATGATAAAGCCTGAAGATCGTACACCGTATGTTAAGCTTATTGTTGAACGATACCACGACACGGCTTATCCACCAGATGGCAGCGAGGCTTCTTATGAGGATTATGCCAATTATCTTGGGCTTGTAAACGGGCCGCGCACATACGGTGTAGAGGATGAAATGATGACCTATGCCCAAAGGCACAAAAATGCAACGATAAAAGAGCTGATAGAGTATTTTGATACTCTCGCCGATGGCCGTGAGCCGGTTGAAGACCTTGATGCTGGTGAAAATGAATGGCTGGATGAGGATTGACTGATGGCAAAAGAGATCATTCCTTTTGTTTGAACCGATTTTTAAATAAATTAAACCACGATGCAAGCGCACCGTGGTTTTTTTGTACCCATTTTACGGAGGTGAAGAACTATGCAGCTGGAATTTCGTGCCGATGGGGCACACATTTCCGGGTATGTGAATGTCACGGAAAAGAAAAGCCGACCGGTGATCACGCCGCATGGCAAGGTGATCGAGGAAATTGAGCCGAGAGCCTTTGAAGCGGCTATCGGCCGAGCGGGAAACATCACGCTCACGGTGGACCATGACGGCAGCCATGTGTATGCAGAAACAAGCAACGGCAGCCTGAAGCTGTTTGAAGACAACATTGGCCTGCACGCTGATGTGCTGATCACAGACAGCACTTTGATTGAGCTTGCAAAAAAAGGCAAGATCAGAGGGTGGAGCTTCGGCATGTACAATGTCGAGGATGAATTGGAGGCAAGAGCCGATGATCTGCCGCTGCGGCGCATCAAGGCCCTTGATCTTGACCATGTGACGCTGGTGGTGAACAAACAGCCGGTATACTCGGCTACCAGCGTGGAGCTGCGCGCTGGCGGGGAAAGCATTGTAGAAACCCGCAGCTTTGAAAATCCTGTAGAAATTCGGGAGAAGCCGAATTTTGATAACTCGGCCTTTTGGGGCCGTGTGAACGCCGTGAAACACGATTAAGAGAGGTATTTAGCATGAATCTGAAAGCATTGCATGAAAAACGCGCCGAACTGGTGCAGAAGATGAACGATCTGGTGGCGGCGGCGGATACCGAAAACCGCGCCATGAACGAGGAGGAAACGAAGGCGTTTGACCAGGCTGAGGCCGAGGTGAAGGCGTTGGATGAAACGATCGCCCGCGAGGAGCGCGCCCGCACTCTGAACATGAACAACATGGCAAAGCAACCCGACAGTGCCGAGGAGCGCGCAGCCATGGAAGAGCGCGCCTTTGCGGATTATGTTCTGGGTACTGTGAAGGAGCAGCGAGCCGGTGAACAGAATCTGAGCATGGGGAACAATGGTGCTATCATCCCGGTGACCATTGCAAACCGCATTGTTAAAGCTGTAAAAGAGCACTGCCCCATCCTGAAGGGCTGCACCATGTACACCGTTAAAGGTACCCTGAAGGTGCCCGTATGGGGCAAGGCAGGAACCCATGACATTGCGGTTGGCTATCAGAACGAATTCTCTGCCATCACTGCGGATGCAGGCAAGTTCACCAGCGTGGATCTGGGCGGCTATCTTGCCGGTGCCCTCACGCTGATCGGCCGCAGCGTGGAAAACAATGCGGCCTTTAGCGTGGTTGATTTTGTTGTGAACCAGATGGCGGAGGAAATTGCGCTGTTCCTGGAAAAGGAACTGCTGCACGGCACCTCCGGCAAGGTGGAAGGCGCGCTGTCCACTTCGACGACTCTGACCGCTGCATCCGCCACCGCCATTACTGCCGATGAGCTGATCGAGCTGCAGAGCAAGATCCCTCAGGCATATCAGACAAATGCCTGCTGGACCATGAACCCCGCGACCTTTGTGGCAATCAAAAAGCTGAAGGATACGAACGGGCGTTATCTCCTGCAGGATGATCTCACCGGTGCTTTCCCGTACCGTTTGCTGGGCAAGCCGGTGTATCTGTCGGACAATATGCCTGCCATTGCCGCCAGCGCCAAGAGCGTTTTGTACGGTGACTATACCGGCCTGTCCTGCAATATGCGCGAAAATATGCAGATCCAGATCCTGCGCGAAAAATATGCGGATCTGCATGCCACTGGTGTGATCAGCTGGTTTGAGTTTGACGCCAAGGTCACCGATCACCAGAAGCTCGCCGTGCTGACCATGAAATCTGCATAAGCAAGGGAAGTGAGCCTATGAGGATCACAGCGGTGACGCCCGACAGCCTGGCAGAGTATCTGCGGCTGCCGGATGGCAGCTACAGCGCGGCAGAACTAGAAGGCATTATGAGCGCAGCGCTGGCCTATATCGAGGGGTACACCGGTATCCCTCGGTATCCGGCCGGCACACAAAAGGGACTGGATGATTACGAAGACATCACGCTGGCTTATCTGATCCTGTGCCAGGATCTGTACGATAATCGCACGGCCACACAGGAAACGGCGGCGGTGAATAACACGCTGGATGCTATTCTGGGCATGCACAGGAGGAATCTTGTATGCGAGTAAACCCCGGGAAGCTGCGCTATGCAGTGGAGCTGCAGGAATACACAGCACAGCAGGACGCCATTGGCAACCAGACCCTTGTATGGCACACAGCAGAAAAGGCTTTTGCTGCCATCAATAGCCTGTATGGGCAAGAATACTGGGCAGCTGCAGCACAGGGCCAGCAAAATACACTGGTGTTTGTGCTGCGGTGGAGCCCGGTGCTGGCCCGGGCGGCGGCAAGCGCTGATCTGACCCGCTGGCAGCTGCTGTTTGAGGGGCGGTCGTATGCCATACAGAGTGTGGATGACATGGAATTCAGGCACAGGCTGTGCAAGATCAGGGCGGTACAAAAATGAGCAAAACAGTTGATGTGAACGAACTTGCCCAGGCTGTGGCAGAAGAACTGGAAAGTTACCGGCAGGATGTGACCGATGGCGTAAAGGATGCCGTGAAGGATACAGCGGATCAGTGCCGCGATGAAATTCGGCAGAATAGCCCCCGGAAAAAGGGAAAATATCGCCGAGGGTGGCGGACAAAAACGGATTTTGAAAACGCCGAGGACATCCGCATCACAGTACACAACAAGACCAGTTATCAGCTGACACACCTGCTGGAAAATGGTCACGCAAAACGCGGCGGCGGGCGGGTTGCCGGAAAGCCGCATATTCGCCCTGCCGAACAAAATGCGGAGAAAAAGCTGCTGCGCAAGGTGAAGGTGGTGGTAAAGGGTGACAGCTGAGCAGATCACGGCGCTGCTGAAAACCAGCGGATTGCCGGTTGTTTACGGTTACTGGAAAAAACCGCCTCCCTTGCCCTATATCGTGTGGCTGGAAAGCGGCACCAGTAACTTTTTTGCAGACGGAAAAGTGTTTTTGCGTAAAAGCCGGGTGCAGGCAGAACTGTATACGGCTGAGAAGAACACCGAGGCTGAACAGGCGCTGGAAAATGCGCTGCAGGGCATCGGGTGGGAGAAAACAAGCGAGCTTTGGCTGGAAAGCGAAAAGTTTTTTCAGCTGATTTATGAATTTGAGGTGTAAAAAATGCCTGATAAAGTGAAATTTAATATCAAAAATGTGCATTATGCAGTCAAAAAGGCTGAGGGCAGCGGCTGGGATACACCCAAGGCGATCCCCGGCGCGGTATCGTTCAGCTTGGAGCCGGAGGGCGATGTGAGCCCCTTTTATGCAGACGGCATGGTGTATTACAATGCCGTGGCCAATAATGGCTATTCGGGCGATCTGGAAATGGCGCTGTTCCCGGCTGAATTCATGCAGGATGTTTTCGGCGTTACCGAAGGCAGCACGAGCAAAGTGCTGACAGAAAATGCACAGGTGGAGCCCAAGAGCGTGGCCTTGCTGTTCGAAGAGGATGGCGATGTAAAGGGTACCAAGTATGTGCTGTACAACTGCACCGTGACCCGCCCCACGCATGAGTTTAAAACGAACGAGGATAAGAAAGAGCCCAGCACCAGCAAAAGCAGCGTGACGGTATCGCCTATGGAGGACGGCCGTGTGATGGCTATGACGCAGGACAGCACCCCTGCTGATGTGCTGCAGGGCTGGTATACCAAAGTGTTTGAGGAGACGGCCTGATGGAACGCACAGTACAAATTGACGGCAGGCCCATGCGGCTGCGTGCCAGCGCCCTCATCCCCCGGCTGTATCGCTTTAAGTTTGGGCGCGATATGATGGCCGATATGGCCAAGCTGACCCGCGCTTACAAAAGGCTGGCCGACCTGCCGCAGGATGCAACGGAAGAACAAAAGGAGGAGGCTCAGCTGGAAGTGGCGGAGCTGACGATCTTTGAAAATGTGGCTTATCTGATGGCCAAGCATGCAGGGGAGCCCGTGCCGGATACGCCCGAAGAATGGTTGGACGGCATGGACGGGATTTTTTCGGTATATGAGGTGCTGCCGGTGATCCTGGAACTGTGGGGCTATAATATGCAGACCACGGCAATCCCTAAAAAAAAATAGTCCCCACAGATCGTGAGGCAACCGGTGCATTGTTTATGCTGCGCTGTGCAGAGTTGGGGCTATCGGCAGCGGATCTTGGCAGCATGAGCGTGGGCATGGTGTACGATCTGCTCATCGAGCGCGCCAACGACGAAGAAAAATATGCACTGAAACCGGCCCCCGGCAGTATGCGTGCTTTTTTTGGAGGTGAAAAAATTGGCGGATAGAGTAAAGGGCATCACCGTGCAGCTGGGCGGCGACACGACCGGCTTGAGCAAGGCACTCAAGAGCGTGAACAGTGAGATCCGCGACACGCAAACCCAGCTGCGTGATGTGAACCGCCTTTTGAAGCTGGACCCCGGCAACACCAAGCTGCTGGCCCAAAAGCAAAAGCTGCTGGCTGGGGAGATATCCAGCACAAAGGATAAGCTGCGTGGGCTGAAAGAGGCGGAAAAGCAGGTGCAGCAGCAGTTTAAAGAGGGAAAGGTAAGCGAAGCACAATACGCTGCCCTGCAAAGAGAGATTGTTGATACCAAGCTGCAGCTGCGTGAGCTGAAAAGCGAGGCTAAGCAGTTTGGCGGCGTGATCCAGCAGGCGCTGGGTGCGGCAGGCGATAAAATCAAGAGTTTTGGTAGCAAGATCAGCGGTGCCGGAAAAAGCATGCTGCCCATAACGGGGGCAGTTGTTGGCATTGGTGCGGCGGCCGTGAAAACCGGTGCGAATTTTGATAGCTCTATGAGCAAGGTTAAAGCACTCTCCGGTGCCAGCGAGGCCGAATTCGCAAAGCTGCGGAAGGCGGCGCTGGATGCAGGGGAAAGCACGGCGTTCTCGGCCAGCGAAGCAGCCGATGCGCTGGGATATATGGCACTGGCCGGCTGGGATTCGGAAAAATCTATCGCCGCACTTCCGGGTGTGCTGAATTTGGCAGCGGCCTCCGGCATGGGTCTGGCAGCAGCCTCTGATATGGTGACGGACTATCTTTCCGCCTTTGACATGGAAGCAGAGCGGGCCGGATATTTTTCCGATTTGATGGCTTATGCCCAGGCAAACAGCAATACCAGCGCGGAACAGCTGGGCGATGCGTATAAAAACTGTGCTGCTAACCTGCACGCAGCCGGTCAGGATGTGGAAACCACGACCAGCCTGCTGGAAGCCATGGCCAACCAAGGCTTAAAAGGCGGTGAAGCAGGCACGGCTTTGTCGGCAATTATGCGCGACATCACGGCCAAGATGAAAAACGGAAAGATCCAGATCGGACAAACCAGCGTAAGCGTGCAGGATGCCGAGGGAAATTTCCGTGATCTGACCGACATCCTGAAGGAGGTGGAGAGCGCTACCGGCGGCATGGGAACTGCGCAGCGTGCAGCTGCGCTGCAGTCCACTTTTACAGCAGATTCCATTAAGGGCCTGAATCTGGTGATGACGGAGGGCATGGGCAAGATCTCTGGCTACGAGGAACAGCTGCGCAAAGCCGGCGGCACGGCCGGTGAGCAGGCTGCCACGCAGCTTGACAATTTCAGCGGCCAAATGACACTGCTGAAAAGCGCTATGGAAACCGGAGCCATTGCAATATCGGATGTGCTTACGCCGGGAATCTCCCGGCTTGTCGGGTATGTGCAGCAGGCAGTCGGCTGGTTTAACGGTCTGTCGGACAGCCAGAAGCGCATGATCGTGGTTGTGGCCATGATCGTGGCAGCCATCGGCCCGCTGCTGATGATCCTTGGCAGCATCGCAGGCAGTATAGGAGCCATCATTACCCTTGTGGGGCTAATTGCCTCGCCGGTGGGGTTAGTGGTGGCCGCCGTGGTGGCTGCAGGCGTACTGATCGGCACGGTGATTCTGGCAATAATCACGCATTTGGATGAGATCAAGGCGTTTTTCGGCGCGGTGGTCGAATATTGCGGCAATCTGTGGGCAAATTTTATCAGCATGAGCCTTGCCCAGTGGGAGGAATTTAAAGAAGGATTCCGGGCGATCGTCAACGGAATAATCGGCTTTGTGAATAGCATGATCACAGCGGTGGTGAGTGGCGTGAACACGGTAATCCGGGCGCTGAACAACCTGCATGTGGATGTGCCGGATTGGGTGCCGGGCATTGGCGGTAAAAGCTTTGGCTTTGCGCTGAGTGAGGTTACTGCGCCCCAGATCCCCATGCTGGCAAAGGGCGGCACACTGCTGAGAGGCAGCGCCATTGTGGGCGAGGCCGGGCCGGAGCTGTTAAGTCTTACCGGCCGTAGGGCTCGTGTGACACCACTTGGCGGCGATAAGGCGCGTGCTGCCGGTAATAATGTTGTGATCAATGCGTATTTCAGCGGCTACGCCGACAGCGATGCCAAACGGCTTGTGCGGCTGGTAAACCGTGAACTGGGGAAGGTGACTTAATGCGTAATTTTGTGTTGCAAAACGGAAAAGGCGCACAGTTTGATCTGATGCGCAAGGATGCCTTTTTATGCGAGCCGGAAGGGCTTGGCTTCGGCACCGATTTGTCACTCAGCCAGGTGGGGCCCGGCTGGGTGCTTACACAGAGCACCCAGCAACGCCCGGAACCGAGCGGCCAGATGGTGTTCGCCGGATACGGTGCCTATGATGAGTTTACGGATTTCGTTGCTGCGGGCGGGCTGAAACTGGGATATAAAACGGTAGGCGCGTGGATCTGGCTGCCGTGCATGATCTCGCTGGAAAAAGGTGAGATCGGCACAAATAGGCGCCTTTGCTGCGATATCACATTTCACGGCCTTGGCCCGTGGGCAGAGCAGACATACTTTTCGCAGGGCGGCCTTGCTGCATACGGCACGAGATACCCTATGCACTACAGTTACAGTTACGGTTCCGGCAATCCGGGCGTGATCCTGGTTGCCGGAGGCCGTAAGGACAGCCCGTTTTGCTTGCATCTGTTTGGCCCTGCGGTAAACCCCGCATGGAGCGTGTACCAGTATGGCGAGGTTGTCGGCACCGGCAGAGTGATCACTACATTGCTGGCAGGGCGCAAGCTGGTGATTAACAGTGACCCGGCAAAAATGGAGATATCGGAATATACCGTAGATGGCAAGTTTGTGGCCAGTCGCTATGCCAACAGTGATTGGGCTACGGACAGAATGATCTTGCTCCCGGCGGGCGAATGCCGCATCCGGACAAGTGATGATAACGGTGTGATCAAGGGAATTGTGGAGGTGCAAAGGCTTGTATAAGGCGGAGTTTTTTGCGCAGGATATGGCATTTGAGGCTGCCTATTTGCTGCAGGAGGATACGACGCTGCTGTCCGAGGATCACCTTACCATGGATAGCTTTGATGTGGATATTCCCACCGAGAAAACCCCTGTCCGCAAAGGGCATTTTTGCCGCATCTCCCGTGTGAATGGCGGATTTGTGCAGGATTGTATCGTTGCGGATTGTGCGTTGAGCAAAACCACGGCAAGCGTGAGCCTGAGGCCGTTGTTGGCGCTGCTGGATGCTGAGGTGTATACAGCCCCAGTGCAGGATTGCGCTGCGTGGATCACGCAGCAGATCACGGAGTATTTTGTGGCAAGTGATGATGCCGCCCAAAATCGTGAAATCGCTGTGAAAAATGATGTGAGTACCGGAACCCGCCCGCTGCGCTTTGATGAGGACACGATCAACCTGCTGGAGCCCATAGCAGCTGCCCTCACAAACTATAAGATCGCTGTGCAGGCGAGGCTTGACCTGCCTGCCAGACAGGTGGTTTTTGTGATCCGAGAAATCCGAAAACAAATCACGCTGGAAGCTGATTTTGCCAATGTGCTGCAAAAGGACATCACCCTGGGCGACAGTAACGCTGGGGCCAATAAGTATATTGTGCGCCGTATATCTACAGATAGCGATAGTGGCGCAGTCACGGTTTTGGGCAAGGCAGTGTATTATCTACACCCCGATGGCAGTGTTGACGAAATGAACATAAACAGGATCCTGCCGGTCGTGTGGGAATTGGGCGTGCTGGAAAACAGTGAAACATGGGATGCCGATGCACTGGCACAGGCGAAGGAAGCTCTCACCCCGCAACAGTATGATAATGAGATACGCCTTGATTATAAGCGGGATGATATGATGATCAGCCCTGAATCGCTGCCGATCGGCACGGAGGCAACGATTTATACGGGCGGCAAAGCATATCGCAGCCTGCTGACCGGCCGGGAATGGGATGGCGGCATCCACAGGCTGATATTCGGGCAGGTCAGGGTGGATCTTACCAAAAAGCTGATTCTGCAAAGGAGGAATAAAAGTTGAGTTTAATATTGCACCAGGCTCCGGATGATGGAACAAATGGCATTGTAACCCCGGAATCCGATGCCCGGCTATATGCTTTGGCAACCGCAAACGCCTGCGGCATCGTGCAGGGCGTACAGGTGACCAGCATTGGCGGCAGCAGCCTGCAGGTGAGCAGCGGCTGGGGCGTTGTTTTCGGCCGTTGCATTACTGTGGAGCAGGAAACGATTTTGGCAGAAACCAGCACAGGGGAAAGCAAAAAAGGGCGGCTGTTGATCCGCATCGATTTGAGTGCCGCAGAACAGCCGATCAAATTTATCACGCAGGTGGCTGATGTGCTCCCTGCCCTCACGCAGGAAGATATCAACGACGGTGGAGCCATCTACGAGTTGCCTCTGGCAGAATATAGCGTGAATGAAATCAGTGTCAGCGATCTGGTGAATGTAAGTCCCAAAGCACAGTCACTCGGTGCCGACCTCGGTAACCTGGCTGCGGAAGTGGACAACCTGCTGTACCCCAACGCCGGGGCACACAATGCGGTTTATCGCGGCAAGGCGCTGGGCAGCAGCGTGAGCGATGAGCAGTATGCCGCCATCAGGGCGGGCACTTTTGACGATCTGTACATCGGCGATTACTGGACGATCGGCGGCGTGAACTATCGCATTGCAGCGTTTGATTATTACACTGAAACGGACCCCAGCAATCACTATGCTGTGATCGTGCCGGATACCAATTTGTATAATGCTCAAATGAATACCACGGATACGACAGCGGGCGGATATGTTGGCTCGGCCATGTTCAAAAAGAATCTGGAACAGGCAAAAACCATGATCAAGGCGGCGTTCGGCAGCCATGTTATGACGCACAATGTCGTGCTGGTGAACGCTGTCGTAAATGGACGACCGCAAGGAGTCGTGAACTGCGATGTCGATGTTGACCTTATGTGCGAGCAAATGGTTTACGGCAGCGGTATTTGTTCCCCCACTACGGATAACGCTAGTATCCCTACGAATCAGACGAATGAAAAGTCACAGCTGCCGTTGTTCCAGCACGAGCCGAGCCGGATTTGCAATCTCTCAGTTTATTGGCTGAGAAATATTCTTTCGAGCGGTTATTTTGCTTATGTCGGCTACACAAATGCCGGATATGCCGGTGCTTCCTATTCTTTTGGTGTTCGCCCATTTTTCTGTATACGCTAAATTTGTGAGAAGGGAGAAAAAATGTATACGATCACACTTTCGGACGGCCGCAAGCTGGAAAACCTTAC